>Ga0272448_1002190_pt1 | contig 25005 bp, 26 predicted proteins | sample YNPCB0191_FD_202220 | JGI IMG/M metagenome (GOLD analysis project Ga0272448, IMG submission 202220) | Hot spring sediment microbial communities from Yellowstone National Park, WY, United States - YNP-CB-019-1 | ecosystem: Environmental > Aquatic > Thermal springs > Hot (42-90C) > Sediment... | reverse complement strand
AGGTAGAAAATTATACCGGCTATCAGTTTATCAGCGGACCGGAGTTGGTGAGTAAATTTGAAGAACATCTGCGTAAATTTGATATAAATTTAAAGGAAAATGAAGAAGTAAAAGAATTGAAGAAACAGAACGCTATAGTTTATGTAAAGACAAATAAAGATACCTATCAGGCACGCACCGTAATTATTGCTTCCGGTAAAAGGTCAAGAGAACTTAATGTAAAAGGAGAAAAGGAATTTAAAAATCGCGGGCTTACCTATTGTGCTACCTGTGATGGACCTCTATTTAAGGATAAGGTGGTGGCGGTGATCGGAGGAGGAAACTCTGCTTTGGATGCGACTTTACAGTTAATGAAGATTGCCCGGCATATTTATTTGATTAACAATACTCCACGCTTAGGAGGAGATGCCATAATGCGCGAGAAAGTAGAAAACAGCCCCTTGGTTACCATTATGAATGAAGCAGAGGTTTTAGAAATCTTAGGAGATAAGATGGTAAAAACTATAAAAATAAAAACCAAAGACAAAGAAAGTACTATTCCTTTAGAAGGGATATTTGTAGAGATAGGGCTTATTCCTAATTCTGAATTTGTTTATGATGTAGAGAAGAATTCTTTAGGAGAGATTAAGGTAAACTGTAAGAACGAAACAAATATTCCGGCAATATTTGCTGCGGGAGATGTAACGGATGTCCCAGAAAAGCAAATTATTATTGCCTGCGGAGAAGGGGCAAAGGCATGTCTTTCTGCTTTCCGTTATCTTTCCCAAAATAAATTTTAAAAATGCAGGATTTTATTTTTCATCTTAAACATTATCTTTTAGAAATTATCCCCGCCTTAATTTTTGGCTTTTTCTTAAGTGGTTTAATTTATGAGTTTGTGCCTACAAGTTGGGTAGAGAAGAATTTGGGAAAGGGAAATTTTAAATCCATTTTTTATGCTACGATCACCGGCACAATTTTACCTATCTGTTGCTGGGGGTCTTTACCAGTGGCAGTGGGTTTCTATAAGAAAGGGTCTAAATTAGGTCCGATTTTAGCATTTTTAGTGGCAACTCCTGCTACTTCTATAAGCGCGCTTTTAGTGACTTATAAACTCTTAGGAATAAAATTTACTTTATTTATATTTTTTGCGGTGATTTTTATGGGGCTTTTTATCGGTATAATAGGAAATCGATTTTCTTTTAAACCTAAAGAAACTACTCCCCAGCCCTGTCCACATTGTAATGAGATTAAACCACATATTCATAAAAGAAGTTTTTTAAAGCGCATATTTTCGGTTTTAAAATTTTCTTTTTTCGAGATGCCCAAAGAGATTGGCTTAGAGACTTTATTGGGAATAGTATTAGCGGCAGTAGTTGCTTCTTTTTTACCTTTAGGTCTTTGGATAAAACATAATCTTTCTGGATGGCTCGGTTATATATTTTCCTTAATATTTGGTCTAGTTATGTATATCTGCTCAACCGCTACCGTTCCTTTGGTAGATGCTTTTATAAAACAAGGTTTAAGTTATGGAGCAGGGATGACTTTACTTTTAGTTGGTCCGATAACGAGTTTCGGAACTATTTTAGTTTTAAAGAAAGAATTCGGCTTAAAGATACTTTTATTTTATTTGGGTTTTATTTCTTTTTTTGGTTTACTTTTAGGATACATTTTTTCTTTAATCTAAAATTCATTAAATTTTTTTTCTTGACAAAATGATACTAATATGGTATCTTTTCTTAAAAAGAGGAGCAATTTATGGCAAAAAGAAAAATTATTAAAATTGATGAGGAAAAATGTAACGGCTGTGGCTTATGTATCCCAAGTTGTCCTGAAGGAGCAATCCAGATTATTGATGGAAAGGCACGTTTAATAAGTGATTTATTCTGTGATGGTTTAGGTGCCTGTTTAGGTCATTGCCCCCAAGGTGCCATTACTATAGAGGAAAGAGAAGCTCAAAAATACGATGAAAGGAAGGTGATGGAAAATATTATAAAACAGGGTAAGAATGTAATCAAGGCACATCTAAAAAATCTTAAAGAACACAACCAAGATGATTATCTAAAAGAGGCGATTGATTTTTTAAAGGAGAAAAATATAGAAGTAGAGTTAGAGGAAAAGGAGGCAGAAGTGATGAAAAAGAATGAACATACCTTTGCCGGCTGTCCTGGCTCTCAAATGATGGATTTTAGAGAAAAAAAGACCAAAGGTGATGAAACCGGAAAAAGGCCTTCAGAATTAAGACAGTGGCCCATACAACTACATTTAGTCTCTCCCTTTGCCCCTTATTATCAAAAGGCAGATCTTTTGCTTTCTGCAGATTGTGTTGCTTATACGATAGGAGATTTTCATAAGGATTATTTAAAAGGAAAGGCTTTGGCGATTGCCTGTCCAAAGTTAGATGAAGGTCAAGAGGAATACATCGAAAAGATTAAATCCTTAATTGAGGATGCCAAAGTAAATACCATAACCGTAATGATTATGCAAGTTCCCTGCTGTTATGGTTTGGTAAATTTAGTTAAAGAAGCAACTCAGAAAGCAAAAAGAAAAATCCCCGTCAAAACTATTGTGGTAAGCCTGCAGGGTGAGATTCTTTCGGAGGAGTGGTTGTAGATTATAATTTTAGAATATCTTTTTTAAAGTCAGTATCGCATTTTGTTTTTGATAGATTTTACCATTTAAAAAAATACTTGACATAATTAATTTTTTTGTTAAACTATATTTGAAAATAATTATTATTTGCAATAAGATGAAAAAGAAATTATTTCGCCAAACAAAACAGAGAAGACTTATTTTAGAAGAATTAAAGAAATTAAAGACACATCCGACTGCAGAGGAGCTTTTTTTACATCTTAAAAATAAAATCCCTACCATAAGTTTTTCTACAGTTTATCGCAATCTAAATTTTTTAAAAAATAAGGGAGAAATATTAGAACTTAATTTAGGTAAATACTCCTCACGTTACGATGGCGATTTAAGTTCTCATCAGCACTTTTTCTGTTTAGGTTGTAAGAGAGTATTTGATTTATATTTTTCTTTGGCAGATGAATTTCCCAAACGCATCGAAGAGGAACTGAATTTTAAAGTAAGATATCAGAGGGTTTATTTTTATGGATACTGTAAAAATTGTAAAGGAAAGGTTAGAGACAAAAATTAAAGAGTTAGAGGAAATCAAAAAGAAAATTCCCAAGAAATGTGGAGAAACTGTGCCGAATATGTCGGTTTCCTTAGCGATAAAGATAGAAGAATTGGAGGAGGAAATTAAAAGTCTAAAAGATAAGTTAAAGTCTTTAGAAGGAGGTGATTTTTATGGATGAGATCAAAGTTTTAAAAGTGGGAGAAAAAGTTCCTGATTTTGAAATGGATGCTTATTTTCCCGAAAAGAAAGATTTTGGAAAAATTAAATTCTCCGAGATTTTTAAAAAAGGAAAGTGGCTGGTACTTTTCTTTTACCCAGCAGATTATACTTTTGTCTGTCCTACGGAGTTGGCGGATATCGGTGATAAATACACAGAACTTAAAAAAGAAGGCATAGAGGTAGTTTCCGTGAGTACGGATACCCATTATGTTCACTACGCTTGGCAGAACTCGGAAAAATTATTAGCCAATATAAAATACCCGATGGCAGCAGATCCCACACATATCATTTCTAAAACTTTTGGTGTCTATGATGAGGCAAGCGGGCTTGCCCTAAGAGGAACATTTATTATTGATCCTGATGGAAAATTAGTGGCTTCGGAGGTAAACTATTTCCCGGTTGGTAGAAATTCTGATGAACTTTTAAGAAAACTTAAAGCATTTAAGTATGTAAGAGAAAACCCAGCTCAGGTCTGTCCGGCAAAATGGCAACCGGGTAAAAAGACTTTGACTCCCGGAAAGGACTTAGTAGGAAAAGTGGGAGAAAGGCTTAAGTCCGGAATTTAGTTTGGAAAGTAAGCTTTTAAGAAAGGTAACTAAAGAATTTAACAAATATCGCTACCCGGAAGCAAAGGCAAAAATTTTAGTTAACAGAGATGATATTTTAGTGGTAGAATTTACGGGGACGAAAGCAAGTTTTGCCTGTTGCTTTGATGAGAATTTTATTGATTATCAATACTATTTAAAGGATATAGCGGGTAAAGATTTTAAGATCGTTAATATCTTAAGAAAAACAGAAGATAAGTTTTGGGTATTTTATAAAGATGAGCGAGAAAGATAATTTAATAAAAATTTTAGAATCTGCTATTGATGTAGAATATACAACCTCTTTTTGTTTTGAATACATCGCCTCTTTGATTAAAAATGGTAGGATAAAATCAAAATTTTATACTTTTATAAAAGAGGCAAAAAGAAACCAAGATTACTTAATTAATAAGTTAAAGGAGACAGGTATAGATAATTTTGTATTAAAGGAGAAATGTAAATTTTGTAAACTTAATCCCCAGAGTTTTTCTCTGTTAGGAGCATTTAATTTGGGATTAGAAATTACGGGTATCTCTATAAAGCTTTATCATAATCTTTTGGATTTGCTTGAGGATAAAGAGGAAAAAGATTTATTAAGAAAAATTATAAAAGCAAAAATTAAACAGAGAGATTTTTTAAAGAAAGAAAAAAGAGTTACTGAAGATAAAGAAACGAAAGATTTTATTTCTGGTTACTGTATCCCTGAAGTCATATCTAAATTATGGCATTAAAAGGAGGTGAGAAGATGGCAAAATGCGGTAAGCCCAAAAAGCCAAAGAAGCCCTGTAAGTAAATTTTTATAGGAAGGTATCTATATAAAATTGTAAAATACAAGATACCTTCCTTTTTTATCATCAAAGGTCTGATAGAATGAACATTAAAGAAAAAGAGATTGCGGTAATTGGGGTATCTAACAAAGAAGAAAAATTCGGTTTTAGGATATTTAGAGATTTGTTAAAAGCAGGTTTTAAGGTAAAAGGGATACATCCTAAGATAAATGAAGTTTTAGGTCAGAAGATTTATCCTAATCTTAAAAGTTTAGAAACAAAACCGGACTTAGTAATTACTGTTGTGCCAGCTGAGGTTACGGAAAGAATAGTTGAGGAATGCAAAGATTTAGGGATAAAGGAAATCTGGATGCAACCGGGTTCTGAATCAGAGATCGCTATTAAAAAAGCAAAAGATTACGGTATAAAAGTTATTTATAATGCCTGCTTTATGGTGGAGCATAAAATCTGGTAGGAGATGTTTTAAAAAATTATACTTTATTACAAAAAACTCCTGCTAAATAGAACATTTTTATTTTGCTAAAAAGGGATTTTTAATATAAATTATTTTTTAATTAATTTTATATGTTGTATTACTTCTTTTATTGTCTCATCAGGAGTGGAAGCTCCTGCGGTTATTCCAATAGTATTTACATTTTTAAACCATAATTCTTTTATCTCTCCTGCAGAGTTTACCCAATACGTTTTTTGATTTAGTTTTTTAGAAATTTCATAGAGTCTTTTAGTATTGGCACTTTTTTTAGAGCCGATAATAATCATACAGTCATTTTTTTTGGGCATTTCTTTTATTTCCTTTTGTTTTATCCGCGTAGGCACACATATGGTATTAAAGAATTTTAATTCTTTTATATATCTTTTTAATACTTCTACTATCTTTAATACCTTATCTAACTCCTGCGTAGATTGGACTACCACTGCTACTTTTTTTAGTTTTTTTATTTTATTTATATCTATATCTTTTATATCTTCAATAACCATTGCTTTTTTATTTAATTGACCAACTATTCCGCGCACCTCGTCATGGTTTTTATCACCGATTACAATAATAAAATATCCTTTTTCTTCCATATCTTTGGCTATCCGGTGTATCTCCTTTACCATCGGACAGGTTGCATCGATGATTTTATAATTAAATTTTTTTGCCAAATCAAATATCCTTTTAGGCTCTCCATGGGCACGGATGATGAGGGTTTGATTGGCATTTTTAGATAGTTTGTTTATCTTTTTTATTCCTAATTTAGTAATCTCTTTTATTACTCTTTCATTATGCACAATATCTCCCAACATCACTACATCTTTTTCTTTCTTTGCAATTTCTTTGACTATATCTAAAGCCCTTTTTACTCCGAAACAGAAGCCAATAGATTTTGCTATATTTATGCGCATAGACCTTCCTTTGTAAATAATAAATTTATATTATCATATAAAAAAATAAAATAAACACAATAATAAAAAATTTTTATTGACAATCTTTATTTTTATGTTATGCTCTACTATATTAATAGAGATTATAGAGAAAAATGAGGATAACCTATAAAGGAGATTACGCCTTAAAGACGCTTCTTTATCTGGCTTTAAATGAAGGTAGACTTTCCACGATTCAGAAGATCGCCAAAAATTTAGATATACCAGTTAAGTTTTTGGAGCAGGTTTTATTGGAGCTAAAAAGGGCAGGTTTTGTAAATAGTAAAAGAGGAAAAATTGGTGGCTATTTTTTAGCAAAACCCGCAAAGGATATAAGGTTAGGTGAGGTCATCAGATTTATAGATGGTCCGCTTGAGCCGATTGCCTGCGTGGATAATAATTATAAAGATTGTCAGGATATAAAGTTTTGTGTTTTGAGAAAAATATGGCAAGAGATTACAGAAAAAATTTCTTCTTTTGTAGATAAGATTAGTTTTGAGGATTTGGTAAATGAGGTAAAGAAAAAAGAAAAAGAACTCGTTTATATAATTTAAAGGATATGCCTTTTAGTAATCGGATAGCCAAAAATGTTTTAGAATTAATTGGCCAAACTCCTTTAGTAAAGTTAAATAAAATTGTAGATTCTGGCTCTGCAGAAATATTAGCCAAGTTAGAGAATTTTAATCCGGGTGGAAGTGTTAAGGATAGGATCTGTCTTTCGATGATTGAGGATGCGGAGAGAAAAGGTTTACTTAAAAAAGGCTCAACCATAATTGAGCCAACCAGTGGAAATACGGGAATTGGCTTGGCAATGATTTCTGCAGTAAAAGGATACCGCTGTATCCTTACGATGCCGGAGACTATGAGTTTAGAAAGAATCTATATTTTAAAATCATACGGTGCAGAGGTAGTTTTAACTCCCGGGATAGAAGGGATGTCCGGAGCAATCAAAAAAGCAGAAGAACTCTTAAAAAAAATCCCTAATAGTTTTATGCCCCAGCAATTTAAAAATCCGGCGAATCCCCAGATTCATCGAAGGACTACTGCGCAGGAGATATTAAAGGTTACTCAGGGTAAGCTTGATGCCTTTGTTGCGGGTGTAGGAACCGGTGGAACAATTACCGGAGTAGGTGAAGTTTTAAAAAAACATAATCTAAAAATTAAAATTGTGGCGGTTGAGCCAGAAACAAGTGCGGTTCTTTCGGGAAGGGAGCCAGGTCCTCATAAGATTCAAGGAATCGGTGCAGGTTTTATTCCAGAAGTTTTAAATCGAAAAGTCATCGATGAGATAATTGCGGTCTCTGATAATGATGCTTTCTCTACTTCTAAAAGGTTGGCAAAAGAAGAAGGGATTTTTGTGGGTATATCCGCAGGCGCAGCAACCTTTGCTGCTTTAAAAATAGCAAAAGAATTGGGGAAGAAAAAAAGGGTGGTAGTAATTTTGCCGGATACAGGAGAAAGGTATTTTTCGGTATATCAATCTTTATAAAATATATCCTTAAAGATTTTCTGAATTATGGTATAATTTAAGGGATAAACAGAAAGGAAAATATGGGTTTAGATGAGATTAAGATTTCGCAGGCAATTATTAAATCGTATAAAGATAAACTTTTAAATTCCTTAGATGTAGATGTGGCGATTGTTGGAGCAGGACCTTCAGGGATGTGCTGTGGGTATTATTTAGCCAAAGCCAATAAAAAAGTAGTGATTTTTGAAAGAAAGTTATCTGTGGGCGGTGGGATGTGGGCAGGTGGAATGATGTTTAATGAAATTGTAGTACAAGATAAAGCCAAAAAAATACTCGATGAATTTGGGATAAATACAAAAATTTATGAGAAAGGTTATTATGTGGCAGATGCTATTGAGGCGGTCTCTACCATCTGTTCAAAAGCAGTAAAAGCAGGAGTAAAGATATTTAATGGTTTAAGTGCAGAAGATGTTTTGATTAGAAATAAGCGTATCTGTGGTTTGGTTTTGAACTGGTCCGCAGTAGAGATTGCTAATTTACATGTAGACCCGATTACGATGCGGGCAAATTTTGTTGTAGATGCTACAGGACACGCTGCAGAAATAGTACATATTGTTGAGAGAAAATCAGGAATTAGACTTAAAACTAAAACTGGAAAAATTATGGGAGAGCGATCAATGTGGGCAGAGGTGGCAGAGGAAGAAATTATTAAAAATTCTAAGGAGGTCTGTTTGGGTCTTTATGTATGTGGGATGAGTGCGAATGCGGTATTTGGCTCTCCGCGTATGGGTCCGATATTTGGGGGGATGCTCCTTTCCGGTAAAAAAGTAGCGGAAACGATTTTAAAAAGAATGAACTATTAAATAGTAAGTAGTAGATAGTAGGTAGGATTTAGGGAGTTAGGTGTTAAGGTTTTAAGGTATTAAGGTGTTAAGGTATTTAGGAAATAAGAAAAGAAAAACTATACGCTAAACGCTATACGCTATCCGCTATTAAAAAGTAGTCAGGGGTTAGGAGTTTAGGAAGTTAGGTGAGTTAGGGAGTTAGGGTTAACAATTTAAAACTAGGAGAGAAAAATGAGAGAAAAAGTAGAAGAGGCATTAAATAAGATCCGCACGATGCTTATGCAGGAAGGTGGGAATGTGGAGTTGGTAGAGGTAAGTGAAGATGGAGTAGTTAAGGTAAGACTTACTGGTGCCTGCTTAGGTTGTCCGATGTCCAGCATTACTTTAAAGATGGGGATTGAAAGATTTTTAAAAAAAGAGATTCCTGAGATTAAAGAAGTAATTGCGGTTTAAAAAAGGAAAAACTATGCGCACGATAAAAGAGATAAATGAGAAAATTAAAAAGGGCCAAGTGGTAGTAGTAACCGCAGAAGAAGTAATTGATTTAGTAAGGAGAAAAGGATTAAAAAGAACCGCTCAGGAAGTAGATGTAGTTACTACTGGGACTTTTGGCCCAATGTGTTCCTCTGGTGCTTATTTTAATATCGGTCATTCTAAACCAAAGATAAAATTAGGGGGAGGAGTTTGTAAATTAAATGGGGTTCCTGCCTATGCCGGCTTTGCCGCCGTGGATATATTTTTAGGAGCAACCGCTTTACCTGAGGATGATCCACAGAATAAAGTTTATCCTGGAGAATTTAGATACGGCGGAGGTCATGTAATTCAAGAGTTGGTAGCAGGAAAGGATATTAAATTGGAAGCATTTGCTTATGGAACGGATTGTTATCCGAGAAAGAAATTATCTACCTATATAAATATAAAAGACTTAAATGAGGCGGTTTTGTTTAATATCCGAAACTGTTATCAGAATTATAATGTGGCAGTAAATTTATCAGAGCGCATCCTTTATACCTATATGGGAGTTTTGAAACCGCGTTTGGGAAACGCCAATTATTGCTCTGCAGGACAACTTTCTCCGCTTTTAAAAGACCCTTATTATAGAACAATTGGAATTGGCACAAGGATATTTTTAGGTGGAGGAATAGGTTATGTTGTCTGGCAGGGAACTCAGCATAATCCTTTGGCAAAAAGAAAAGAGAATGGTGTTCCTTGTGCACCTGCTGGAACTTTGGCAGTAATTGGAGATTTAAAACAGATGCGCCCAGAATGGCTTGTCGGAACAAGTATGTTAGGTTATGGCGTGAGTTTAACTGTGGGGATAGGGGTTCCTATACCAATATTAGATGAAGAAATCTGTAAATTTACTGCAGTAAAAGATGAAGAAATTTATGCACCAATTGTAGATTACAGCGTAGATTATCCTCAAGGAACAGGAAGGATTTTAGGAGAAGTAAACTATGCTCAGTTAAGAAGTGGGAAGATTTATATCGAAGGAAAAGAGGTTCCCACAGGTGCGCTTTCCAGTTATTCTAAGGCAAGGGAAATTGCGGAAATTTTAAAATCCTGGATTAAAAAGGGTGAGTTTTTCTTAACTGAACCAGTGGCGCCTTTGCCAGGAGTAGAATCCGGTTATACATTTAAGCCATTAAAGGAAAGGCCGATTGAGTAAATAAGTAGGTAGTAGCCAGTAGTTAGGGGTTAGGGATTTAGGAGTTTAGGGAGTTAGGTAAAGTTAGGAAGTTAGATGTTAAGGTTTTAAGGTGTTAAGGTATTTAGGTGTTAAGGTTTAAAGGAATTAAAATAACGAAATTAACGAACTAAACGAAAATAAGGATATGATTTCTAAGAGGATAGTTTTACATTTTCCGCAAAAATTGGTTGATCAACCGATTGTTTATAAGTTGGTAAAGGACTATGATCTTCAATTTAATATCTTAAAGGCATATGTTACTCCTCAGGAAGAAGGTTTAATGGTTTTAGAGCTAACCGGTGAGGATGAGCAGTTTAAAAAAGGAATAGAGTATTTAGAATCCTGTGGAGTAAAGATTCAACCTTTAAGTCAGGATATTATCCGTAATGAATCCAAATGTACGGATTGTGGGCTTTGCGTCCCTATCTGTCCTACCAAAGCATTAGTGGTGGATCCTTTAACCTCCCGGGTTTTATTTTATGATAATAAATGTATTGCCTGCGAACTCTGTGTAAAAATCTGCCCTACGCATGCGATGGAAGTACATTTTTAGATTATGTTAGAAAAAAAACTAAAAAGACTAAAAGATATATTAAAAAAAATGAATTCAGTTTTGGTAGCATATTCTGCAGGAGTAGATAGTAGTTTTTTATTGAAAGTATGTAAGGATGTTCTTTCGAATAGAGTTTTAGCGGTGACTGCGGTTTCTGAAAACTATCCTAAAGAAGAGTTAAATCAGGCAAAAAGGTTTGCAAAAGAATTAAATGTAAGGCATATGATAATTAAAACAGAAGAATTAAAAAATCCAAAATTTAAAAAGAATGATCTTGAGCGCTGTTATTTTTGTAAAAAAGAACTCTTCACTAAATTAAATAGAATTGCCAAACAGAATAATATAGATTATGTTATCGATGGCAGTAATTTTGATGATTTAAAAGATTATCGGCCAGGAAGAAAAGCCAAAGAAGAAATGGGTGTTTATTCTCCTTTACAGATGGCAAAACTTAGTAAAAATCAAATAAGGGTTTTGGCTAAAAAAATGGGAATTTTAAATTGGGATAAACCTAAACAGACCTGTCTTTCCTCAAGGATCCCTTACGGAAGAAAGATAACCCCTTTTTTATTAAAGCGCATTGAAAAAGGAGAAAATTTTTTAAGAAGATTGGGTTTTAAAGAACTTCGTCTCAGAGACTATTGGGGCGGAATTGCGCGCATAGAGATAGAGAAGAAAGATTTTTTAAAGATCTTTAGAGATGGTATGGATAAAAAGATTGTAAGGTATTTAAAAAAATTGGGTTATGTTTATATAACTTTGGATTTGGAAGGATACCGTTCAGGAAGTATGAATGAGGTTTTTAAAAAAAAGATAAAATGAGAAGGATATATTTAGATTACGCAGCCACTAGCCCTTGTGATCCGGAAGTAATTAAAGCGATGCAGCCTTTCTTTTTTGATAAGTTTGGTAATCCTTCCAGCCTTCATTCTTTTGGTCAAGAGGTAAAAAAGGAAATTGAAAAAGCAAGAGAAACTATTGCCTCCTTTTTAGGTGCAGACCCTTCAGAGATCGTTTTTACTTCTGGCGGAACAGAATCTAATAATTTTTCTCTTTTTGGGGTTGCCTATGCTTTAGAAGAAAAAGGAAACCACATTATCACCAGTTCTATTGAACACCATGCGGTACTTGAGCCGGTGAAGGTTTTAGAAAGAAGGGGTTTTAAAGTTACTTATTTAAAAGTGGACAAGTACGGTTTAGTTGATCCCCAAGAAGTAAAAAAAGCAATTACCGATAAAACAATTTTAATATCCATTATGCATGCTAACAATGAAATTGGAACAATTCAGCCTATCAGAGAGATCGCTAAGATCGCTAAAGAAAAAGATATATATTTTCATACCGATGCAGTGCAGACCGTAGGGCATATTCCGGTAAATGTAGATGAATTGGGAGTAGATTTACTTTCTTTATCTGCACATAAATTTTATGGGCCAAAAGGAGCGGGGGCTTTATATATCCGAAAAGGAACAAGGATTCAGAGATTTTTACACGGTGGAGATCAGGAAAATTCCCGACGCGCCTCTACGCATAATACCGCAGGAATTATTGGGATGGCAAAAGCAATAGAGCTATGCAGAGAAAAGATGCAAGAAGAAGCAGAATTCCAAACAAATCTTCGCGATAAAATTATTAGGCAGGTTTTGGAGAAAATCCCTGAAGTTTATTTAAACGGTCATCCTAATTTAAGGCTTCCCAATAATGTTAATTTTTCTGTTAAATATATTGAAGGTGAATCCATCTTACTTAATTTAGATTTATTGGGGATTGCTGTTTCTACAGGTTCTGCTTGCACCTCCAGTTCTTTAGAGCCTTCCCATGTATTATTGGCGATTGGTTTGCCTGCCGAGATCGCCCATGGCTCTTTAAGGATTACTTTGGGTAGATGGACAAAAGAAGAAGATATTGATTATCTTTTAGAGGTTTTACCTAAAGTAGTGGATAAACTGAGAAAGATGAGCCCTTTCTATAGGAGCTGATAATATGGAGTTTTATAGTGAAAAAGTAATGGATCACTTTATGAATCCCAGAAATGTCGGGGAGATCCCTGATGCGGATGGTATTGGGACTGTAGGCAATCCTGTATGTGGGGATGTGATGCGGATGTATATTAAGATAGAAAATGGTGTTATTGTTGATGCTAAATTTAAAACTTTTGGTTGTGGTGCAGCAGTTGCCACCAGTTCTATGGTTACGGAGATGGTTAAAGGAAAAACAATTGAGGAAGCCTTAAAGATTTCTAATAAAGCAGTGGCAGAGGCTTTGGGAGGACTGCCTCCTATAAAGATGCACTGTTCTGTTTTAGCAGAGCAGGCTTTAAGGAAAGCCATTGCAGATTATTATCGAAAGATCGGTAAAGACCCTTCCTCCTTTGAACCGAAAGAAGAAAACCAACATTAAATTTAATTTTCCTTCCCATAAATTAAGATGAAAAAGTTTTACCCTCTACCTTTTATTGATCCTTCATACATTGAAAATAAAGATTACTTTTTCCTCTTTGAAACCGCCCTATTTGATAGGGAGAATTTTAGGAGTTTTATCTTCATTGAACCAAAGTATATAATCAAGGTAAATGATTATGATGAAGTTGAGGAGGCATTTAAAAGGATTGAGGATTATTCTAAAAAGTGTTATCTGGTAGGTTATTTTTCTTACGAGTTAGGGTATTATTTTGAAAAAAGTTCCTTTAAAATAAAAGATCATTTCATTTACCCTTTAATTCATCTCTGCGTTTTTGATAAGGCAATTATTTTTGACCACCGAAATGCGAAACTAAATTTTAGCCCCAAAGGTTTATTTATTAAAAAAGAAAAGAAGAAGAGTTTTTATTTAAGGAATTTAAGATTAAACATTACCGAGGAGAAATATATTAAGAAAATTAATCGGATAAAAGATTATATCAAAAAGGGCGATACTTATCAGGTTAATTTTACTAATAAATTTCATTTTGATTTTAAGGGCTCAGCTTTTTCCTTCTATCAGGATTTGAAAAATAAGCAGAGTGTAAGTTATGCCTGTTTTTCTAAATTTAAAGATGAGTATGTAATTTCTTTATCTCCAGAGTTATTTTTCAAAAGGAAAGGTCTAAATATATACTCTAAACCGATGAAGGGAACAATTGAGAGGGGGAAAACTTTGCTTGAAGATAAAAAGAAAATTGAAGAGTTAAAAGCAAGTATCAAAAATCGGGCAGAAAACTTAATGATTGTAGATTTAGTGCGTAATGATTTAAATAGGATATGTAAACCAGAAAGTGTAAAAGTGATAAATTTATTTACGATCGAAAAATACCCAACCTTATTTCAGATGACTTCCTTAATTAAGGGGGAATTATTAAAAGGTATAACTTATTTCGATATATTTAAAAGTATCTTTCCCGGTGGCTCAGTTACCGGCGCCCCCAAGATAAGGACGATGCAGATAATTAGAGAACTGGAGAAAGAAAACAGAAATGTCTACTGCGGTGCCTTAGGAATAATTTTTCCAAAAAATAAAGCGATTTTTAACCTTCCTATTAGAACGATTTCTCTGATTAAAGATAAAGGTCAGATGGGAGTAGGCGGAGGGATAGTGATCGATTCTTCTGCGCATTCAGAGTTTAAAGAATGTCTCCTTAAAGCTAAATTCCTTACTGAAAAATATAAGCCATTTCATTTATTAGAAACGATAGGGTTTCTAAATGGAAGGTATAGATTTCTAAAGCAGCATCTCAGGCGTCTAAAATCATCCGCTAATTATTTTGATTTTTATTTTGATTATAAAAAGATAATTTCTCTTCTTATAGATTTGCGTAAAGAATTTAAGGATGGTTTTGATTATAAGGTGCGCCTTCTATTGGATAAAGAGGCTAATATAAAGTTAGATTATTCACCTATCTTTAAAGATAATCTTAAGAAAAAATATATCGCTATCTCTAAATACCGTACTGACCCAAAAGATCTATTCTTGTACCATAAAACTACCTGTCGCAACCTTTACGATAGTGAGTATAGATATTATTCTAAAAGAGGCTATTTTGATGTCATTTTCTTAAATACTTATGGAGAAGTTACGGAAGGAGCGATCTCCAACATAATTATTGAAAAAAATAAAATCTTATATACCCCTGCTTTATCTTCAGGATTACTCCCAGGGATATACCGTGATTATTTAATTAAAAAATATAAGGTAAGGGAAAGAGTAATTTTTTTAAAAGACCTTATAAATGCGGATAGGATTTTTTTATGCAATTCGGTGCGGGGGTTAAATGAGGTTTTTTTAAAATAGATTCAATTTTTTATCTTGACGCAAGTTTTAATTTTTTCTATAATTTTAATACTATTCAAAGGAGCCGATTATGCAGATACAGAATAAAAGAAATATAGTAATAGTAGGTCATGCCCAATCTGGTAAAACCACGCTTTCGGAAAGTATCCTCTATCTCTGTAAAGCCACCTCCCGAAAAGGAACGGTAATGGATGGGACAACGGTAAGTGACTACAGTTTTGATGAGATTGAGAGAAAAAGTTCGATCAATGCCAGTTTTATGTTCTGTGACTTTCAGGATATAAGGATACAGATGATCGATACTCCCGGTTATGCAGATTTCTTTGGGGAGGTCATCTCATCTATTTCTGCAGTGGATAATGCGATTGTAGTGGTGGATGCTACTACCGGTGTAGAGGTAGGCACAGAGAAAGTTTGGCAACTATTAGAGGAAAGAGGTTTAAGTAGGATTATCTTCGTAAATAAAATAGATAAAGAAGGGGCAAACTTTGAGCGTGTCTTTAATGAGATAAAAGAGAGACTTTCCAAAAAAGCGATATGTTTAGATCCCCAATCTTTAAATTCTTCGGAGTTGATGGAATTGGTTGCGGAGAGTGATGATAAACTTTTAGAGAAGTATCTTTCTGAGGGTACATTGAGTTTAGAGGATATGGAGGTGGGTTTAAGGGAAGCGGTAATTAAAGGGAAGGTCTTTCCTGTATTTAAAGGCTCTGCTTTGTTAGATCAGGGGATAGAGGAACTTTTAGGAGCAATTAAAAAATACCTTGCCTCACCTTTACAGCGCGCAAAGATTGAAGTTAGGTCTATCTCAAATCCTGAAGAGAAAAAATTATTAGATTTTAATCCCGACGGTCCTTTTTATGGATTTGTCTTTAAGAGTATATTTGATCCTTATGTAGGTCAACTAAGTATGATTAGAGTATTTTCTGGTAAACTTCCTTCTAATACTGAGTTTTATAATATAACCCGTAAATGTAAAGAAAGATTTGGCCAGATATATATTTTACAGGGGAAAGAACAACGTCCTATAGATACTGCTTATTGTGGAGATATCATTGCTATCCCTAAATTAAAGGAAACTCAGAATCAGGATTCTTTGGGACAAGAATCAGAGACATTCGTTTTTGAACCTTTAGTCTTTCCTGAACCAATGAGTTCTGCTTCGGTTAGGCCGCGTTCGCGTCAGGATGAAGAAAAGATTTCCCAAGCCTTGGCTAAACTTACCTTAGAAGACTCCACCTTTAAAGTAATGCGTGAACCGCAAACAAAGGAGTTGATTATTCAAGGTTTAGGGGATCTGCATTTAGAGGTAATGATAAATAGACTTAAAAAGAGATTTGGGGTAGAGGTAGATTTGGGAAGACCGCGCATACCTTATAAAGAAACGATAACTAAGACGGTTAAGGTTCAAGGAAAATACAAAAGACAATCCGGTGGCAGAGGCCAATATGGAGATGTTTGGATTGAGGTCTCTCCTTTAGAAAGGGGCAAAGGTTTTGTCTTTATTGATAAGATCTTTGGCGGAGCCATCCCTAAAAACTTTATCCCTGCAGTAGAAAAAGGTATAAGGCAGGCGATGGAAGAAGGAGTTTTGGCAGGATATCCAATAGTAGATATTCAGGTAGTGCTTTATGATGGTTCTTATCATGAGGTAGATTCTTCAGATATTGCTTTCCAGATTGCGGGTGCTATGGCTTTAAGAAAGGCAGCGCAGGAAGGTGCTTCGGTTTTGCTTGAGCCGATTATGGATGTAGAGATAGTCATTCCTGAGGATTATTTAGGTCAGGTTTCTGGAGATATCACTTCCCGTAGAGGCAGGATTATGGGAATGGAGTCAAAAGGAAAACTACAAGTAGTAAAAGCACAAATTCCTCAAGCAGAGATGTTTACCTATGGAAGTGACCTACGCTCGATGACCGGAGGAAGAGGAAGTTATACCATGAGATTTTCTCATTATGAAGAGGTCCCCCAAAAGATCGCCTCTACCATTATTGCCCAGTATCAGGCACAGAAGAAGGAAGAATAAGAAATAGATTTGAAGATAGCAATTCTGGGTTTAAATTTTACTTTAGGTAAAAGATCCTTAGAGGATGAAAGACTTAAGGAATTAGCCAACCTTTTAAAACCGCAAAAAACCACTCCTATTCAGATAGAAATTTTAGATTCTACTCGCCTTAACGATGCAGATGCCATTATTTTAAAAGAGGAGTTAAAAGAGGATATCATTATTATGGATTTAGAAAAGATAGAAAGTTTAATCATCAAAGAACCTACATTTAAAACTCTTTTAGAAAAATTAAAAGGATTTTTGGAAAAGGAAAAATTTTTAAATGAGATTTCTTTTTCTTTAGAGGAAGAAAATAATATTCAAGCATTTAATCTACTTACTTTTAAGCCCATAAGTTTAATGAAAGAGGAAAATCAAGAAGTTTTTAATCAGAAGATAAAAGAACTTTATTATAAGTCTAAAAGGCTCTGTTTTTTTACTGCCAATCAAAGAGAACTGCGTGCCTGGGAGATTAAAGAAGGAACAACCGCTTATACCGCAAGCGGTTTGATTCACTCAGATATTCAGAAAGGTTTTATTAAAGCAGAGGTGATAAATTATACTACGCTTAAAGAGATAAAAGACCTGAATCAGGCAAAGGGGAAAGGCATGGTAAGATTAGAAGGAAAGGACTACATTATTCAGGATGGGGACTTAATTTATTTTAGGTTTAATGTGTAGAAAGGAGGACAATTTATGCTTAAGATAAAGACCGCTTTGATTAGTGTATCGGATAAAGAGGGAATCGTAGAGTTTGCTAAAGAACTCCATAAATTAGGAGTAGAAATTCTTTCTACCGGAGGAACTGCAAAACTTTTAAGAGAAAACAATATCCCGGTATTAGAAGTTTCTGATTATACCGGTTTTCCTGAGATGCTCGATGGAAGGGTTAAGACTTTGCATCCTAAAATCCATGCGGGAATTTTGGCTTTAAGGGATAATCCTAAACATATGCAAACTTTAAAAGAACATAATATAAAACCGATTGATATGGTAGTAGTAAATCTTTATCCCTTTCAGAAAGTAATCCAAAATCCCGCTTTAGAGTTAAAGGAGGCAATAGAAAATATTGATATTGGAGGACCAGCGATGCTTCGCTCTTCTGCGAAAAATTATAAATCCGTAGCAGTAGTTTGTAACCCTAAACGCTACCCGCAGATTATTGAAGAACTTAAAAATAATCAGAGTTTATCCGAAAATACTTTAAAAGAGTTGGCTTTGGAAGTTTTCAATTTAACCTCAAGTTATGACAGTATAATTTATAATTATTTAAGTAAAAGTTTTAAAAAAGAAGAAATTTTTCCGAAAAATTTAGTTTTAAGTTTTGAGAAACTCTTTGATTTAAGGTATGGAGAGAATCCCCATCAGAAAGCTTCTTTTTATAAAGAAAACATGGAAACATCTGGTCTAATTAATTTAAAACAAATTCAGGGAAAAGAACTTTCCTTTAATAATCTTTTGGATTTAGATTCCGCATTTTCTTTAGTAAAAGAATTTGAAAAACCTTGCGCAGTAATTGTAAAGCATAATAATCCTTGCGGAGTAGCAGAGGATAAAACTTTAGATAAAGCATACTTAAATGCCTTTCGGTGTGATCCACTTTCCGCTTTTGGTGGAATTGTTGCCTTAAATAGAAAAATGGATTTAAAGACCGCCAAAGTTATTTTAAAGAGTGGTTTCTTAGAATGTATTATTGCTTTAGGATTTGAAGAAAAAGTTTTAGAGTTATTTAAAGAAAAGAAGAATTTAAGGTTAATAGAATTAAATGATTTATCTAAACAAAAAGAATGGGATTTTAAGAGAGTTTCCGGAGGTCTGCTTCTTCAGGAAAAAGACTTAGATTCATTAGATTTAAATAATTTAAAAGTAGTTACTAAAGTCAAACCTACAAAAGCCCAGCTTAAAAGTCTTATCTTTGCCTTTAAGGTTTCTAAGCATGTAAAATCAAACGCTATTGTTTTAGCAAAAGGCACAAAAACTATTGGGATTGGTGCAGGTCAGATGTCTCGAGTTGATTCAGTAATTATTGCCATAAGGAAAGCAGGCAAATCTGTAAGCGGAAGTTGTTTAGCTTCAGATGGTTTTTTCCCAAAAGAAGATGCGGTATTAAAAGCAATTAAAGCCGGGATAAAGGCAATTATTCAACCGGGTGGCTCGATTGCGGATGAGAAAATAATTAAAATTTGCGATAAATATAGAATCCCTATAGTCTTTACCGGAATCAGGCATTTTAAGCATTAAGATGACCTATCTAGAGGCAATTCAGTATTTAGAATCCTTTATCAATTATGAAAAAATTCCCCGCTGGTCATATAAAGAATCATTAAAATTAGAAAGGATAAAGGAATTTCTTTCTTCTTTAGGAAATCCTCAAGATAGTTTAAATTGTCTACATATTGCAGGAACTAAAGGGAAAGGCTCAACCTGTGCTTTTATCAGTTATATATTAAAAGAAGCAGGTTTTAAAGTTGGACTTTATACTTCACCGCATTTATCCTGTTTTCGGGAAAGGATAAGGATATTAGAGAATAAGTCATCAGACACAAGACACCAGACACAAGAGGAATTTGAAGGCATGATTTCTGAAGAAGAGGTTTCAGAATTAGTAGAAAAACTAAAACCTTTAATAGAAAAATATAATCGCAATTCAAAATATGGTCCACTTTCTTTTTTTGAGGTTTATACTGCTTTGGCATTTGTCTATTTTAAAGAGAAAAAAGTGGATTTTTTGGTTTTGGAGACGGGCTTAGGCGGAAGACTCGATGCTACCAATGTGGTTAATGCTTTGGTTTGTGGAATTAGCCCTATAAGTTATGAACATACCCAGAAATTGGGAAATACTTTAGCCGAGATCGCTTATGAGAAAGCAGGGATTATTAAAGGTCACCAGTCACCAGACACAAGACACAGGTTAATTGTAATTAGTGCACCTCAAGAAAAGGAAGCGGAATTGGTAATTAGAAATAGATGTAAAGAAGTAAATGCAAAGTTATATATGGTAAATAAGGATTTATTTTATGAAAAAACACAGGATGGATTTAATGTGCTGGGTATTTTTGGTGAATATCCCAATCTAAAGATTAGACTTTTAGGTAGACATCAGTTGATTAATGCTACAGTGGCTATAGGAGTAGTTGAAGCATTGCGTTTTTTTGATATTTATATAGATATTGAAGCAATAAGAAATGGTCTTTATAATACTTTCTGGCCAGCAAGATGTGAAATTATCGCTAAAAATCCCTTAATTGTTTTAGATGGTGCGCAGAATGTCGCTTCAAGCAGAGTTTTAAAAGAAACGATAAGAGAGAATTTTTCTTATGGAAAGTTGATTTTGGTTTTAGGGATTTCGCGTGATAAGGATATTAAAGGGATATGTGAAGAATTAAAAGATTTATCCGATATAGTTATTTTAACTAAAGCAAATAATCCGCGTGCTACTGAACCAGAAGTTTTAGCAAGATATTTTAAAGATAAAGAAATATATCTTACTCAAAATACTCAAGAGGCAATAGAATTGGCTAAAGAGAAAGCAAATTCTAAGGATTTGATTTTAGTCTGTGGTTCTTTATTTGTTGCGGGTGAGATAAGAGATTATTTTAAGACGAAAATAACCAACTAATTTTAGTAGGTAGGATTTAGGGAGTTAAAAGTTAGGAAGTTAGGTGAGTTAGGAAGTTAGGTAAGTTAGGGAGTTAGGAAGTAAAAAACGAAATTAACGAAAATAACGAACTAAACGAACATAACGAAAAATAAAGATGAAAATTTATTCCTTAGATGATACGATTGTCGCAATCGCTACTTCTTTAGGTGAATCCGGTATCGGGATTGTAAGAATCAGCGGAAAAGATGCCCTAAAGATTGCGGATAGGATTTTTGTCTCTAAGATTGGCAAAAGCCCTTCTCAATTTAAAACCTATACTCTCCATTATGGTTGGGTGGTAGAGGATGCTAATAAAATAAAAAAAGATTCGCTTCCTCCAAAAGAATTTGTTGATGAAGCAATTTTAACGGTGATGCGGGCTCCCTATTCTTATACCCGCCAGGATGTAGTAGAGATAAATTGCCACGGAGGACCTGTTCCTTTGAGAAAAACTTTGGAGTTAGTTTTAAAATACGGTGCACGCCTGGCAGAACCCGGAGAGTTTACCAAAAGAGCATTTTTAAAAGGAAGGATTGATTTAACCCAGGCAGAGGCGGTCTTAGAGATTGTACGCGCTAAAACTGAAGCCAGTTTAAGATTAAGTACTAACCGACTTAAGGGGCTACTTTCTAAAGAATTTTTAAAATTAAGAGAAGAGATTTTAAATATATTGGTTTTATTGGAAGCAAATATTGATTTTCCCGAAGAAGAAATTGGCTCTTTGGATAAAGAGAAAATAAATAAAAGAATAAATGATTTAATTGAAAAGATAGATAAACTTTTAAAAACATATAAATATGGAAGGATTTTTTCTGAAGGGATAAGAGTAGTGATTTGTGGAAAACCCAATGTCGGAAAGTCCTCCCTTTTAAATGCCCTTTTAAAAGAAGAACGCGCTATTGTTACACCTCTTCCCGGAACTACCCGCGATACCTTAGAAGAAGTAATTGATATAAAAGGGATTCCTATAAGGATAGTTGATACCGCAGGGATAATTGAACCTAAAGATTTGGTAGAAAAAGAGGCAATAAAACGCACCAAAAGATATATAGAAGAGGCAGATTTAATAATTTTAGTTTTTGATGGAAGTAAGAATTTAACTCAAGAGGATATTTTCTTAATTAAAAAATTAAAGAAAAAATTAGTTTTACCGGTAATTAATAAAATTGATCTTAAACAGAAGATAGAAAGAAAAATTATCGAGAAATATTTTAGTCAGATATTAGAAATTTCTGCCAAAAAAAATAAGAATATCGATAAATTGGAAGAAAGGATTGAATCTTTTGTGTATAATGGAAAGATAGAATTTACAGTACCTGAAGTAGTAATCAATTTAAGGCAAAAAGAGGTCTTAGAAAAAATAAAAAGTCATCTTAAAGAGGCAAAGAGTTCTTTGGAAAATAATTTATCTATAGAATTTATCAGCCAAGATTTAAAAGAAGGACTAATTTACTTAGACCAACTTTTAGGAAAATCCTTTAATGAGCAACTCTTAGATAAAATATTTTCCCAATTCTGTATTGGAAAATAAAAAGGCTAATTTAGTAGGTAGGAGTTAGAGAGTTAGGAAGTTAGGTAAGTTAGGAAGTTAGTAAAAAGTAGTGAGTAGTAAGTATTGAGTAGTAAGTAGTAAGAGTCAGGATTATTAAAAAATAAATAACGAAATTAACGAAAATAACGAACTAAACGAAATTAACTAATATTATAAGAAACGGTCTCTGGAGATTATGTAGGTTAATAGTATACATAATTAATACAAAAATGTAAATTAATAGTTGACAAATTTGGAATTTATGTTATACTTTTTGATTGATGAAAATATATGATAGAAGATTAAGTTCTGTTTTATTAAAAGAGATAGAGCTTTCCCGCATTGTAGTTTTAACCGGGATGCGTCAAGTTGGGAAAACTACTCTGATGCGCCAGATTTATAATACAATTGAAACTAAACACAAGTTATTTTTAGATTTAGAAAATCCTCTAAATCAGAAGTTATTTGAGGAGGAAAATTTTGATAATATATTAGCCAATTTTAAAAAATTAGGATTTTCTTTAGGTAAAAAATCTTTTATTTTTTTAGATGAAGTTCAATCAGCTCCCGATATAGTAAAGGCAGTAAAATATCTTTATGACCACTATCAAATTAAATTCTTTCTTACCGGCTCAAGCAGTTTCTATCTGAAAAATCTTTTTCCAGAGTCTCTGGCAGGAAGAAAGGTAGTATATGAGCTCTTTCCTTTAGATTTTGAAGAATTTTTATTATTTAAAGAAAAACAAAGAAAAACTCCGTTTAGATTTCTTTTAAAAGCAAAAAATAAAAATAGGGTTTCTTATCAACTTTATAACAAATTATTAGAAGAATATTTAGAATATGGAGGGTTTCCTGCGGTTGTGCTTTCTGAAGATAAAGAGATTAAAAGACAGATTTTAGGAGATATCTTTACTTCTTATTTTGAAAAAGATGTACGCAGTTTGGCTGATTTTAGAGAATTAAATAAATTGCGAGATTTGATTTTATTACTTACTAATCGTGTGGGCTCTAAAATTGAAATAAGTAAAATTGCTTCGGAAATCGGTGTATCTCGTGAAACGGTATATTCATATTTGAATTTTTTAGAAAAAACATATTTTATATTTTTAATCAGCCCTTTTAGTCAAAACAGAGATATAGAAGTGCGGGCAGCGAAAAAACTATATTTTTGCGATACGGGGATTTTAAATTATTTAGGAAAAGTTTCATACGGAAGTATTTTTGAAAATTTCGTATTTAATAATTTAAGAAAGTATGGAGTTATAAATTATTATCAGCGCTATAAAGGTCAAGAGATCGATTTTATTATAGATGGGAGGTTTGCTTTTGAGGCAAAGATAAAAACTTCTGAGTTTGATATAAAGCGTTTAAAGAGAATTGCTAATAGTTTAAGGATAAAAGAATATTATATTATTACCCATGATTATTATGATTTCCCTTGGGTAATTTTAGCTCAGGATTTATAGAAAAGTTATCAGGAGAGAAAATTATTAATAATTGATAATCAAAGAGGAGACATTATGGATAAGAAAAAAATTGAAAATGCGGTTAAAGAGATTTTGAAAGCATTAGGAGAGGATTTAAAGCGAAAGGATATAAAGGATACACCTAAAAGGGTTGCTGAAATGTATGCAGAGATTTTTTCAGGGATTGATAAAGATCCGAGAAAGGAACTGGAGGTAATTTTAGACCAGAAACATGATGAGATAATTTTACTTAAAAATATTCCCCTCTACTCCGTATGCGAACATCACCTTATCCCTTTTATTGGTCGGGCACATATCGCTTATATCCCTAAGGATGGTCGGGTTACCGGATTAAGTAAATTGGCACGTGTAGTAGATATTTTAGCCAAAAGACCTCAGGTTCAGGAACGTCTTACTACTCAGATTGCGGATATCATTATGGAGAAACTTAAACCCCAAGGTTGTATGGTAGTAATTGAAGCAGAGCATCTGTGTATGTCGATGCGAGGGATAAGAAAGCCCGGAACTTTAACCGTAACTTCGGTGGTAAGGGGAGTCTTTAAAGAAAACGAAAAAACCCGTGCAGAAACTCTAGCCTTAATTAAAAGTTAAGTGTTTAAACATTTAAATTTAATTTTAAGTTTAATTCTATTTCTCAATGGTTGTGCTACGATTACTGGGCCAACAGTTAGTCAACAGGAGATTATCGAATTTGAAGAGGAACTTAAAGTAAAAGCCTTAGAATATCGGCTTAAACAACTTGAGCATGTAAATAATATTGGGTATAGACTTATTTATGCGATTTTGCCTTCCGACACAAAAAAGCCTTTTGAGCCGTTTTTAGGAGTATATGTTTTTGATATAAACAAATATCTTAAAAGGCTATATAATTTATCTCAAGATAAAGGGGTAGTGGTAGGTTTAGTTATTGATGGCTCTCCCGCAAAGAAAGCAGGTCTTTTAAAAGGGGATATAATTTTAAGTATAAATCAAAGAAAGATAAATAGTAGTTTTGATTTTTATAATGAGGTAAATAAATTTAAAATAGGTCAAATCGTAAATATAAACATTTTGCGTCAAGGAATAAAAGAAAATATTTCTTTAGAAGTAGGTTCAATTGCCTTAAATATTCCGATTAATATGGTAGATCTTCAAGAGGTAAATGCAGCCGCTACTCCGCAAGGTATATTTGTTACTTATGGTTTACTTCATTTTGTAAAATCCGTTGATGAATTGGCTGCGGTTTTGGCTCATGAGTTAGCCCATATTATAAGGGGGCATCTGCAAAAATTTGAAGGAGTGTCTTTAATTACTTTTCTATTAAGTCTTCCTTTAAGTATCCTTTTAGAATCGCAAGCACCGGGAAGCGGTCAAGTAGTTACGGAT
>Ga0272448_1002189_pt1 | contig 25019 bp, 24 predicted proteins | sample YNPCB0191_FD_202220 | JGI IMG/M metagenome (GOLD analysis project Ga0272448, IMG submission 202220) | Hot spring sediment microbial communities from Yellowstone National Park, WY, United States - YNP-CB-019-1 | ecosystem: Environmental > Aquatic > Thermal springs > Hot (42-90C) > Sediment... | reverse complement strand
ATTCAGATAGCCCTATATATCCCGGAACTCATCCAACAGCTAAGGAATGTCAGAGGTGTATAAATAATTGGGTAGATTTAGATACGGATGGTAATGAATTTTTAGATGCTGGTAGAAATTATTTTGGTTGGAGTGATTTTGCCTATGCATATAATGGTAGATGGCAATATAATGTAATCGGATATCCTGGATGTGTAGAATGTCGTCAAGTAGAGGTGAGAGTTGCTTGGGATGAGTGATAGGTTAGCAAAGAGATAAAAGAGATAATTTTAGAGTGGTTTTTCTTCCGCATTTTACCACACCCTATTTTAAATCTTTTTTGTAAAAATTGGTATATGAGAAGTAAGAAGAAACTCCAGAGGGGTCATAGTTAAACGGGATAACGTAGCCTTCGCAAGGCTAAATTCCGGGTTCAATTCCCGGTGGCTCCAAATAGATGGGGATTTTTTTATCGAAAATATCGGTGTTGATAAAAATAAAAAAATTAAGTAAATTCTTTTAACAGGCACACCAATACAATATAAGATAAGAGAATATAAATAGAAAACAAGAGAAATTCCAAGAAAGATTAAGCAAAGAAAATTAGTTTATGAAGAAAAGAGCTGTTGGTATATTTTTTTTAATTATAATTTTTTCTTTGGCGGCAATATTATCGGCTGATTTGACTTTGCAGCCATTGAAAGAGGCTCTCTACTATCAGAAACTAGATAATAAAGATGTTCAATGTCTACTCTGTCCCAGGAGATGCGTTATTAAAAATGGCCAGCGGGGATTTTGTCAAGTGAGAGAAAATCAAGAAGGCGTTCTTTTTTCCTTAGTCTATGGAAGGCCTTGTTCTTTGCATATCGATCCAATAGAAAAGAAGCCACTTTTTCATTTTTTGCCAGGTAGTAGGGCTTTTTCAATAGCTACAGCTGGTTGTAATTTAAGGTGTAAATTTTGTCAAAATTGGCAGATTTCTCAAGTCCGACCAGAAGATATTGAATATGTCTCATTAAGCCCTGAGGATTTAGTTAACGAGGTCCAAAAGAGTAATTGCCCTGTTATCGCCTATACCTATTCTGAACCAACAATTTTCTATGAATATATGTTAGAGACCGCTAGGTTAGCCAGACAGAGAGGTATAAAGAATGTAATGCATTCCTCTGGTTTTATTAATGAAGAGCCTCTAAGGCAATTATGTAAATATTTAGATGCCGCAAATATTGATTTAAAGGGATTCTCCGAAGACTTTTACAGCGAATATACCTTAGGGAAGTTGGAGGATGTATTAAGGAGTTTAAAGATTATCCATCAAGAAGGAGTTCATTTAGAGATTACCAACTTGATTCTGCCCGGTATAAATGATTCACCTGAATTGATAAGGAAAATGTGCATCTGGATTAAGGATAATTTAGGCAAAGATATACCTTTACATTTCTCACGATTTTTCCCTATGCATAAAATGAAGTATCTCTCGCCAACTCCTGTAACTACCTTAGAAAAAGCGCGCCAGATAGCTTTATCAGTAGGTTTAGAATACGTCTATATTGGAAATGTGCCTGGCAATCCGGCTGAGAATACATATTGTCCTTTTTGTAAAAAGGCAGTTATTAAACGTCAAGGATATTTTATTCTTGAAAATCATATAAAAGACGGAAAGTGTGAATTTTGTGGGAATGAGATTAAAGGTGTCTGGCAGTGAAAATAATTCTAAGAGATAATTTTATATTAGTTACTATCACATTACTTACAATCTTTTTATTTATGGGTGTTTGTTTTGCTGAGGAGGTTATAAAATATTCTGTGTTTAGTGGTTCATTTTATCCTAATAATAGAGAGCTTTTGATTAAGCAAATTAATTTCTTTTTGGACAATGTTGAAGATGATATTTTTTTAAAAGATAAAAAAATTCTAGGCCTTATCAGTCCTCATGCTGGTTATGAATATTCTGGACAGGTAGCAGCTTATGGATATAAAGCAGTTAAAGGCAGAGAGTATGATACAGTGATAGTTTTAGGTCCATCTCATCGTTACTCCTTTAATGGCATATCAGTTTATAGAGAGGGTTGTTTTAGAACCCCACTGGGAGATATTCAGATAGATAAAGAGTTGACAGAAGAGCTTTTGAAATATGATGAGCGGATAAAATTTATTCCTGAGGCTTTTAGTCGAGAGCACTCAATAGAAGTTCAGCTTCCTTTTCTTCAAGTAGTGTTGCCTAGTTTTAAATTAGTCCCAATCATTTTAGGTAACGTTGATTTAACTGATTGTAAGATGTTGGCAGATGCGCTAAAGATGCTTAGTCAGAAAAAGAATATTTTGGTTATAGCATCTAGTGATTTATCGCATTATCATCCCTATATTCAAGCAGAGATTTTAGATAAGAGGGTTGCCTCTTATGTAGAGAGATTAGATTCGTTAGGATTATGGAATGCTGTAAATAAAAATGAGTGCGAATTATGTGGTTTATTTGCTGTTTTGGTGTTATTGGATTACGCAAGAGATGCAGGATTTTCAAGTAGAGTTTTAAAATATGCAAATTCAGGAGATGTTATCTCAGATAAATCAGCAGTGGTTGGATATTTAAGCTGTGCCTTTTATCAGCAGGAACAGAATAAGGATAGCCTAACAAATAAAGGAGAGAAAATGTTTACAAAGGAACAAAAAATTAAGTTACTTTCTATAGCCAGAAATTCAATTAAGGAGTATCTTTTAACTGGCAGGAGGCCGAAGATAGATATTGATGAGCCGGATTTAAAAGTTCAGCGCGGCGCCTTTGTTACCCTGAAGAAAAATGGTCAATTACGCGGTTGCATAGGAAGTTTTACTAGTAATCAGCCGCTCTATTTAGTCGTCTCAAATATGGCAATAGAGGCAGCAGTAGGTGATCCGCGTTTTCCAGAGCTTTCGTTGGAGGAATTAGATCAGGTTGAAGTAGAAATATCAGTTCTTACTGAGCCAGAGTTAATTGATGATTGGAGAAAAATCAGATTAGGGATAGACGGTGTTATTGTCAGGAGAGGTTTTTCTTCAGGAGTTTTTCTTCCTCAAGTAGCAACTGAGACTGGTTGGGACCTAGAGACTTTTTTACGACAACTCTGTAGCGGTAAAGCAGGTCTGCCTGCAGATTGCTATAAAGATCCCAAAACCCAAATTTATACATTTCAAGCAATTGTCTTTTCTGAGTCAGAAATAAAATAATTTAATAAATTTTTTATAAGACCCATGACCCCTATTTATTATGTGGCAGTTAGTTTATTTTTAACTGGCGTAGTTTTGAGTTCTGGACCATGTTTAGTAACTTGTGGGCCAATTATGGTTTCTTTTATTGGCTCATATTCAAATTCAGTCCGCTCTGGTTTGAAAATATATTTAATTTTTTGCCTAACAAGAATTTTATCTTACGGTTTAATTGGATTAATCACTGGGTTTGCAGGCGAATATTTTCTAAATGAGATTTATCAAACCAAATATGTCAACTATTTATATTTATTTTTTGGCGTGTTTATTTTAATTGTGGCCATAGTAGCATTTATCTCAAAGCTACAAATTAATGAAAAGTGCAGGGCGAAAAAAAATAGCTTCTCTAAAAGTATGTTTTTGAATGCTGCGATTTTTGGCTTGGGGATTGGTTTTTGGCCTTGTCCACCGTTGTTGGGGGTGCTTTCTTCCATTTTGCTTTTATCAAACAATATCTGGAAGGGATTTTTTTATGCAGTAAGTTTTGGTATGGGAACAATAGTCTCGCCGTTAGCAATACTTTCTTTATTCGCTTCCTCTTTAGATAGATTTTTTCAGAAGGTGCCTAAAATACTAAGATTAATTAAGATAGTTTTTTCTATTTTATTGCTTTTAATTGGTATGCGAATAATTTATGTGGCGTTGACCAGCAAGATTAAGATAACTTAAAAATATTTTAGATGCACAGAATTTATTTAGAAAAAATTCCTTCGATTCAGGAGATCAGATTATCTGATAGAGATCAATTGCACCATTTGTTTGAGGTGATAAGGGCAAGGATTGGCGATATCGTTGAAATTTTTGATGGCAAAGGCAACTGGGTTGAAGCAGAGATAGAAAAAATTGATAGGAGAGAAGGGGTTTTTAAGGTTACGAAAAGAATGCAGTCGGGGAAAAATAAAAAATCACTTTTTTTGACTATCGGCTGCTCTTTAATAAAAATTAACAAGATGGAGTTGATTGTAGAGAAATTAACAGAGATAGGTGTTGAAAGAATTATTTTTTTTGAAACTACAAGGTCGCAAATAAGAAGAAAAGACCTAAAAAATAAGCTCCAGAGATTTGAAAAAATAGCTATTTCGGCTTTGAAACAATGTGGAAATAGGTTTCTTCCTAGAATTGAGTTTTTAAAGTTTCAAGATATCTTAAATATGAGTCACGAATTTGATTTGGCCCTGATGCCGTGTTTGAAGAAGGATATTGACAGCCTGAAAGATGTTTTGGTAAAGGAGAAAGAAAAAAGGAATATTATTTTAGTTATTGGGCCAGAGGGGGATTTTTCTCCAGAGGAAGTCAATTTAGCCACAAAGCACGGTTTTTTTCTCGTTACTCTTGGGGAGAATATTTTAAGGAGCGAAACCGCTGCGATTGTTTGTGCTGGTTTTATCAAATTATTTTATGCTAATGGAAATTAGAAGATTTAAGATTTATACATTGGGATGCAAAGTAAATCAATACGAATCTCAGGCGATAAGAGAGCAGCTGGAGGGTATAGGCCTGGTTGAGGCTAAATTAAATCAGGAGGCAGATTTTTGTATCATAAATACCTGTACCGTTACTTCTGTTGCTGATAGAAAATCAAGGAATTTTATTAGAAAAGCAAAAAGAGAAAATAATAATGCCAAGATTATAGTTACCGGCTGTTATGTGCAGCAGAGTAAAGAGATTTTAAGTAAAATTCCAGAGATAGATTATTGCTTAAGAAATGAAGAAAAAAATAGAATCATCGAGTATATTCAAGATGGTAAAACTACTCTCTCTAATTCGAAATTAAAAATATCTAGATTTGATGGCCATACTCGCGCCTTTGTTAAGATTCAAGACGGTTGTGATAATTTTTGTAGTTTTTGTAAAATTCCTTATGTTCGAGGACGTTCTACAAGTAGGGGACTAAATGATATTGTTGAGGAGGTGCAAAGATTAAGTAATAATGGTTATCGCGAAATTGTGTTGACCGGTATCTGTTTAGGTGATTATGGCAAAGGATTGAAAACAAGGACCGATTTAGTTGATCTGATTGATCGAATAGAAAAGATAGAGCCAGTATTGCGTATTCGTTTAAGTTCTATTGACGCCGAAGACATAAATAATAGATTAATTGAGAAAATGAGAGCTTCAAGAAAGTTATGTCCTCATCTACATATTCCTTTTCAAAGTGGTGATGATAGAGTTTTACGATTGATGAATCGTTGTTTTAGTCGCGATAATTATTTAGAGCTAGTAGCTAGATTAAAGAAAACTATTAAGGATATTGCTATTACTGCAGATATAATGGTAGGATTTCCCAATGAGGATGAAGAGGCCTTTGCTAATACTGTAGAATTGGTTAAGAAGATTCTGCCGCTTAAATTGCACATTTTCATTTTTAATCCAAGAGAAAATACAAGATGGGAAAAATTTAAAATCGACTATAAGACTGCTAAAAAAAGGTTTGAGATTTTGAAAGTTATTGAACAGGAGGCCTCTTTTTCTTATAAAAAAAATTTTATTAAAAAAGAATTATTTGTATTGCCTGAAAGAAAAAAAGATGGTCTCTGGCAAGGATACAGTCAAAATTATATTAGAGTATATTTTAAAAGCAAAAGCGAATTTAGAAATAGGCTCGTGAAGATAAAAATCGAAGATTTATTTAGAGATGGCCTAATAGGCACATCTGTTTTTTAATATTTAATTTTTAAGACCAAATTTAAGAAAACACAACAGGTTATAAAAAAAGCTTGACAAAAACAAGTTCTTCTTTTATACTTTAACTCTTTACATAGGCATTTTTTGCCCCTGTAGCTCAGTAGGAAGAGCACGTCCTTGGTAAGGACGGGGTCACCGGTTCAATTCCGGTCGGGGGCTAGAATATCGACGAGAAGAAAGATGCGCGAAAATATAATTTTTGAATGTACGGAATGTCATAATCGCTATTATACTTCGACAAAAAATACCAAGGTTAATAAAGAAAGGTTGCAATTAAATAAATTTTGTCGTTTTTGTCGTAAGCACACAATTCATAAAGAGGTAAAGTAGTTACTTAAGGTTTAACAATGAATTAAGAATAAGAAAAAATTAGGAGCGTGGGTTAATGGTAAACCAACGGTCTCCAAAACCGTAACTGCGGGTTCGATTCCTGCCGCTCCTGTTGAGGAAAGATTAATAAAATTTTATATGAAACTGTTAAGTGGCATAAAAAAAATTCCAGTGTTTTTTTCTGAGGTAAAACAAGAACTAAAGAATGTTTCTTGGTCAACAAAGGAGGAGCTTTTAGGGGCAACGTGGGCAGTGATAACTTTGACATTCTTACTTTCTTGTTATGTTGGGGTTGTTGATCTGATTTTGTCTAAATTTTTAACTACTGTTTTAAAATGAAGAAGTGGTACGTGGTTCATACACAAACTGGCTCGGAAGATAAAGTAAAAAAAGCCCTTCTTGCTCGGATTGAGGCAAGTCTAATGCAAGACCGTTTTTCTCAAATTCTTATTCCCACTGAACAGATTTCAGAGGTGCGTTCGGGGAAGAAAAAGATTTCTGAAAGAAAATTTTTTCCCGGCTATTTACTTATTGAGATGGATTTGGATGAAAAGACTTGGTTATTAGTAAAAACAACTCCAGGAGTAACTGGTTTTATAGGTTCGGCTAATAAGCCATCGGCCCTGACAGCCGATGAGGTAGAAAATATTCTCAAACGCTCTCGCGAGGCGGAAATAAAGCCGAGCCCGAAAGTCTTTTTTGAACCTCAGGAGGCCGTCAGAATAATAGATGGGCCATTTGTGAATTTTAATGGTGTTGTTGAAGAGGTTCAGCCAGATAAGCAGAAGATAAAGGTTAACGTATCAATTTTTGGTAGGTCTACTCCTGTTGAATTGGAGTTTTGGCAAGTGGAGAAGATTTAATATGGCAAAAAAAATAGTCGCCCAAATAAAATTACACGTCCCCGCTGGGCAAGCAAATCCTGCCCCACCGGTAGGACCAGCGTTGGGCCAGCACGGCGTAAATATTATGATGTTCTGTAAGGCTTTTAATGAACAAACCAAAGGTAAAGACGGAATTATTCTGCCTGTAGTTATAAATGTATATGAAGACAAGAAATTCGATTTCATCATAAAAAGCCCTCCAACTTCAATCTTAATAAAGAGGGCTTGTAATTTGGCAAAGGCCTCAGGAACCGCAGGTAAAGAGAAGATTGCTACGATTACTCAAGAGCAGATTCGACAGATAGCTAAGCAAAAAATGAAAGATTTAAATACTACAGATGCAAAGGTAGCTGAGAAGATTATCGCCGGAACAGCAAAGAGTATGGGAATTGAAGTTGTTGAATAGAGAAAATTAGAGAAGAGAATATTTTTATTTATGAAGAAAAGAAGCAAAAAATATAGACAGGCTATTCAGTTGATTGATAAAAAGAAGATATATTCCATTGAAGAGGCAGTATCTCTTTTAAAGAAGATGCCAACTTATAATTTTGATCAATCTGTAGATGTAGTCGCATATCTAAATGTAGACACAAAAAAATCCGAACAACAAATTAGAGGCACGACAGTTCTTCCTCATGGTTTGGGAAAGACTAAACGGGTGGCAGTTTTTTGTTTAGGGGAATCAGAGTTGCAAGCAAAAGAAGCAGGCGCTGATTTTGTCGGTGGTAAAGATTTGATCGATAAAGTCGCAGCTGGTTGGCTTGAGTTTGATTGTGCAGTGGCTACACCTGAGATGATGCGTGAATTAAGTAGATTGGGTAAGATTTTAGGTCCCCGCGGTCTCATGCCCAGTCCTAAAACAGGAACTGTTACCAAAGATGTAGCTACAGCTATAAAAGAATTAAAAGCCGGAAAAATAGAATTTAAGGCAGATAAACAAAATGGAGTAGCAGTTTCGGTGGGAAAAATTTCTTTCCCACCTGAGAAGCTGGTTGAAAACATAAAGGTCTTTGCAAGTGCTTTAAAAAGTTGCCGGCCAGCTTCGGTAAAGGGTGAATTTATAAAGGCCGCAGCTTTATCAACAACGATGAGCCCAGGAATTAAAATTGCGCTATGAAGAAAGTTAGTCAAATTTTTAAAGAGGCAGTTGATAAACAATTAAAAGAGGCTATTCAGGATAATAAAGGAGTCTTTGTGGTGGGTTTTTCAGGGGTAGGATCGAGCATGTTAACTGATTTGCGCAAGAATTTAAAAGCCATCGGAACCAGATTTTTTATTACAAAAAATAAATTTATATCTTTGGCCTTTAGGAATTCATTAGATTCTAAACTGGCAGAAGAGGTAATTAAATTTATAGATGGGCCTATTGGTTTAGTTTTTGTAAAAGATGACCCTGTTGTTGTTTGTAAGGCACTTACGGATTTTAGAAAAGTCTGCGAGAAAATAGATTTAAGAGGCGGATATTTAAACCAGCAGATTATTAATAAAGATGATTTTAAAGTTATTTCTAGCATACCGCCTCGAGAGGTTTTGTATCAGCAATTAGTAACTGCAATTAATTCTCCTATAGCAAGATTAGCAATGAGTCTTAACCACATTATAGGAAAATTAGTTTATGCATTAAATGATTTAGTCAATAAAAAACAAAAAAAATAATTCGAAATGGAGGTAAGACGCTATGGCCAAGACAGATGATATTATTAAGGAAATCGAGTCTCTATCAGTAATGGAGCTTTCCGAGTTAGTTAAGGCGATAGAAACAAAATTTGGCGTTTCTGCTCAACCAGCGGTGATGGCTGCTGGAGTTATGCCCCAAGCTGCACAAGCGGCAGGACAAAGTGCCGCAGAGGAAAAGTCGGTTTTTACAGTTATGTTGACTTCCGCAGGAGCAAATAAGATTCAGGTAATTAAAGAGGTAAGGGCACTAACTAACCTTGGTCTTAAAGAGGCTAAAGATTTGGTTGACTCTGCACCTAAACCAGTAAAAGAAAATGTTCCAAAGGAAGAAGCTGAAGAGATGAAGAAAAAGTTAGAGGCTGCAGGCGCAACAGTTGAACTAAAGTAACTTTGTTTTATTGCCCGGAACATAAAATAAAGACTTTTTCTTATAAAAAGAGGGATAACAACAAATAATATAATTAGGTAAAAGGGATAGATGAATAAGAGAAAGAGTTTTGCTAAATTAACAGATATTTTTGAGATGCCTCATCTTTTAGACCTTCAATTGGTTTCTTATAAGGAATTTTTGCAACAGGATATACCACCTCAGGAGAGAAAAAATGTGGGGCTACAGGAGGTATTCCTTGAGATGTTTCCTATCGAAAGTTTCGATAGGAAGTTCAGACTTGAATTTATAGATTATTCTCTCGGAAAATCCAAATATTCCATTGAAGAATGCAAACGTAGAGGAATCACTTATGCCTTGCCTCTCAGGGTTAATCTAAGATTAGTAACGCCAAATGATATTAAGATTCAAGATGTATATTTTGGAGAAATCCCTTTGATGACTCCAACGGGAAGTTTTATTATTAATGGCGATGAGAGGGTTGTAGTTTGTCAATTGCAGCGTTCCCCAGGCGTTTCTTTTGAAGAGGAGTTGCATCCTACGGGGAAAAAGATATTTTATGGAAGAATTATTCCTTCTCGAGGCGCATGGCTTGAATTTAAATATGACTTGTCTGAAACAATAATTGCCTATGTTGATAGAAGAAGAAATTTTCCCGCTACACAGATTTTGAGAATTATGGGTTACTCTACCGATGAGGATATCTTTAAGGCCTTTGGTGGCGAGATTCCAGAGATCTTAAATACTTTGAAGAAAGACTTTACAAAAAATAAACAAGAGGCGTTGATAGATTTTTATAGAAAGATGCGTCCCACAGAACCCGTGACAGTAGAGGCGGCCGAATCACTTTTTTATAGATTATTTTTTGATCGTCGGCGCTATGATTTAAGTCGAGCTGGAAGATTTATTCTAAATCGTAAGCTAAAAATGGAAGTTTCTCAAGATAATAGGATACTAGACTCTCAGACTGTAGTGGAGGTTATCAAGTATTTAATCCGTTTAAGATTAGGCGAGGGAGAAATTGATGATATAGATCATTTAGGTAATAGGAGGATTAAAACCGTAGGCGAACTTGTTCAAAATCAGGCTCGAATTGGTTTAGCTAGGCTGGAGCGTTCAATAAGAGAAAGATTAGCAATTCTATCAGATGTTGATACAGTTATGGTCTATCACCTAATAAATTCTAAGCTCTTTTCTACTCAGATTCGTGATTTTTTTGCCAGGTCACAGCTTTCCCAATTTATGGATCAGGTAAATCCTCTTGCGGAATTGACGCATAAAAGAAGATTGAGCGCATTGGGGCCGGGTGGGCTTTCGCGGGAGAGGGCCGGTTTTGAGGTGCGAGATGTTCATCAATCGCATTATGGTCGGGTATGTCCCATTGAAACACCCGAAGGTCCAAATATTGGCCTGATAGCTTCTTTAACTACCTTTGCGAGGGTGAATGAATTAGGATATTTAGAGACACCTTATCGAGTTGTAAAAGAAGGTAAGGCGACGCGAAAAATCGATTATCTTACTGCTGATATAGAAGCAAACAAGGTTATTGCACAGGCAAATGTTGGTCTGGAAGAAGATGGTACTTTTAAGTTACGCGAAGTCTCCTGCCGCTATCAAGGTAATTTCCCTAAAATGCCCCCTTCCAAAATTGATTATATGGACGTCTCCCCCAAACAGATTGTTTCAGTTGCAGCTTCATTAATTCCATTTTTGGAGCATAACGATGCAAACAGAGCCTTAATGGGTTCGAATATGCAGAGGCAGGCTGTGCCTTTGATGAGCACAGAGTCTCCGTTGGTAGGCACAGATATGGAGAAAAAAGTTGCCATTGATTCGGGGGCAGTATTGGTTGCTGAAGAAGATGGTGTGGTCAAGTATGTTGATGCAAAATCAATAGTCATAGGAAATAAAACTTATGAGTTAAGGAAGTTTAAAAGGAGCAATGCCGATACGACAGTAAATCAGAAACCAATTGTAAAGATTGGTCAAAAAGTAAAAGCCGGTGATGTTATTGCTGATGGTATGGCGACCAAAGATGGTGAATTGGCTTTAGGTAGGAATTTATTAGTGGCTTTTATGCCGTGGAGGGGATTTAATTTTGAAGACGCAATCTTAATCAGTGAAAAAGTCGTAAAAGATGATTCTTTTACTTCAATTCATATAGAAAAATTTGAGGTTGAGGCGCGAGAAACCCGACTTGGGAATGAGGAGTTAACCCGAGATATTCCTAATGTTGCCGAAGAGGCGTTGGTAAATTTAGATGAGAATGGAATTGTTAGAATTGGGGCAGAGGTAGGGCCTGGCGATATTCTTGTTGGAAAGGTTACTCCAAAGACTGAATCAGAGCTCTCGCCAGAGGAACGACTTTTAAGGGCTATTTTCGGCGAGAAGGCAGGAGATATACGAGATACCTCCTTGACTGTCCCACCGGGGATTGAGGGAGTAGTAATAAATATTGAATTATTTCAAAGGAAGGAAAGAGGAAGAACCTCAAAGGAAGAGAAGAAAAAGGAATTATTGGCGATTAAAGAAATAAAACAATACTATCAGAATGAGATTAATCTAGTTGAACAAGAGAAGATTAGTAAGCTATCTAAAATACTCAACATTCCAAAAACTAAATTAATGAAAATGGATATAGATTCGCTTATAGAAAAGAATGAAGAGGCCAGAAAGATAGCGAATTTTTTTGATAGTCAGATTAAAGACCTTGCCTTAGAAGAAGAGCAAGATATTGAAAAGATAAAACGCGGCGATGAGCTTCCCCCGGGAGTGTTAAAGAGGGTTGTGGTATATGTAGCCACAAAAAGAAAATTATCTGCAGGCGATAAAATGGCTGGTAGACATGGAAACAAAGGGGTAATAGCTAAAATTTTGCCTGAGGAGGATATGCCGTTTTTAGAAGATGGCACCCCTGTTGAGATAGTGTTAAATCCATTAGGAGTTCCCTCTAGAATGAACATAGGACAAATTCTAGAGACGCATTTGGGATGGGCTGCAAAGATTCTAGGATTAAGGGTATCGAGTCCGGTTTTTGATGGAGCCAATGAAGAGGAAATTGTGGATATGCTTAAACAGTCAGGTCTACCACCAGATGGAAAGGTAAGACTCTACGATGGTTATACTGGTATGCCTTTTGATCAGAAGGTGACAGTTGGTTATATCTATATGATGAAACTAATTCATTTAGTAGATGAGAAGATTCATGCACGTTCAATAGGTCCATATTCTTTAGTTACGCAACAACCGTTAGGTGGTAAAGCTCAATTTGGAGGCCAGAGATTTGGAGAGATGGAGGTCTGGGCCCTGGAGGCATACGGAGCTGCTTTTGCACTTCAAGAAATGTTGACAGTAAAAAGCGATGATGTGGCAGGAAGGACCCGAATCTACGAGCAGATTGTCAAAGGTCAACAACGTTTGACTTCAGGTATTCCTGAGTCTTTTAATGTTTTGGTTAAAGAACTACAAGGATTGTGTTTAGATATAAAGACAGAAAAGCGGTCGAATCAACAAGAGGAGATCAAAAAGGAATAGATATGGATAATATAAATCTTTTTGATAGTATCTTTATAAAGATTGCCTCTCCACAAGTTATTCGCTCTTGGTCAAAAGGAGAAGTAAAAAAGGCAGAAACTATAAATTATCGCACATTAAAGCCGGAGAAAGATGGATTGTTTTGCGAGAAAATTTTTGGTCCTGTTAAGGATTGGGAGTGCAATTGCGGAAAATATAAAGGTAATAAATATAGAGGGATTGTTTGCGATCGATGCGGCGTTGAGATAACCAAATCCAATGTCAGACGCGAGAGAATGGGGCACATTGCTTTAGCCACCCCAGTTACCCATATTTGGTTTTTTAAGGCTGTACCGTCTAGAATGTCTGCATTATTAGATATTAGCTTGAGAGATTTGGAAAAGATAATTTATTACGAGGAGTATATAGTAATCGATCCAGGTGATACTGGCTTAAAGAAGAATGAATTGCTAACCGATGAAAGATATCAGGAGATAGTTCTTAAATTTGGAAATTCATTTAAGGCAAAGATGGGTGCCGAGGCAATACTTGAGTTATTAAAAGAGATAGACCTAGATGCATTCTCTAAGAAACTAAGGAAACAACTTGAGACTTTAAAAGATGGTGCGCAGGCAAGAAAGATTACAAAGACCTTAAAACTCGTTGAAGATTTTAAAAAATCGGGCAATAGACCGGAGTGGATGGTTTTGGAAATTCTTCCGGTAATACCGCCGGATTTGAGACCGCTAGTTCCTTTAGATGGTGGCAGATTCGCTACAAGCGACTTAAATGACCTTTATAGAAGAGTAATTAATCGGAATAACCGACTAAAGAAACTATTAGAACTTAATGCGCCAGAAATAATTATTCGTAACGAAAAACGGATGCTTCAAGAGGCAGTAGATGCTCTCTTAGATAATGGTAGGCACGGAAGGCCGGTTCTTGGCTCCAATAATAGGCCATTAAAATCGCTATCGGATATGTTAAAAGGTAAACAAGGGAGATTCAGGCAGAATTTGTTAGGTAAAAGAGTAGATTATTCAGGGCGTTCGGTTATTGTTGTTGGTCCAGAGCTAAAGTTACATCAGTGTGGCCTACCAAAGAGAATGGCTTTAGAACTATTTGAGCCATTTATAATCAAAAAGTTACGGGAGAGAGGTTTTGTCCACACTATTCGTGGTGCCAAGCGAATGGTTGAACGAGCAAGGATTGAAGTGTGGGATATTTTAGATGAGGTGATTAAAGAACATCCTGTTTTACTAAATAGGGCACCCACTTTGCACCGACTTAGTATTCAGGCTTTTCAACCTACTTTGATTGAAGGAAAGGCTATAAAAATCCATCCTTTGGTTTGCACAGCTTTTAATGCCGATTTCGATGGAGACCAAATGGCTGTTCACGTTCCTCTATCTTTAGAGGCACAAATGGAGGCCCAGATATTGATGCTTTCTGTAAATAATATTTTCTCACCCGCTGACGGCCGACCGATAGTTACCCCTACCCAAGATATCATTTTAGGATTGTGTTATTTAACTAAGATAAAACCCAAGGCCAAAGGTGAAGACATGATTTTTGCTTCATATGAAGACGCACTTTTAGCCTACGAGGATAACGAGGTTAGTTTACACGCAAAAATAAGATTGCGTATCGATAAACTCTATGATTACAATAACCAAGAGGTGATAGAAGGTAAACAGATAATCGAGACAACCTGTGGTAGAATAATATTTAACACAATATTACCAACCGACTTTGGTTTTATTAATTTGGAGTTGAATAAGAAGAATGTTGGTGATATTGTTGCCAATTGTTATAAGAGATTTGGCCATAATCGAACTATAAGCTTACTAGATGATTTAAAAAATTTGGGATTTGAATATTCAACTTTAGGTGGCCTTTCAATAGCAGTTGATGATTTAAAGATACCTAAAGAAAAACAGAAGTGTTTGGAAGAGGCAATGGCAGAGGTTGCAAAGGTAGAGGAGCAGTATCGAAGAGGTGTGATAACCAAAAAAGAGCGTTCAAGCAAAATCATCGATATATGGACTTATACAAATGAAAAAGTTGCTGAATATGTTTTTTCAGGAATGGATAGTTTTAATCCAATATTTATGATGGCAGATTCTGGTGCACGTGGCTCAAGAATCCAAGTAAGACAATTAGCAGGTATGAGAGGATTGATGGCTAAACCATCAGGTGAAATTATAGAAAATCCCATTACCGCAAATTTTAGAGAGGGATTGACTGTATTGGAATATTTTATTTCTACCCATGGAGCTCGTAAAGGTTTAGCTGATACGGCCTTGAAGACAGCCGATGCTGGTTATTTAACGCGGAGACTTGTTGATGTTGCACAAGAGGTCATTATTACTGAAGAGGACTGCGGCACCTTAAATGGAATTACGCTTTCAGCTATTATCGAGGGTGACGAGGTTGTTGTCTCTCTAAAAGAGAGAATTGTTGGTAGAGTAGCCTTAGATAATATCGTTGATATTATTACTGACGAGGTAATAGTTGAGGCAGGCAGTGAGATTACCAGCGAGAAGGCTGATATGATTGAGAAATTAGGTATTGAGAAGATTAGAATCAGAAGTGTTCTTACCTGTGAGGCCGAAAGGGGTATTTGTATTAAATGTTACGGTAGAAATTTAGCCACAGGTAAATTAGTAGAACTAGGAGAGGCGGTTGGAATTATTGCTGCTCAGAGTATTGGCGAACCCGGCACCCAGCTTACTATGAGAACTTTTCACATTGGTGGTACTGCCTCTAGGGTTGTTGAACAGTCTTTTATCCGCTCAAAAAATAAAGGAATTCTGAAATTTCATAACCTAAGAATAGTTGATAAAGGCAAAGAGTTGATAGTGCTGAATAGAAATGGCTCCATTAGCATAAATGATGAATACGGTAGAGAATTAGAGCGATATCCTATCCCTCAAGGCAGCCTGATTTCTTTTAAAGAAGATGAGGTTATTCAGAAGGGTGTAGTTTTTGTTCGCTGGGATCCTTATATGTCTCCGATTCTAACTGAAGTAGGCGGTTTGGTTAAATTTGAGGACATTAAAGAGGATGTAACGATGCGAGAAGAGATGAATCCAACCACAGGTATCTCTGAAAGAGTAATTGTAGAACATAAGATTGATTATCATCCTCAAATTATTATCCAAGATCCAAAGGGTGATGTTTTAGGAATCTATCCTGTTCCAGTGGGTGCCCATATTTTGGTAAAAGACGGCCAGAAGGTAGAAGGAGGCGAGTTGTTAGCAAAAATCCCGCGAGTAGTTACGAAAACAAGAGATATTACGGGAGGTCTGCCTCGTGTAGCTGAGTTGTTTGAGGCGCGGCGACCAAAGAATCCTGCTATCATTTCAGAGATTGATGGATTTGTTGAATTTGGCGAGACTAAAAAAGGCCAGCGTCAGATAATCGTTCGTTCACCTACGGGTATGAAACGAGAATACACTATTCCTCATGGGAAACACCCTAATGTTTATAAAGGAGATAGAGTTACAGCTGGTCAACAGCTCACTGATGGACCAGTTGTTCTTCAGGATATTTTGAGAGTTTGCGGTGATAAAGTTCTGCAGGAATATTTAGTAAATGAAATTCAGGAGGTTTATCGTCTCCAAGGAGTCCGTATTAATGATAAACATATAGAATTGATTATTCGGCAAATGATTAAAAAGGTGAAGATTGAGGATGCTGGAGATAGTGAATTTTTGGTTGGACAATACGTCGACCGTTGGGTATTCCAAAAGGAGAATCAGAAGTTGATAAAAAAGGGTAAAAAACCAGCTTCAGCAACACCTTTACTTTTAGGAATAACCAAAGCCTCATTAACAACTGAGAGTTTTATTTCAGCAGCAAGCTTCCAAGAGACGACAAGGGTTCTTACAGAAGCAGCTACAGCTGGCAAGCGAGATGAATTATACGGCCTCAAAGAGAATGTTATAGTTGGGCATTTAATCCCAGCAGGGACAGGTTTTTCAAGTCATCGTAATATTCAGATGCAAAAGATTTCGGCAGAGAAACAAGAGGAACAAAATGTCGCCAACGATAGCGCAATTAATAAATAAAGGAAGACAGCAGAAAAAGAGTAAGTCAAAGGCACCAGCGTTGAAAGGTTGTCCCCAGCGAAGAGGAGTTTGTATTCAGGTTAGGACAATGACCCCAAAGAAACCAAATTCTGCTTTGCGTAAAATTGCAAGGGTCAGACTTACTACCGGGATAGAGGTAACTGCCTATATCCCTGGAGAAGGTCATAATCTTCAGGAGCATTCTATTGTTCTGGTAAGAGGCGGCAGGGTAAAAGATTTACCTGGAGTTCGCTATCATATTATTAGAGGAACGTTAGATGCAGCTGGAGTGGCAAATAGAAAGAGATCAAGGTCAAAATACGGAGCTAAAAAACCAAAGCAATAAGATTGTCTTCTAGTTAATTAGGTAAGTTAAAATTTTGTTTAATATTAGTTAAAAGCAAAAAAATAGTAAATTAAGATGAGAAGAAGAAGAGCAGAAAAAAGAGAAGTTTTACCAGATCCAAAATTTAATAGCCAGACCGTATCGCGCTTTATAAATATTGTTATGAGAAAAGGCAAGCGTTCTTTAGCTGAGAGAATCGTGTATGGTGCCTTTGAAATTTTAAAACAGAAAACCAATGAGCCTGATGTTTTAGTAGCATTACAAAAGGCATTGGATAATGCCCGTCCGCGCCTGGAGGTGAAACCTCGAAGAGTAGGCGGAGCAACCTATCAAGTCCCCGTGGAGGTTAGACCAGAGAGAGGTTCTTCCATAGCTATGCGTTGGATTAGGAATGCTGCAAGAGGAAGAAAAGGCAAACCAATGATGGAGAAGTTGGCTGAAGAGTTGTTTGATGCCTACAAAGGTGAGGGTTCAGTAATTAAGAAACGCGATGATGTGCATAAAATGGCTGAAGCAAATAAGGCATTTGCCCATTTAAAATGGTAATGACTGTTATGGCAAAAAAAGTTAGTTTAGATAAAATTAGGAATATTGGTATCATTGCTCATATTGACGCTGGTAAGACTACTACTACAGAAAGAATACTTTTCTTTACTGGAAAGATTTATAAGATTGGCGAAGTTGACGAGGGAACGGCAACGATGGATTGGATGATTCAGGAGCAAGAGAGGGGGATTACAATTACGGCAGCCAGCACTACTTGTTTGTGGAGAGACCATCAAATTAATATAATTGATACACCTGGTCATGTTGATTTTACTGTTGAAGTAGAGCGCTCACTAAAGGTTTTAGACGGAGCTATTGTGATATTTTGTGGTGTAGGTGGTGTAGAGCCGCAGTCAGAGACTGTCTGGCGCCAAGCCGATAAATACCATGTACCCCGCATAGCTTACGTAAATAAAATGGATAGGGTAGGCGCTGATTTCTTTGCTACTATTGAACAAATGCATAAAAGATTAGGTGCCCATGCCGCTGCTGTTACCTTACCAGTTTTTGATAAAAATGGTGACTTTTTTGGGATTATAGATTTAATTAGTGAAAAATTAATAGTTTATTCGGAGGTCGATGGTGTTTTAATTAGTAATACCCCTATTCCAGAAGAGTATCTTAAACAGGCAAAAGATTATCAAGAAAAACTAATTGAAAGTTTAGTAGATCTCGATGAGGATTTGTTTAATGCTGTAGCGCATGGTGAAAAAATCGATGGCCTTAAGATAAAGCAGGTAATTAGGAAAAATGTTTTGGCAAATAAATTTGTTCCTGTTTTTTGTGGGTCGTCAATAAAAAATAAAGGACCTCAATTGTTATTGGAGGGTATCTGTGATTATTTGCCTTCTCCCTTAGATATGCCTGCGATAAAAGGCATAAATCCTAATACCGGAGAATTTGAGGAGAGGATACCGCAGGAGAAGGCACCTTTGTGTGCTCTTTGTTTTAAGGTAATGACTGATCCGTATGTAGGGAGGTTAAATTATATACGGGTGTATTCGGGAAGATTAAGTTCTGGCAATAGCGTTTATAATTCTTCAAAAAGAATTAGTGAAAAAGTTACCAAATTAGTTTATATGCATGCAAATAAGCAGCATATTGTCGATGAAATCTCTTGTGGTGAAATTGCTGCGGCAGTGGGATTAAAGGAGACAATGACCGGAGATACGCTTTGCGATAAGCACTCTCCGATTATTTTAGAAGAGATAAAATTTCCTGAGCCGGTATTAATGATGTCAATTGAGCCAAAGACTAAGATTGACCAAGAGAGATTGGGTTATTCTTTGAAAAAGCTTGAGGAAGAAGATCCTTCTTTTAAAGTGACTTATAATCAAGAGACAGGTCAGACAATTATTGCTGGAATGGGACAATTACACCTTTCGATTTTAATAGATAGAATGTTAAGGGAATTTAATGTCGAGGCAAAAGTTGGAATTCCTCAGGTAGCATACAAAGAGACCATTACTAAGAAAGTTCATTCTACTGGAAAATTTATTCAGCAGACTGGTGGTAGAGGTCAATACGGTCATGTGGTAATTGAGATGCATCCTTTGGAGAAAGGTATGGGTATAAAATTTGAAAATAGACTTAAAGGTGGTTCTATTCCTCGCGAATTTATACCTGCTGTAAAGGAAGGTATAATGGATGCCTCAAAAAGCGGGATTTTAGCCAGCTATCCCGTTACCGATATTTTGGTGAATTTAGTTGACGGTTCTTATCACGAGGTTGATTCTTCAGAGTTGGCCTTTAAAATGGCTGCCTCAATTGCTTTTAATGAAGGATTAAAAAAAGGTAATTGTATTTTATTGGAGCCAATCATGGATATAGAGATAGTTGTACCTGAGGAATATATGGGTACAGTGATTGGTGATTTTAATGCTCGAAGGGGCAAGGTCGTTTCTCTTGGACAACGGGGCAATGTAAAATATATACGAGGAAATATTCCGTTAGCAGAAACTTTTGAGTATGCTACTACATTGCGTTCACTTACACAAGGCAGAGCTTCCTATATAATGGAGCCCTCTTTTTATCAAGAGGTGCCTAAAGATATATATAATAAGGTAATTAGTGGCCAGAGATGAGAATTATAGTTTTTTTTAAAAAACAAGGAGGTGTTTAATGGCTAAAGAAAAATTTGTAAGAGCCAAACCACACTTAAATATTGGAACAATCGGACACGTCGATCACGGTAAGACGACATTGACATCAGCTATTACCATGGTGTTAAATACAAAGGGTCTTGCGGAAGCTAGGGCTTTTGATACAATCGATAATGCCCCAGAGGAGAAGGAAAGAGGAGTTACTATTAATATTTCTCACGTTGAATATCAGACAGAAAATCGGCATTACGCTCATATCGATTGTCCTGGTCACGCCGATTATATCAAGAATATGATTACCGGTGCTGCTCAGATGGATGGAGCGATTTTGGTAGTTTCTGCTGCTGATGGGCCAATGCCCCAGACCAGAGAGCATATTCTTTTGGCTCGACAGGTAAATGTTCCAGCTATTGTAGTCTTTTTAAACAAATGCGATATGGTTGATGACAAAGAATTAATTGATTTAGTAGAAGTAGAAGTAAGAGATTTATTGAACAAATATAATTTTCCCGGCGATAAAACTCCTATTATTAGAGGAAGTGCTTTAGAGGCAATGAATTCTCCTGGCGATCCCGAGAAGGCAAAATGCATTCTTGAATTAATGAAGGCAGTCGATGAATTCGTCCCAATGCCCAAGAGAGATTTAGATAAACCATTTCTTATGGCAATAGAAGACGTATTTTCAATTTCGGGAAGGGGTACAGTAGGGACTGGTAGGATTGAGCGAGGAAGAGTAAAGGTAAATGACCCCGTTGATGTTGTTGGTCTCCGTCCTGAGATTCAAAAGTCGGTTGTTACAGGTATTGAAATGTTTAGGAAGCTTCTTGATGAGGGACAGGCTGGCGATAACGTTGGTATTCTGCTCAGGGGTATTGAAAAAGATCAATTAGAAAGAGGAATGGTCTTAGCAGCTCCGGGTAGCATTACTCCGCATACAAAGTTTAAGGCCCAGGTTTATGTTTTGACTAAAGAAGAAGGAGGTAGGCATACTCCGTTTTTTTCTGGCTATCGCCCCCAGTTTTATTTTAGGACCACTGATGTTACTGGGACAGTGAAATTACCTCAAGGTGTTGAGATGGTTATGCCGGGAGATAATGTTACTGTAGAAGCTGAATTGATTGTTCCAATTGCTATGGAAAAAGAGGTGCGTTTTGCTATTAGGGAAGGCGGTCGCACTGTAGGGGCAGGGGTAGTTTCTGAGATAATTGCTTAGTCTAAATCAACTTTTAACAGCCAGTGGAGACTACTAACTTTATAATCAGAATTAAATAAATTTTAAAAATAATGTCACAGCAAGAGCAAAGAATAAGGATAAAATTAAAGGGTTATGACCACCGCTTACTTGATCAGTCAGCTGCTGAAATAATTGAGACAGCTAAGAGAACAGGTGCAAGGGTGTGTGGTCCAGTTCCTTTGCCAACTAAGAAAGAGATTTATACTGTTAATCGTTCTCCCGTTATTGATAAAAAGTCCAGAGAACAGTTTATTTTAGCCACACACAAGCGACTTTTAGAGCTTGTTGCTCCGACTGCAAAAACTATAGATGCGTTGCGGAAGCTTAATCTTCCAGCAGGGGTGCATGTGGAGATAAAATAGAGCTGTTTTGAAGGGAATAAGGCCAATGATTAATGCAATCTTAGGAAGAAAAATTGGTATGACAAGGATTTTTGACGAGTATGGTAAGGCCATACCCGTCACTGTTATAAGCGCCGGACCATGTGTTGTTGTTGGTTTGACAGCTAAAAATATTCGTTTAGGATTTGAGGATGTAAGCGAAGACGAGATAAAGAAGCCCCAGTTAGGAATGTTTAAGAAACTAAATCTTTCGCCAAAAAGAATCATAAGGGAAGTAGAAAATTTAGCTAATGATCAGGAAATAAAGATTGGGGATGAAATAAAAACGGATATTTTTAAAGAGGGAAGTTTTGTCGATGTGATAGGAACATCAATCGGCAAGGGATTTCAGGGTGGTATGAAGCGTTGGAATTGGAGTGGCATGCCTGCATCTCATGGTTCGATGAGCCACCGTCGGCCTGGCTCCTTAGGTTCTAATACTACTCCAGGAAGAGTTTTTAAGGGTCATCATTTGCCCGGTCATACTGGCAATAAGCGAGTGACTATCCAAAATTTAAAGGTAATTAAGGTAGATTTACAGAATAATCTCCTTTTGGTTAAAGGTGGCATACCCGGCCATCGTAACTCTTTAGTAATTATTAGACAGGCAAAAAAGAAGAAGATAAAAAATGTCTAAAGTTGAGACAAGTGAAAAAGAAAGATTAAAGGCACCTCTGCTTAATCTATTGCATAAAGGTTCAGAGGAGATTGAGCTCGATGCCAAAGTTTTTAATGGACGTGTAAGTAAAGGTTCAATCTACAGAGCTATCCATCAGCATTTAGCTAATAGAAGACAAGGAGATGTCTGCACTAAGACTCGAGCAGAAGTAAGTGGTAGCGGCAGAAAACCTTGGAGACAAAAAGGCACTGGTCGTGCACGCGTAGGAAGTATTCGTACGCCCTTGTGGTATCACGGCGGTATTGTCTTTGGCCCAAAGCCAAGAGAGTTTAATTATTCTTTACCTAAAAAAATTAAGCGGTTAGCTTTACAGTCTGCTTTGAATGATAAAGCAATCAACAAAAATCTCATACTTATTGATAATCTTGTCTTACCTGAAGCGAAAACATCTGCCTTTATTAAATTATTTCAAGTCCATAACATATTTGATAAAAAAGAAAAGATTTTATTAATAATAGATGCCCCTAACGAAAATGTTATCAGGGCAACAAGAAATATACCATATATAGGTTTAACGTTTGCAAATCAAGTCAATACCTATGATGTGATGAGCTTTGATAAAGTTATAATTACTTTGGATGCATTAAAGATAATTTCAAAAAGATTATCCTTATGAAAAATCCTTACGACATAATAAATAGTCTAATTTTTACTGAAAAGAGCCAACGAAATGAATCTTTAAATAAATATGTATTTTGGGTTAAAAACACCGCAAATAAAATTGATATTAAGAATGCTGTAGAGAAGATTTATAAGGTTGATGTTGTAAAGGTAAATACGATGGTTTGTCCGGGCAAGGCAAAGACAGTTAGGCGTGAGCGTGGTTATACTCCTGATTGGAAGAAGGCGCAAGTTACCCTTAAAGCCGGCCAGAAAATAGAAATTAAATGAGTACTGTTTGCCTAATATTTTTATAAATAAATTAAGGGAAAAATATGGGAATTAAAAAATTTAAACCAACTACTCCAAGCTTAAGATGGATACAGGTTTCTGATTTTGCAGAAATCACAAAGACCACTCCTGAAAAAAGCCTTCTGGTTCCAATGAAGAAGAAAGGCGGTAGGAATAATTATGGTCGTATTACCGTCAGGCATCGTGGTGGCGGTCACAAAAGAATGTATAGATTAATCGATTTTAAAAGAGATAGGTTAGACCAGCTAGCCAAAGTAAAGGCAATCGAATATGACCCAAATCGTTCATCACGAATTGCCTTGTTGGAATACCCAGATAATCAGAAGACTTATATTATAGCCCCTTTAGGCCTAAACGTTGGAGACGAGATTATTAGCACAAATAGGCCGGGCGCTGAGATAAAGACTGGTAATTGTATGCCACTACGTTATATTCCTTTGGGAACATTTATTCATAATATTGAGCTCTATCCCGGTAAAGGGGCGCAGATTGTTCGTAGCGCTGGAACTTCTGCCCAGATTATGGCAAAAGAGGGCGAGTTTGCCCATGTGCGTCTTTCTTCCGGCGAAGTGCGATTAATTAATCAGGATTGTCGGGCGACTATTGGTCAGGTAGGCAATATTGATCATGATTCAATATTTATTGGTAAGGCAGGAAGGTCTCGTTGGTTAGGTTGGCGTCCAACAGTAAGAGGCGCTGCGATGAATCCCATTGATCATCCTCATGGCGGCGGTGAGGGAAAGGCAGGCCAAGGCAATCCCCATCCAGTTTCTCCTTGGGGTATGCCTACAAAAGGATATAAGACGCGTAAGAAGCGTAAATTTTCACAAAGATTTATAATAAAGCCGAGAAAGTAAGAAGGAGAATATGTCGCGTTCAATAAAAAAAGGACCATGGGTTGATGGGCATCTTCTTGAAAAAATTGAAAAGATGAAGAAGAGCGGGTCTCGACAGCCTATAAAGACTTGGTCGAGGCGTTCGGTAATAATTCCAGAATTTGTTGGTTATACTATTGCAGTTCATGATGGCAGAAAACATATCCCGGTTTTTATCACTGAGAATATGGTTGGTCACAAATTAGGTGAGTTTGCACCTACCAGGACTTTTAAGAAACACGGCGGTGTTAGAGCTAAGAAAGCTCCGGAGAAGACATAAAAAATATAAGGATTTGATTAATGATTGCAAGGGCTAAATTAAGTTTTGTAAGAGGTTCGGCAAGGAAAATCAGACAGGTAATTGACTTGATTCGTGGATTGGATGTTACTGAGGCAGAAGCAATTTTACCTTTTATAAATAAACGTCCTGCCGTGATTGTGCATAAGTTATTGAAATCGGCTATAAGTAACGCCAAAAATAAAGGGCTTAAAGAAGAGGACTTGTTTATTTCTAGAATTTTCGCAGACGAGGCTGCTCGTTGGAAACGATATAGGGCAGCTGCTTTTGGAAGGGCAACAGAAATTTTAAAGAGGACCAGTCATATTACAATTGAATTAGACTTAAAACCTACTTTTAACCCAAAACTTACGGGTAGAAGTAGACATAGACTTGTTGAAAGGATTATGCCAAAGAAAGATGCTGTTGATAAGGAAGGCGAAGCGGCGCCTCTAAAAACTAAAAAGACAAACAAAAAGTTAGTAAATAAATAAAAAGGAGATATTGTGGGTCAAAAGGTCAGTCCAATTATTCAGAGAATAGGTTTTATTAAAAATTGGAATTCTATTTGGTTTGCTAATCCTCGAGAATATCCAGCATTTCTTGAAGAAGATGTCAAAATTCGAAAATACATCAAAGAAAATTTTAAGATGGCTGCTATATCAAAGATTGTCATTGAGAGGTTAACCGAGAAGGTAAAGGTTAAGATTCATACCGCTAGACCAGGAATTATAATTGGAAAACACGGTGCAGATATTGAGAGATTGACAAATGTTCTTAAGGATATAACCCATAATAAAGAGGTTAGTGTTGATATTATTGAGATAAAGGATCCTTCTGCAGATGCCCAGTTAATAGCCGAAAACATTGCTTTTCAATTGGAGAAACGGGTTGCT
>Ga0272448_1002188_pt1 | contig 25023 bp, 18 predicted proteins | sample YNPCB0191_FD_202220 | JGI IMG/M metagenome (GOLD analysis project Ga0272448, IMG submission 202220) | Hot spring sediment microbial communities from Yellowstone National Park, WY, United States - YNP-CB-019-1 | ecosystem: Environmental > Aquatic > Thermal springs > Hot (42-90C) > Sediment... | reverse complement strand
CCGCTTCCTGTTACGAATCGGGGAAAGGGATACCAAAAGGTATGGTCTGTGCCAGAAAAATGTGACCGATTTCCCGAGAGAGAACCGGCAATCGAGAACGGCTCGAAATTAGCTGGAGGATTTGGGGGTAATGCAGCGCTTGACATGCCGGTGATATCGTAGGATAATACCTCTTTCCTTTTCTCGAGGGACATCTCACCCCCCTCACCGCGAGCGTTTCTTCTCTCCGGTCTCAGCCGGAACGTCCCACTACCAGGAGGTAGCAACATGTCAACTGTACGCGTAATCTCACTCTTCGTGCTGGTGCTGGCTGTGCTCATTTGCCAACCACTGCTGGCGCAAACGCCTACTCCCACGCGGGGCAATCCCGCACCGACAATCGCCAATACGGATAACTTTCATTTTGCCATCTTTTCCGACCTCACCGACTCGGAACGCCTCGGCGTGTTCAGTAGCGCCGTGACGAAAATGAATCTGCTGCAGCCCGATTTTGTCATCAATATCGGCGATACCATCCAGGGGTACACAAAGGATGTGGCAGAAGCCACTCGCGAATATGATGATTTCGACGCCCGGCTCGCTAAGCTGCAGATGCCGTTCCATCGCGTCACGGGTAACCATGATGTATGTACGGACGTCTTGATGAAGATGTACAAAGAACGCTATGGCTCTGTTTACACGCACTTCGTCTATAAGAACGTCCTCTTCCTTTGCCTGAACTCGCAGGATAAGCTCGACTCCGACGACGGATTCATCAGCGATGAGCAGGTGGCCTATGTGCAGAAGACGCTGGCAGCGAATGCCAATGTCCGCTGGACGCTGGTCTTCATGCATCAGCCGCTGTGGGATGGCTATCAGGGCAGCAATTGGGAAAAGGTGGAAGCGCTGCTCAAAGGGCGCCCATATACCGTCTTCACCGGGCACTATCACGACTACGAGTTCGATGTGCGGAACGGGCAGAAATATTTCATCCTGGCAACCACCGGCGGTGTCAGCGGCATGCGCGGGCCGCTCTATGGCGAGTTCGACCACCTGGCTTGGGTAACGATGACCGATAAAGGCCCGATAGTCGCCAACCTGATGCTGGATGGCATCGCGGATGAGAGCATTCGCACCGTGGCACTGGTCCGCGAGACCAGGAAGTTGGAGCAAAATACGCTGGCCAGCTATACACCGCTGTATGTGGCGAAGAATAATTTTCGCGGCGCCTCCATGCAATTGCGCTGTGCGAATGATACCGACGATCCGGAGCATTTGACCGTCAACTTCCCGCCGCACAAGGACCTGCATCCGTCGCCGGCATCATTCACGCTCGACTTGCCGCCGCATGCCGAGAAGCTGATCGACTTGAAGTTGACCGGCAGCCGCACCATCCCGGCGGACACTGCCGACGGGCTGATGATGGAAATGCATGCGACCTACAAGCTCTCCGATGGGCGCACCTTTGATCCCGGCATCGTCCGGCAGCACATCACCCCGGTGGGGGTGCAGGAATGCCGGCGCAGCAGCGGCCCGGTGACAGTCGATGGCAAGCTGGATGAGTGGAAGAGCCTGCCGTACACGCTGGAGAAGCCGCTGGAGTTGATCAACACCGACGCCAAGCTCGCCTGGAAGAGCGCGCAGGACGGCAATAGCCGTTTCGGCGTGTGCTATGACGATCAATATCTCTACGTGGCCGTTGAGACCACCGATAAGACGGTCGTCTCCGAGCCGGGCGTCGAGCCCTGGCGGCAGGACGGCATCGAAATCCGCCTTGATGCCCGCCCCGACCCGACGCGCGGCATCTGCCGCGGGCAGGGGGAGAACAGCGATTTCCTCTTCATCCCGCTGAGCCCCGGCGCCACGGCGGACGGCACTGTCAACATCGCGCAGAAGGACATGCCGGCCGGCCTGCGCGCCGTCTGCGTGAAAACGGCCACCGGCTACAACACGGAAGTCGCCATCCCGGTGGACTACCTGAACAAGAAATTCGGCGGCCCCTGGCAAGCCTTCCGCCTGAATATCATGCAGGACCAGTGCTACCAACTCCACGGCGCCATGTCCTACATCTACTGGCGCCCGGACTGGCGGCGTGAGCTGAGTTATCCGGGATCCGGGACGTTTGTACGGAAATAGTTGTACGATAAATGGTGATGACGGCCTGGTTCTCTCATGGAGAACCAGGCCATTTTACTGTTTCACGAGCGCCTCAGTTACGAGTCTAATCGGGGACTGTCCCCGAGCCTGATGCCAAGTTGGATATTTAACGCTCGCCCAAGGGACTGTCCCCAACCCCCGTACGAGAGAAATGAAATAGATACTGGACAACACAACAAGCCTTTGGTATCCTCATCCTATGCCAAGGCAAGCCCGAATAGTTATTGCAGGTGTCCCGCACCATATCACCCAACGCGGTAATAACCGACAGGCAATCTTCCATGCTGAATCGGATTATCGGGAATACCTGCAGTTTCTCAAAACCTACGCTCAACAGCATGGTTTATCTGTCCTGGGCTACTGTCTGATGACAAATCATGTCCATCTGGTCAGTGTCCCGCAGGAAGCATCATCTTTATCTCTCGCCATAGGACGTACGCATACACGCTATACACAACGTTACAACGCTCGCATGGGGATGATCGGTCATTTATGGCAAGACCGCTTTTATTCCAGCCCATTAGATGAGGTCGCATTATGGATGGCTTTGCGCTATGTTGAGCTCAATCCCGTCCGTGCTGGTTTAGTGCGTGAGCCCTGGGAATACCCTTGGTCGAGTGCGTTTGCCCATATTGGCGGCCCTGATCTATCCGGTCTGCTGGATCTCGATTATTGGAAATCGAACTGGGATATGGCGGCTTGGCGTGAGCATTTATCGTTGTCGATTCCTGATTATGAACTGCGGACAATCCGTCAGTGCACACACGCTTGCCAACCGATCAACGGGAAAGTGATACTACAACGACTGAATAATGCGAGGGAAGATTCTCATCTTTGATAGGGAATGATCTCTCGCACGATAGTTGGGGACAGTCCCTTCAACGAGCAATAGAGCTTGGTAGCGAGCGTCAGAGTCGGGGACAGTCCCCGATTAGAGTCGTAACCAACGCTCTTGTGCCTCACCTTCACTTTACCAATCCGAGAAACAATGCCGCAAAATAATGGAACATTTTCCCTCTCCACACAGTCAAACCCCTCGATAAGCCTTTTTACCATTCTCACAGTGTCCCCCGCCGGTCACCAAACTGTGCGGGGCAGGAAGGAGTGCGTGTGATGAGACGATGGAGGGTGTGGCCGCTGCTCATGGCTGTGCTGGCGATGGGCGTGTGCGGGTGGGCGCAGAGCAAAGGGGCGGCGCCGCCAGGGATGGAGGACGATGTTACCCAGGGGGCGTTGCGCACGACGAGTGCCGGAGCGGTGGTGGAGTGCCCGCTGAAGCATACCGATGTCAAGGCGAGCATCACTGGCTTTCTGGCACGCGTGACGGTGACGCAGACCTTTGCGAATCCTTCGGACAAGAAGATCGAAGCCGTCTATGTCTTCCCGCTGCCGCACACCGCAGCAATCGATGGCATGACCATGGACCTGGGCGACCACCGTGTCATCGGGGTGATCAAGCGGCGTGAGGAAGCGCGGCAAATGTACGAGATGGCGCTGGCGCGCGGCACTACCGCGAGCCTGCTGGAACAGGAGCGCCCGAACATCTTCACCCAGTCGGTGGCTAATATCAAGCCGCATGCCCAGGTGAAGATCGAAATCAGCTACATCGATGTGCTGAAATACGACATGGGCACTTATGAGTTCCACTTCCCCATGGTGGTCGGCCCGCGCTACAAGCCGGCGGCCATCGGTGGCGCAACCCCGGTGATCAAAACCGGTCAACGCCCGGGGCATGATGTGAGCCTGGCCGTGCAACTTGATGCCGGCGTGCCGGTACACGACCTGAAGGTAGAGAACCACCAGGCGGAGGTGAAACAGGCTGACAGTACCCACGCGACGGTGACGCTCTCCCCGCAGGACGCCATCCCCAATAAGGATTTCGTGCTGCGCTACAGCGTCATCGGCGAGAAACCGCAGATGGCGCTACTTGCGCATGCGAAGGACTCCTACGGGTATTTCATGCTGATGATGCAGCCGAAAATAGACGATACCGTCGCCAAAGCCCCGCCACGCGAGTTTGTCTTCCTGGTGGATGTCTCGGGCTCGATGAATGGCCGCCCCACCGCGAAGGTGAAGGAAGTGCTGACGGCATTCTTCAAATACTGCAAACCGGAAGATACCATCCAGGTGGTCACCTTTGCCTCCACCACGGCACAGGCCTTCGACCACCCGGTGTCGGTGACGCCGGAAAACAGCGCTGCAGCGCTCAACAGCATTCATCCCATCCGCGGTGCCGGCGGCACCGAGATGGCCAAGGCGGTGACCGCCGTGCTGAACGCGCCCATCGACCCGGAGCGCAAGCGCATCGTGCTGCTGATCACCGACGGCTACATCGGCAACGAATCCGACGTGATTCAGACGGTGGCCAAGCGCGATACCTCGGCGGTGAAGTTTTGGACGTTAGGCATCGGCATGGCGCCGAACCGCTTCCTGCTCGACGGCGTGGCCAAACAGGGTGGTGGAATGTCCGAGGTAATCGGTCTGAACACCGACCCCAACGACACCATCAAGAAGATTGTCGAGCGTATGCATTTCCCGCAGGTCGCGGATATCAACATTGACTGGGGCACGCTGCCGGTGGCGGAGATCTTCCCGCGCAACGTCCCCGAGTTGTGGGCGGGTCGCCCGGTCATCCTCTTTGGCCGCTATGACATGGGCGGTCAAGGCACCCTCACCCTGACCGGTAAGGCGGATGGCCAGCCGGTGCGCTTCTCCCTGGATGTCAACCTGCCCATCGGTCTGACGAATGCAAACGACGTGCTGGGCAAAGTCTGGGCGCGGCAGAAGATCGACGACCTCTCCGCGCAGTGCTACTACGCCAACGACCCCACCGTGGCCGAGGAGATCACGCGGGTGGCGCTGGACTACGGCCTGATGAGCCAGTACACCAGCCTGGTGGCGGTGGACGAGCAGGATGCCGGCGATGAGCAACCCACCCCTGCCCCGCGCGTCTACGTCCCCGTGCCGTTGCCGGATGGCATAGGCTTCACCGATCTGCTTGGTGCCGAGGATGCAGCCTACCTCACCTATGCCAGCGATGACGCGCGAGTTGCCGACTTCAGCGCGGTGACAATGAAACCGGCGGCAGGCGCCGCCCCAACGGCTTTGCATGCGTCTATCGTCGGTGGAGCGCGGTTCGGCCTGGCAGGCGCGAAATTGGATGCTGGGAAGGAAGTCGAGAAGCGAAGTGGCCCCATGGGTCCTCCCGGCGTACCAGGTCCCATGGAAGCACCCGGTGCCCCAGGTTACGCTGGCGCATTCAAGTCGCCGGCTCCCGCACCGTCGACCATGCCGGCAGGCGCATACTTCGCTCGGGATGCCGTGACCGCATCTACGCTGGCAATGCCCGGTGCAGGTGGAAGCGCCGGCGCGAAGGATCGGCTTGCGTTCTCCGAGGCTTCAATCAGCATTGACGGAGCAGCGCCTCCCATGACGTATGATGGACCGGTCGTGGCTCCCATCATCCTGTCAGATACCGTTACTGCGGCGGATAAATCGCTGCGCACCGATGCACTGGCTCCCGCTGCGACGAAGAAACTCGCTGATGGAAGATCGCGAGGGGTAGTGGGGCACGCAACACGGCGCAGTATCTCCCCCACAACTCCCGCTCCGCCACCACCCGCATCGCCGGCACCGGTCAACGTGCGCAGGAATGAAGCTGAACAGGCACTGCAGGATGCCAACGCCATGTACCAGAAAGGCTTCCTGGTCAATGCGCAGTTGCGTGCCCAACATGCCTATCTGCTGGCGTCGACCACGCCGCAAGGCGGTGATATTGTCAATCGCGCGAGCCAACTGCTCGGTGAGCTGAGTACGCGTATGGAGAAGGTCGACGCCGTCGCCATGCCTGGGCTGGGTGAGAAGTACAACCTGGTGGCATGCAATCAATCGCTGGAAGATGCGTTACATGCCCTCGGCACAGCAAGCGGGCTGGCGATCACCATTATACCCGGCAGCCTGGCGGATGCGCAGGAGATGAGCAATGTGGCGGCGTTGCGGGTGACATATCTGGATTGCACTGGATATTCTACCGCTCAGACGCTGGACGCGCTGTTGACACCGTTCCATCTCACCTGGCGCATGGAGAAAGGCGGCATCAGTGTCGGAACAGCCAACCGGCTGGGCGGCGTCTCGGCGTGGGTCTACACGGTGGGTGATCTGGCCATCCCGGAGAAGAGCGAGCTTGGGAAAAATCCTGCCGAGGTGATCAACAAGAGCATGGACGGCTTCCTCCACGCCGTACGCACGGTGATCGGGCAGAAGGATGCCGGCGGCGTGAAACCCGGTTCCGCCATCTGGACGGCCCCCGGCCTGCTGATGGTCTATGGTGACCAACATGTGCATGCGCGCGTCGCTGCTTTCCTCACCGCGATGAAAGATGGCAAGTCACCTCCCGCCGCCGGTCTATCCCTGACCACCGCGCAGCAGAAGACGCTGGCCGCATTGCAAAAGGCAGCATCAACGCGTTGGGCTGCACGTGCCGACCTGCGCAAGCAACGGCTGGCGCAACTCGAACAGCAGCGCATTACCAACTCCCTGGCGAGCGCTTCGTGGAATCTCTTCGCCAGTGCCGCACGCGGCGAACACGTCCAGCAGGCGCAGTGCGAGCTGCAGGCCGCTTTCCAGAGTCCACAGATCGCCGCTGTCTGCACGGCTAATCCGGCACTCGCCCTGCAGTCAGCCTGGCTCATCTCCGAATCCGCCCGGCAACAGCCGAAAGATGCCGCACTGCAGTCCCTGTTGGCCATGGCGCTGGATGTCCCGAAAACTGTCTTCCTCAACCAGCTCGATGGGCTGAAGAAGCTACCTGAGCAGGCGGACCTGTACGTGCAAATCCTGTATGGCCTGCTGGGCTGTCGCAATGCGCAGGCGCTGGCCATTCCGATTCCGCCGGAGGTGAAGGACCGGCTGGCAGAGGCACAGGGGTTGCTCACGGCGGAGCACAAGACAGTAGCGTATCAGCCACTCGCCACCGCCCTGCTGGCACCGACCACGGCAAATGATGCGCTGTTATGCGAGATGATGAAGAAGCACCAGCTTGGCGGCGATGTGCTGCTCACGCTGACCACGCTGGCCGCGCGAGAGCGTGGGGGCGAGGTGTGGAAGACGTTCCGCGTGGAACAGCCGGCGTTAATGCATGTGCAGCCGGTGTCCGGCCTGGTACTGGTGGCGCTGAACCGCATCGCTGCCACGCCGGCGCATCTGAGCGCGGAAGGAGGCAAGGAATGATGACACGGATACTGATCATCAGCGCCATCGCACTGGCATTGGCGCATATGGCGTTTGCCGCCGATCCGGTGGCGCCGGCGCCGCAAATCGAGGTGGTCTTTGCGCTGGACACCACCGGCAGCATGAGCGGGATGATCCAGGCCGCCAAAGACAAAATCTGGTCGATCGCCAACATGCTCATTACGGCCAAACCCACCCCGCATATTAAAATCGGACTGGTGGCCTACCGGGATCGCGGCGACATCTACATCACCAAGATCACCCCGCTCTCCAACGACATCGATGCCGTCTATAAAGACCTGATGGCCTTGACTGCCGATGGCGGCGGCGATGAACCGGAGAGCGTCAACCAGGCACTCAACGATGCCGTGACGAAGATTACGTGGACGAAAGATCCGAAGGCCTACCGGGTGGTCTTCCTCGTCGGCGATTCGCCCCCGCACATGGATTACCCGGACGACGTGAAATATCCGGTTACCTGCAAGCTCGCCGCGGAGTCCGGCATCAACATCAACACCATCCTCTGCGGCGGTAATGAGACGTCGCGGAAGATCTGGCAGGAGATGGCCACCATTGCCAACAGCCAGGCGTTCCAGGTGGATCAGAACGGCGGCTCCAGCGTGCCGCTCACTACGCCGTATGACTCCGAACTGGTGGCGCTGATGATGGACCTCGAGGGCACGCGCATCTACTACGGCACGGCCAAGGAACTCGCCGCCGGGGAGGAGCGGATGGCCAACACCGCGCAGATTTATGCCAATTCCACCCCCGGCGTGCTGGCCGATCGGGCGACGCTGGTGGCCAAGATGCCGCTGGGCAGCGGCGTGCGCGATCTGATCAGCGATATCAAAGCCGGGAAAGTGAAGCTGGCCGAGGTGGATGTCAAGCTGCTGCCCGATTACATGCAGAAGATGACGCCGGCGGAGCGCAAGCAATACGTAGACGACCTGCTCTCCCAGCGCGCGGAGGTGCAGACCATCATCGAAGACCTGGCCTCCAAGCGCCAGCAGGCGCTGATGGACGAACTGCGCAAACTCGGCAATGACACGAAACCGGGCATGCAATTCGCCATCTACGTCGCCATCCGCGACCAGGCGGGGAAGAAGCATATTTTGTTTCAGTGATTTTGGACAGGATGCACAGGATTGACAGGAGTATGGGCGCTCGTGCGATGTAAGGTTGTACGAGCGCCCAGGTTGCATTCTCCCTCACCCGCACAGGTCCGGTGGCTGCCTTCGCGGCAGATCCCGTCCGAGACCAAGAAGAACAGGCAGTGCTGGGCACGCCGGTATGTTGATAACGCTTGGTCAAGGCTGTCACTGCGTGTTTGCGACCGGTCCGAGAAACGCAGTTGCGTTTCCCTCACCCCTAGCCCAACTTCCATAGGACGAGGGGAGTGGCGACATTGAAATATGCTATCGGTGCTCATTTATCTGTAAACGTTCCCCCCTCTACCCCTGGGAGAGGGGCTGGGGGTGAGGGAACACCGCGCAAATTAATAAACATTAACCAACACGCATCCTCTCCTTGCCGATACTGCACGTGACGGGGTATACTTCTGCAGTATTTTTCGCACGAAGGAGAACGACGCGGTGTTGCGCTTTTTGACCGCCGGCGAGTCGCATGGTCCTGCCTTGACAGCTATTGTCGAGGGGATGCCGGCAGGGGTACCGATAACTGAAGAGGCGGTGAACCGCCAGTTGGCCCGCCGGCAGGTGGGGTATGGCCGCGGGGGCCGCATGCAGATCGAGCGCGATACGGCGCGCTTCCTCTCCGGGGTGCGTTTCGGCGCCACGCTGGGCACGCCCATCGCGCTGCTCATTGAGAACCGTGATTGGCCGAACTGGACGGAACGCATGGCGCAGTTCACCACGCCGGAGCCCCCGGTGCCGCCCATCACCCTGCCGCGCCCCGGGCATGCCGACTACGCCGGCATGGTGAAGTATGGCACCAATGATCTGCGCAACATCCTCGAACGTTCCAGCGCGCGCGAAACGGCGGCGCGGGTAGCTGCCGGCGCGGTGGCGCGCTGCCTGCTCGATCACCTGGGCATTCGCGTGATGAGTCACGTGCTGATGATCGGCGGGGTGGCTGCTTCACCGGACACCGCCGATCTCACGGCGCTGGCGGAGGCGGCGGAAGCCTCTGATCTGCGCTGCGCCGATGCTGTAGCCGCCGAACGCATGCGCGAACGCATCCGCCAGGCCGCGCAGGAGGGCGATACGCTGGGCGGCATCATCCAGGTTATCGCTACCGGGCTGCCGGTGGGGCTGGGCAGTCACGTGCAGTGGGATCGCCGGCTCGATGGGCAGCTTGCCGGTGCGCTCATGAGCATCCCGGCGATCAAAGGTGTGGAGTTCGGGCTGGGCTTTGCCGCCGCCAGCCTCCCCGGCTCGCAGGTGCATGATGCGATCTATCCGCAAGGAGCACGGATTGTGCGGGAAACGAACCATGCAGGCGGCCTCGAAGGTGGTATAACCAATGGCGAACCGCTGGTGATGCAGATAGTCATGAAGCCCATTCCGACGTTATCCCGTCCGTTGCCGTCGGTGGATCTATCCACCGGGTGTGCGGTGCAGGCGCATGCGGAGCGATCCGATGTCTGCGCCGTGCCGGCTGCGGGAGTGGTTGCGGAGGCGATGGTGGCATTTGTACTCACTTCAAGCATCGTTGAGCAATATAACAGCGATTCTCTGCGAGAGTTGGACGACGCTCTGCGACGGAAGGATGAGCGGCACAGCGCGATGATGGCGCAGCGGGGGATGGATCGATGACCCACCTGATTCTCGCCGGATTTATGGGGACGGGTAAGAGCACCGTTGGACGTGCGCTTGCTGAGCAGTTGCGCCTTCCGTTTGTCGATTCCGACGAGCGCATTGAGGCCGTCGCCGCCAAACCGATCTCGCAAATCTTTGCCGATGATGGCGAAGAAGCCTTCCGCGCGCTGGAAACGCGCGTACTGGCATCGCTGTTGAAAGAGGAGAGCTCCGTGCTGGCGTTAGGAGGCGGCACATTAGTCTCCGCGGAGAATCTCGCCCTCGCGAAACGAGCGGGTCCGATCATTTGCCTGAAGGCGGATCCGCATACGATCTACCAGCGGGTAAAGGCGCAGGCAGGCCAACGACCATTATTAAAGGTGGCGGAACCCTTGGCAAAAATTCGTGAATTACTCGAAACGCGTCAGTCGTCTTATGCCCAGGCTGACGCGCAGGTGAATACGACGGGCCTGGAACCGGATGAAGTGGTTGAGCAAGTGATGGATTGGCTCAACCGTGTGCATGTCGATCTCGGCGAGCGTTCCTACGATTTGCAAATCCAGGAAGGCTGCCACGCATGGGTCGGACCGCTCCTAGCGAAATTGCCGGACCGCGTCAGTTCCGCCGTGCTGATCAGCAATCGAGATATCGATCGCAGCTACGGTGATGCCATTCGCACCAGCCTCGAAGGGGCTGGCATCCCCCACCATACCTTGCTCGTGCCGGCTGGCGAGCGCTACAAGAGCCTGGAGACCGCCTCGCGGCTCTACGGCGATCTCATCCAGCGGAAAGTCGACCGGAAAGCGGTGATCCTCGCACTGGGCGGCGGAGTCATTGGGGATCTGGCCGGCTTCGTGGCCAGCACCTATCTGCGCGGCGTGCGCTTTACGCAGCTTCCCACCAGTCTGCTCGCGCAGGTCGATAGTTCCATTGGCGGTAAAGTCGGCGTCAACCATGCGCTGGGCAAGAATATGATCGGCGCCTTCCTGCAGCCGCAATTCGTGCTCATTGATCCCAACACGCTCGCCACGCTCCCCATTCGCGAACTGCGCAGCGGCATCGCGGAGATCATCAAGCATGGCGTGATCTGGGATGAGGATTTCTTCGCCTACCTCGAAGGGCATGTGGAGAGCATCCTGCGCCTGGACCCGCAGAGCATGAAACATATCATCCGCCGTTCCTGCCAGATCAAGGCGCATGTCGTCGAGGAAGATGAGCAGGAATCCGGCCTGCGCGCCATCCTGAACTTCGGCCACACGGCGGCCCACGCCGTGGAGACCTACACCAGTTACGAGCGCTACACGCACGGTGAGGCGGTGGCTATCGGCATGGTGATCGCTGCACGCATCGCGCATTCCATGAACATGCTGCGCGCCGAACCCGTGCATCGTCTCATCCGCCTGCTCGAGCGCTTTGGCCTGCCCACCCACCTGCCGAAAGCCGACCCTGGCGTGCTGATGAGCTTGATGGACAGCGACAAGAAAGCCATCGCCGGCACCGTCCGCTTCATCCTGCCGACGAAAATCGGGCGGGTGGAAATCGCCAATAACGTCCCGCGCGACATCCTGCGCCGGGCGATCAAAGAATCGATTGAAATATAGCGCGTATCAGCATCGATGCGTCGTCTCCCCCTTGTTCCCACAGGAGCAAGGGGGATTTTTTTCACCGGTTTCGGGGACTGACATCGAAACTCCGGCTCTTGGATCTGCTATCAGTTGCGAAGTTGCTGACCGCTAGAAGGTCTAAGGAGTTTCGGTGTCTGTCCCCGAAACCCTATGAGAGCTCCCGTTACCGAACAACGACGATTTTCCCTATCATCCATTATAGCTCTAACCCGCTTTCCGGCAGGGAATCTCACTTTCCCGGCTAATCTATACTCCTATGTTTTCCGATTTTCATACGCACAGCATCTTAAGCGACGGCGACCTGCTGCCGGCGGAGTTGATTCGCCGCGCGCAGGTGAATGGCTATACGTTGCTCGGTATCAGCGATCACGCCAGCGCCAGCAATATCGAGATGATCGTTACCGCGCTGCGGCGTGAAGTCGATCTCTTCGCGCGCTACGTGCCGGAGATCCGCGTGCTGGTGGGGGTGGAACTCACCCACGTGCCGCCGGCGTCGATCCCCGAACTGGCGCAGATGGCCAAAGCGCTGGGCGCCGATTACGTGAACGTCCACGGCGAGTCGCCGGTGGAGCCGGTGCCGCCCGGCACCAACGCCGCCGCCGTGCGCTGCCCCCAGGTGGATCTCCTCGCCCATCCCGGCTTGCTCACAGCCGAGGACGCCGCCGAAGCCGCCGCCCGCGGCATCTTCATCGAGGTCACCAGCCGCGGCGGCCACTCGCTGGGCAATGGCCGCGTCGTCGCCGTGGGCCGGCAGGCGGGGGTGAAATTCCTCATCAATTCCGACACCCACACTCCACGCGACCTGCACACCCCCGCCTTCGCCCGCACCGTCGGCCTGGGCGCCGGCTTCAGCGAAGCGGAGTTGCACGAGGTGATGGCACACAACCCGACCCTGTTGCTGGAACGCATTCTCGCTTGCCGCTCATAATCGTCTTCAATCACATTGACACAAAGCGAGCGTCATGATACACTTTTGTCGCCTCGGACCGGCACGAGCCGGCCAACTTCGCGCGGAGAGGTGTCCGAGTCTGGTCGAAGGAGCACGACTGGAAATCGTGTAACGGGCAAAACCCGTTCAAGGGTTCGAATCCCTTCCTCTCCGCCACTTTTCTTCCTGCTACTGTTATTGCCTAAGCCAACTGTAGCACATCATCACGCTGAAATAACGCGAGAGGCACCAGCTATTGGCACCTCTCGCGAGTGGATTACCACGAACTATCTTCCCTGACTATTTACGCAGGCACGCCGGCATTCCGCCGTTTTCGCGGTGGTTGCGGATGCATTCGCAGCAGACGCCGTGGTTCGGGCAACTGGTGTAGGTGCAGTTGCACTTCTCTTTATTCTTCTCTTTGTTCTGGCATTCGGCCATGGGTATTCTCCTTGCGGAAAGTGGTGGTGTAATCTTGCCGGTCGGCGGAGAATCTGTCAAGCGGGCGGTCGCTGCCGATACTGTTCGGCTTTCGCACGTGCCGCTTGTTCCTTCTCCGGTTCGTTCAGCGCGTGGTAGAGCATGGTGTAGTAGCGATAGGTATCGGCGGATTGCGGGTCGAGGCGCAGGGCGGCGTCGAGTTGGGTGCGGGCGTCCGCATAGTTGTGCAGTTTGAGATAGGCGAAGCCGAGATTGCCGCGGAGTTTGGCATCGGTGTTGGGTTTGTCGGGGGAAGGTGGGAGGGGGAGACCTGCCTTAAACAGCTCGATGGCATCTGTATAGCGTGCCTGTTCCGCGATGTAGAGGGTACCGAGTTCGTAGTATGCATCGGCGTACTGCGGGTGCAAGGCGATGGATTTGCGGTAGGCATCAATCGCCGAGTTCAGCAGCGCCCTGGCGTCATCCGGGGTGATGAGGTGCATGGCGGTTTTTAAGTCGTACTCGGCATAGAGCGCGTTGGCCAGGTTGCTGCACGCCATACTCGAGCTCGGATTATTGCGCACTTCCCCCTGGTACAGCGGAATTGTTTTATTGAGGATCTCCAGCCGGTCATTCGGTGCGGCCGTTTTTCCCCGTTTATAGTAGATGGAGGCCAGGTTGCCCTGCGCATCCGGGCGGGTGGGCTCCAGCTCTTTCACCAGCTCGAATTCCTCGATGGCCTTGTCCTCGTCCTTGCGTTCGTTATACAGGTTGCCCAGCACCATGTGCGCGCGGCCATTCTTCGGGTATTGCTCCACCACGTCCTTCCACAGCTTCACTTCGTCGGCGTAGAGGCTGTTGCGCTCGGTGGCGAGGGCGGTGAGGAGGGTGATATGCAGTAAGGCGACGCAGAGGAAGGCGACCTGCGCCGCCTTCGTGCAGGTTTTCCCGCAGAGCGGCAGATAGTAGCAGAGCGCGAGCAGCCCGGCCCAGGCGAGGCCGGCGATGTAGACGCGGTTCTCCACGATCACCGCGGTGGTGGGCAGGAAGCTGGAGGTGGGGGCCAGGTTGATGATGAACCAGCCGGCGTAGAAGATGACCAGCTGTGCGGCCGGTGTCTGCTTGCGGCGGCCCAGCAGGAGCAGCCCCACCAGCGCCGCGGCGATGAGCAGCCAGGAGCCGATGATCTGTGGTTCGGCAAAACTCTTTGCCGGGCTGATGCCGTGGTCGAAGCACAGCCCGACCGGCGCCAGGATCATCTGGATGTAGCGGACGATGCTGTAGCCCTGCGTCATGAAATACGGCCCGGCGGCCAGCGGCGTTTTGGCTTCCAGGTCGCCGATGGTGCCGAAGTACAGGTAGCGGAAGAGGAGCATGCCGACGAGCAGCGCCCAGAAGGGCAGGTGATAGCCGACTCGCCGCCCCACCTGGCGCCAGTCGTATGCGCTGAGCAGCACAAGGTCGAAGAGCAGCAGCAACACGGGCAGCGTCGCCGCGGACTGCTTCGAGTAAAAGGAGAGCGCGAAGCAGACGAGCGCGGCGGGGTAACTGAGAAAACGCAAATGCTTCCCGGTGACGGCGTGGGCGAAGCACAGCAGCGAGGACAGGAAGAAAAAGAGCGCCAGGATGTCCGAGCGGCTGAAGACGTAGGAGACGGTGGAGGTGCAGATGGGGTGGATGGCAAACAGCGCCGCCGCCACCGCCGGGAAGAGCCACCCCTCCCGCTTGAACGCCAGCCGCATGAGCAGGCGCGTGCAGGCGAAGAGCAGCAGCGCGTTGAGGCAGTGCAGCAGCACATTGAACAGCCGGTAGCCGAAGGTATCGAGCTTACCCAGGGCGTAATTGAAGGCGAAGGAGAGGTAGACTACCGGGCGCGAGGGATCGTTGCGCGTCATCTCCCGCTTGGCGTCATAGGGGTAGACGAGTTTTGCCCAGATGTGCTGCCAGTCCTTGATGTCGGGGTTGTCGATGATCTTCGGGCGGTCGTCAAAGGTGAACGGCCCATGCAGGCTGCCCTGGTAGATGCCGAAGGTGAGCGCCAGCAACACCACCGCCACCAGCAGAAAGACCCACCACTTGCCGGGCAACAAATCCGCCGGCGTCATGGTGGAACCATTGGTGAGTGCTTGCTGCCGGGCGACAGCGGTGCCCTGTTGCGTTCTCGTCCGCTTGCTCATGGTACAAACCCTGACCAGTCCGACTTACGCTGATGCGATACGAGAGTATACCGCCGGCAGCCAGGGGGAGTCAACGGTGTTATATTATTTACGCACAGCCGTTATAAGGTCGCTTCTGCATAATGTCCCACGCTGACGACCTTCTCGCCACGAGTGAATTGCAGGTAGATCCGGTAGCGTCCATGCGGCAGATCGTCGGGAAGGCGCACAGAGTTGCTGCCGCCAATGTTATATCCTCCCTCACTTTTAAATGGGATCTCCGCGGGGATGCTCAAGGATTTGTGGGTATCCTGGTTCACCAGTATGATGGACGGCGCATCAACCGGTGTATCCAGGACATAAATCGTGTATTCGAAGATCAAGCTTCGCTCCGCCGGTTTGGAGTATCTGTTGGGATCGGGGAGGGTTATTCTGCTGATAACCGGCCCACAAGGTGAGTCTAACTGACCGTATGCCGTGCGGCTCCCGTTGTTGATCGCGACTTCTAATTGAAACTTCACCTGTTCGGACGTGGTGTCGCCGTACAGGGTCTTCAATACCGCCAGCGCCGTTTGGATGTCCCCCAGGATCGCCTCTTCCTTCAGAGAAGCGGTGCTACGGAACAGGAAATCCAGGCTATTCAGCAAGGCGAGGCATAGTTCTTCATGCTGCCGGTTCTCCCGAGTGAGGCGGGCGATGCGCGTCAGATACTCGGCATTGTTGTCACGGGGGGTGCCGGTAACTCTCCCATCTGAAATGTTTGTGTAAGTCTGATGGTACACCCCGCCAACATCCGTCAGTAGATAAGCGTATCCAATCCGTTTCACGAGTGACTCCCGGTCATTCCCGATTCGCTTTAACAGGGCTTCCCGGCCCGCCGGTGTCCTGAGCCCCTCTGCCAGTAGCTGCCGGCACATGAATGAGCGCTCAAGGGAGAGGGCTGCAAATAATGGCTCCGGATCATGCAGATTGGCGAGATTTGTACAGGCGGCTTCCGCGATGACATCACGATGCCGTATGCCATCCGTCTGTGCGCGTTCGAGAAGCAACTGCATAAGCTTCGGCACATCCTCACTCGTCGCCGATTGCTTCAGTTGTGCTGCGATGGCATCCGTTTTAGGGATACTGGCACGGATTTGCGCGCGGAATTCCTCCGGGGTGGGGGATTTCTTCTCCGGTGAATCGGGGATGACCGCAACATATGGGCCTGGATTCCTATATTGCGCAAATCCATACACCTTATTGTCTCTAACGAGCTTGAGTCCAGAGGGTACAGTCCAGTAGATGACGGCGTCGTCGGGAATTTCCCACAGAAATGTCTTTTTCGCTCTGACGAGAAAGAAAAAGAACGTATCGCCGACTTGCAGCGATCTGAAAGCATTGCCGAAAGGCCCTTCTTTCGCTTCATCGGGAACCTGATACTCATCCAACGCCGTAAGGGCGACTGACTGACCTGGAGCAAATTGCCCCTTCTGCACAGCCGTCACCTTTATTTCCGTCAGATGCAGGTCGTGCTCCTGATACTTGCGCACCAGTGTCCCTTCCACGATATCGGAGCTCATATACACGAGCGAATCCAGGTCGTAGGAATACAGATTCATCGCCTGTGCGACGGCGAAGAGGGATAGCAGGCAGATAATTAGCGCCATAAAGCGGGCAGTTTGTGCAGGCCACGTAGTGTGCATGGGGGTGCATCTCCTGTAGAAGAATATCCTCAGGTATCATTATAGCACATACTGTGGGTGGTCAAGCGCCCGCTCTGGCCATTCTATAGATCAGCCATCCCGCCTTACTGCCGCCGCACCTCCACCCGCCAGTTGATAATATTCAAATCTTGCGTGTCCGGGCGCAGGGTGTTTTTGCTTGGTTGCGGGGGGATGGAGCCGACGCCGCTGATCCAGGGGCCGGTCTGGTCGAAGGGGACCTGGAAGTAGAGGTTGCCGTCCGCGCCGAAGCCGTCGTACTGTTGCGACACGCCGATCTCTTGCGGGTTCTGCGCGATGCGCTCCATGGTGATCCAGTTCAACTGGACGAAGGAGGGGAGCGCCACGCCGGTCGGCATGATTTGCCGCGCGTCCACCTCGACGGTGATGATGGGGCCGATGATCGACGGGGTGCGGTCGGCGGCGAGGATTTGCCCGCGATAGGGCGTACCGAGCGATTCAGCGACCCCTGTGGCGGGATTCACGCGATATTGCGTGAAGGTGCCGTTGTAGTATTCCACGAAAAACGGCGGTTGCCGCACCGGGTCGTTTGGACCGGTGCCGGAGATGGTGCCCCATCCGTTGCCGAACCCGATGCCGGCGATGACCGGGACCGGACCCTGGCTGGTGCCGTCCGTGTTCAAGGCCATAAAGTAGTAGTGATTGGGCTTGATATTATCCGCCAGGGTGATCTCGCTGTAGAGGGTGAGCGGCGGAATATTGGGTCCGAGCTCGTTGCCGGTGGGGTAGCGCGCACAGCCGGCAAGCCACAGCAGCAGGGAGAGCCCGACAATAGTGATGAAAAGATATCGCATGATTGCCTCGTGATGCAAAAGGGAACAAGGATTCCTGGTATCGCTGACCGTATTATACCCGTATTATCATGCCTATATCATCCGCAACCAGCGAGCAATCGGTGAAATCATCCCCGGGCTTGACCTATTATTGGCTCATGCCGCTGGGCGGGTTGCTGCTTGCGCTCTCTTTTCCCAACGACATCATCCCCGGCCCGCTCGGCGATCGACCGCCGGCGTGGCTCGCCTGGCTGGCGCTGTTGCCGTTGATGTGGGGCGTGCTGACCCTCCCCGCCAAAGCGGCGCGCCGGGGGGCGTGGCTGTATGCCGCGGCCTTCTACCTGGGCACGCTCTCCTGGATGCGGCTCTTCGGCGTGGTGCCGTGGGTGTTGCTGGCGGGCTACCTGTCGCTCACCCCGTGGCTGGCGCTGCATCTGGCCCAGCGCATGCCGGAGCGCCGCTGGCTGTTGCCGCTGGGCTTCGCGCTGGCATGGAGCGGGCTGGAATGGCTGCGCGGGCAGGGGCTGTTCGGGTTTCACTGGTCGGAGGTGGGCGCCAGCCAGGTGGACGGGTTTTCCGCGCATCTCGCCGCCATCGGCGGCGTGCCGCTGTTGTCCTTCCTGCTGCTCTGGGTCACCGGCACGGTAATGTGGCAGATGGTGGACCGGCCCCCGTCGCGCCGGGTGCTGGTCATTGCACTTACCGTCCTAGTGATTTGTCTTTGTGCCGGCGAATGGCAGACACACGCGACGCAGGCGCGCTGGCAGCGGCAGCCGGCGACGCTGCACCTGTCGCTGGTGCAGCCGAACTCGCTGCGCGGGCTGACACCGGAAGACCTGCTCGTGCCGAATACCCCGGAGGAGATTGAGCGCTGGGAGCGCAAGGTGCAAGCGCGCGTGGATGCCCTCACCACGCTGTCCTACCAGGCGGCAGCGGCGCGGCATCGCGAAGCGCAGACGGATCACGAGCCACACCTGCTCATCTGGCCGGAGAGCGCGCTGCCCGACCCGCCCCTCCAGCATTTCGAGATCTCCACGCTCGGTTGGCGCACCGGCAGCGAGATCCTCGTCGGCGCCCCCTGCCTGGATTACCTGCCGAATGGCAATGAAGAGTGCCTGCGTAATGCCGCGTATCTCATGAGCCCGGGCGGCGGGATCCTGGCGCGCTACGACAAGATGCACCTGGTGCCGTTCGGTGAGTTCGTGCCGCTGCGCTCCTTCGTGTCGAAATATTACATCGTGCGTCCGGACGATATCCGCCCGGGCGAAAAGCGCGCCACCATCCCGCTGGGCTCGCACCGCGTCGGCGTGGCCATCTGCTTTGAATCGACCTTCCCATCTATCGCGCGTGAATATGCCCGGCTCGGTGCGCAGGCGCTGGTCATCATCACCAATGACGCCTGGTTTCATCAAACCTGCGCCGTGCGGCAGCATCTCAACCACGCGCGGTTCCGCGCCATCGAGACCGGCTTGCCGGTGGCCCGCGTGGCCGGCACCGGCATCTCCGCCTTCATCGCCCCGGATGGCCGCCTGCTGGACGCCATCCCCACCTACACCGCCGGCACACGCACACGGTCAATCCCCCCCGGCGTGCCCGGCACCGTCTACTCCCGCATCGGTTGGCTGTTCGGCCCGTTCTGCCTGGGCATGAGCCTGGTGCTCGCTATCCTGGGCATCATTTTGCGGCGAAGACGCGTGTCGACAAAAGCCACAAGTTGACGCGTTGCCCCGCAGACCGTTCGGGTATCTCTACCCTGATGGGGTGTTTGTCAGAAATGCCACTTGGGGGAGCAAGTGATTAGTGATAAGTGATTAGTTATTAGTAGAGATGAGTGGTAAAAACACGAATCACTAATTACTTATCACTAATCACTCGATCATCTCACTTGCCTTGCAACACAGTAAGGTGGCACACCATAAACAATAACCCATCAACGGGGGACATGCATGGCGCAACATACGGTCTATGTCACGCGGAAGATTCACGAGGACGTGTATCGGCACTTGGCGCGGGTGAGCAATCTCATCCTCTGGGATGAGGATTCGCCCGTCCCGCTGCCGGAATTGTGCACCGGGGTGCAGGATGCCGACGGGCTGCTGTGCATGCCGGATAATCGGATCACGCGCGAAGTCATCGAGGCCGGCCCGAAGCTTCGCGTCATCAGCACCGCCTCCACGAGTTATGCACATATCGACATCAGCGCCGCAACCGAGCGTGGCATCACCGTTTGCTATGCCCCCGGCACCGCGGAAGACGCCATCGCCGACATGACCATGGCGCTGGTGCTGGCCTGTGCGCGCCACCTCATTGACGCCCACCAGTACATCAAAGACGGTCGGTGGCAATACTGGTATCCGGATCTCTTCGCCGGAGCGGAGATGCAGGGGAGCGCCATCGGCATCATCGGGCTGGGCAACACCGGGATGCGCGTGGCCCACCGGGCGCTGGGCTTCGGTATGCGCGTGTTTTATTACGACCCCCGGCGCGATGTGGATGCCGAGCAGCTTATCGGCATTCAATACGGCAGCCTGGACAACGTGCTGCGTGAAGCGGATTTCGTCACCCTGCACGTGCCGCCGTCGCCATCCACGCAGCACCTGATCACCGCCGAGCGCCTCCACCTGATGAAACCCACCGCCTACCTCATTAACATGGCCCACGGATCGGCCGTTGACCATGACGCACTGGTGCAGGCGCTCAGTGAAGGCTGGATCGCCGGCGCCGGGCTGGATGTCTACGACGAAGAACCGATCGCGCCGGACGACCCGCTGCTCGCGTTCCCGAACGTCGTCTTCTCCCCGCACCTCGGCGCCAACACCACCCACGCCATCAGCCGCATGATGTGGATGGCCGCCGAACAGCTCATCCAGGTGCTGCAGGGGCATAAACCGAGCCACCCGGTGTTGGTGCCGCCCGAGGATCAGGCAGCCTGAGGTTGTCTGAACCGTGATGCACTTGATTTGAGGATTCGTTCTAAGCGCATCACGGTTCAGATAGTAGGGCCTATGCCCACTTCTTCCCCAGTTCCTCCAGCCCGGCGCGCTTCAAATCTTCCGGGGACATCACGATATGGAAGCTCACTTCGGCGTTGAATAGCAGGAAGAACGGCTCCGCGATGGACGGCACCTGGGCGGGATCGTCGACGTTGATGAGCATGATCGCGCAGCGATGGCCGTTCATCTCGGTGAAATAGACCGTTTCCGGCTTCAGCGCATCGAAAATACGGCCCAGCTTTTGCCCGGCACTGCCATCTTTGACCGCCGCATTGAATTCGGCCACCGGCATTTTGGCCTTCACTAACATCCGCATGGCATTCTCCTTGAATCAGGTGGTCTTGCTTCTCACACCATTCCCCGCTTCCGCAAGGTCGAGTGGCGGAGTATGTCGAGCAGTAGAGACACCGGGGGATGCAGTGATCATGCGGTGGGCAGGGTGAACGAGAACGTGCTGCCGGTGCCGATTGCGCTTTCCACGCGGATGCGGCCGCCGTGAGCTTCCACCAGCGATTTGGCGATGTAGAGGCCAAGGCCGATGCCTTCCGCTTTGCGTTTATACCTCGCGCGGTAGAAGCGGTCGAAGATATAGGGGAGGTCTTCCGGGGGAATGCCCTGTCCCTGGTCGGTAATGCTCACCGCGACGTCGCCGTTTTTGCGGCGGGCGCTGATGCGGATGGGCGTGCCGGAGGCGGAGTATTTCTCGGCATTGGTGAGCAGGTTCATCAAGATGCGTTCCAGGCGTTGCGGATCGGCGGAGACCGGCGGCAGGTCCGCGGGGAGATCCAGCGTGATACGCAGGAGGTCGATGACGCCGGTGTTGCGCTGGAGCATATCGGGAAGGTACGTACTCAGTACCACCGGCTCGCGTTTTAAGCGGATCTCACCCCCTTCCAGTCTGGTCACTTCGGTCAGGTCGCTGATCATCGCATTCATGCGGCGCAAGGCCACCTGCAGCGCCTCAATGCTGGCTTTCGCCGGCCCGCTGAGTGTGCTGGGGTCAAGGAGGAGTTGCAGCAATTCGAGTTGCCCATAGATGATCGTGGCCGGAGAGCGGAGATCATGCGCCACGGTGTGCAGCATCAGGCGTTCCTGCTCCTGCAGTTCGTGCAGTTCGGTGATGTCCGTCAGGGTCACGATCGCGCCCAGTTGCTGTCCGTCCGGGGTGATAATCGGCGCGGCAGCCACTGAGAGCCAGGGGGTTCGCTCGCGAAGGTGAATCACCATGATCTCGCCGAAGATGGTCTCATTGTGGAACAACGCGCGCCAGGCGGGCGTCTCTTCCAGGGTATAGGGTTTCCCATCCGGGTGGGCAATTTCTCGTGACGCCACGCGTGTCTCACCGGGCTTCTCAAGTTCGGCCGTACTGTATTCCAGCAGCCGTTGCGCGGTGATGTTCATGCGAATGATCTGGCCATCAGGGTCATAGATGATGACGCCGTCCGCAATGGCGTTCAGCGTAGCGTCCAGTTCTGTTGCCCGGCGCTGCACTTCGACCAGCAAGCGCTCGCGCTCCGCCTCTGCCTGTTTTCGCTCAGTGATATCCTGCACTACACCCAGCATGCGCAGCGGATTGCCCTCGACATCCCGCAGCACCTCCGCGGTTTCATGCACCCAGCGGACCACTCCATCCGGGCGGACAATGCGGTGGTCGATATCGTAATGTTTCCGTCCGGCCAGCGCGTCGGCACTGGCCTGTCGCACCATGGCCAGATCATCCGGATGGATGAAACTGAAGAATGTTTCCACCCGGTCATCGAATGCTCGCTCATCGATACCGAAAATGCGGTACACCTCTTTCGACCAATGCAGTTCGCCGACCTGGTCCGGCACGGAGATCCAACTCCCGATATGCCCGACTTCCTGGGCGTGCTCCAGGAACCACTCGTTTTGCCGCAGTGCCTCTTCCGCGCGCCGTCGCCCGCGCCGGGTTTCCGCCTCGCGTATTTCGCGTTGTACGGCAGGCGCCAACCGCACCAGGTGATCCTTCGCGACGAAATCCTGCGCTCCGCTCCGCATCACCTGGACGATGCATTCCTCGCCGACGGCGCCGGACACCATGATGAACGGCACATCTTCATCCACCTCCCGGACCATGCGCAATGCCGCCAGACCGTCGAAGTGTGGCAGGCGAAAGTCCGAGATGATGAGATCCCATGTCTCCTGTGCCAGGGCATCGTGCACGCCCGCTGCTGTGTCGACCCGGCGCGCTACCGGCGCGAAGTTCCCCTCCTCCAGCGCGGCCAGCAGGAGCAGGGCATCGTCTTCGTTGTCTTCGATCAGCAACACCCGTAGCGGAGTCGGCACGTTATTTGCCTCCCTCAGGGGGCGGTTCGTTCAGTACCATCCAGTAGATGCCAAGCTGCTTGATGGCGTTGAGAAATTGCTCATAGTCGACCGGTTTCTGGATGAAGCTATTGGCGCCCAGGTCATAGCTGCGAATGACGTCCTGCTCCTCGCGCGATGAGGTGAGGACCACCACCGGCAAGCGCCGGAGGTGCGCATCTTCACGGACGCACTGCAACACTTCCAAACCGTTCACTTTCGGAAGCTTCAAGTCCAGCAGCACCAGCGATGGCACCTGGCAGGGGTCCCGGTCGGCATACTTCCCGGTGCAAAACAGCCAATCCAGCGCTTCCTGGCCATCACGCACAACCACCAGTTGGTTGGCGACTTTGGTCTCATCCAGCGCCAGCCGTGTGAGCTCTTCGTCGTCCGCATTATCCTCAACTAATAAGATGACCGGTTGGCTCATTGCTTCTCCTTCCCCAGCATACGGTAGAAAGTGGCATCCTGTCCATCGGCGCCTCCCACCTTGATGCAACTGCTCGCTGATACCTGGTGATCCCATGCATCGTCATATCAATGATCGGACGCAAATGCCGCACTGCTCGCTTCATGAAAACAATCCTGCCGGCACCACTCACCATTGTGTCCAGAATCACCGAAAATAACGCCGCCTCTTCGTGTCGGAATTCACCATGGCCGGCGTTTTATAGGGTCTGCCGATATGGTACCCGATTATGGGTGATATTGGTATAATAGCAGGGACGAGGAAGGCAGAGTGGAATTTTCATCGCCCCGAATATTGCTTGTGGAAGACGATCCCGCCCAGGCCACATTGTTTGCCCAGGTGCTGAGGATGTCCGGCTATACGGTGGTGACCGCTGACACCGCAGAAGAGGCGGTGGAACTGCTGGCGGCTTCTCCCTTTGATCTGCTGCTCGCGGATTGGGACTTGCCGGAAGCAATGCAGGGCGACGCCTTGATCGCACTGGCGAAGCAGCAATACCCCACCATCAAGGCCATCCTCTATAGCAACCATGCGGATGTGGACGTCATCGCCGCCGCCTGCGGCGCCGACGCCTGGCTGCGCAAATACGAAGGCATCCTCAAACTGCGCACGCTCATCAGCACGGTGTTGGGGAAGTAATCGCGTTTGATTGCCCCCATACGTAAACAGGAGGCGATTTGGCGTTGTTGGCCATATCGCTCAGAGCTCACTGGCATCCTCCGCCTGCCTCACGATATCGGTTACTATCCTGACCACGATACGTTGCAGCGCATCATGTGGAGGCGCAATGTGAGATGAGCCCGTTACCCTCTGTCACACATTCCGTGAGATCGTTGAGTTCAACGGCATGCTTGATCAGCGCATTCGACGGGGAAACCTGGTAGCCGGGAATGCGCTCCATGCGTACGACGTTGGCGGAGTTGAGAAAGGACACGCCGCCATCACAGCGGTGGATGGTATAGGTGGGTGGTGGAGCATGCTGGGCAAGCATGCTCACATCATGATCGGTCAACCCCGATGCAGACCCTCCCTCCGACAGCGTGATCTCCAGCAGGAGATGGGTCGTATATCCGCCAAGGAGATAGAGCGTATTGATGACCGGGAACGTGCCGGTGGCACGGCATGCCAACCATCTGGTCTTATTATTGATGATGGCATCGCGCTGCTGGTGATAATCGGCGCCACAGAGCTCCCGCGCATTCCGCCAGGTGGCAGCAAAATGGTCCCTGATTGGTTCGCTGGTGATCAGATCGAGACGGGACACCGCTGTTGCGGGGAAGGTGATCAATGTGCCGGCGGTGTGGAAGACCAGATTCTTCTGCTGAAACACCTTGGTCCGCCTAATCTGCTCAACAGCCGTCTCCAGCATCTCTGCGTCGGTAAAGTGTACCCCGTTGTCAAGACAGCTTTCGGCCTAATTTAAGGTGGATTCCCTGGCCGTCGCTTTTCAGTTGTCAGCGCCGATTCCGACGATCTGGGCCGGACGCCC
>Ga0272448_1002184_pt1 | contig 25089 bp, 17 predicted proteins | sample YNPCB0191_FD_202220 | JGI IMG/M metagenome (GOLD analysis project Ga0272448, IMG submission 202220) | Hot spring sediment microbial communities from Yellowstone National Park, WY, United States - YNP-CB-019-1 | ecosystem: Environmental > Aquatic > Thermal springs > Hot (42-90C) > Sediment... | reverse complement strand
AATTGACAAGGAAAATGGCGGATATAACCTGAACCACGATATTAAAGGAAAATGGCTTGGTCCTTCGGATAAATATATTGTAACACAGGCGAGAATGGTATGGTTTTTCTCACATTTAGCAAGGTCAAAATATGGGACAAAGGAGCATTTAGAGTCTGCGAAACATGGATATGAGTTCCTTAGAGACAAGATGTGGGACAAGCAATATGGCGGATTCTATTGGGCGGTTGACTGGACTGGAAGTAAAGCAACCGTGCCTCAAAAGCACCTTTACGGACAAAGCTTTGGGCTTTACGCTTTATCTGAATATGCAATGGCATCTGGCGACATAGAAGCGTTATACCTTGCCAAAAAACTATTTAGCGTCATAGAGTTTATCGCACACGATTCAATTTATGGCGGATATAAAGAGTATTTTCTTCGTGATTGGAGTTTGCCAAAGCAAGATGACACTGGACCTATGGGAAATAGCATTAATATCAAGCTTATGAACACACATTTACATCTACTTGAAGCTATGACCGCATATTATCAAGCAACAAAAGACCCCGTTGCAAGAGAGAGACTTATTGAATTGATCTTTATCCAAAGCAACTCAGTAGTGAGAAAAACTATAGGAGCATGCACAGATAAGTATCAATTGGATTGGAAACCTATCCATAGTCCCGAGTTTGATAGAGTTTCCTATGGACACGACTTGGAAAATGTCTGGCTTTTAATCTCTGCATGTGAAGCGGTAGGGATAAACAATAGGCTCCTCTTTGATCTCTATCGCACACTTTTTGACTATTCGCTAAAATATGGCTATGACTCAACTTATGGCGGATTTTATGAATCAGGTCCATTTAGCGGTAAAGCTGATAAGCGATCTAAGGTCTGGTGGGTGCAGGCTGAATGTCTCGTCAGTGCTTTGGATATGTATTGCCTTACAGGTGATATTGTATATTTTGATTGTTTTAACAGGACTTTAAACTGGATTATGAAGCGTCAGATAGATTGGATAAACGGCGATTGGTATTCGGAAATATCTGAATCAGGAGAGCCTTCTGGAGAAAAAGCAGGGGCTTGGAAATCTGCATATCATAATGGCAGAGCTATAATGAAATGTATAGAGTTTATGGAAGAGCTTATCAGTGGAAAAATAAGATGAAAATATAAAACTATAAAAACTAAGGGCGTTTTTATGCCCTTAGCTATTATAAACTTGTAAATTTGTTTTTACTTCCAAAGTTCAAACATCACCTTTGCTATCTCTGTATTGTCTATATAAGCACCTCTTACAGGATCAAGTTCATCTGCATATTTTTTTAATAAATCGCTTCCTGCACCCTTAGCATATATTGGAACCAAACTGTTTGTATGACTGGTGCTATGCCATTCATACCCCGGAAATTTCCCTTTTCCATTATTTATCAACGGATTCCAAACAGGCTTGATAGAGTCATTGGGATCATCTTTGTCTGGTCCTGAATTAGGTCCTGTCAAATATCCGGTCTCATGGTCACCTGTGACGATAAGAAGTGTCTCGTTCCAACTGCTTTTCGTCTCAATCCATTTGACAACTGCTTCTACTGCTTTGTTAAATTCTATTTCTTCCTCAATCATACGTGCAAAGACGTTGCTATGAGATGCCCAATCAATTGCACCTCCCTCAATCATAAGGAAAAAACCTTTATTGTTATTGTCCAAGACATTTATCGCCCCACTTACCATTTCTTGAAGACTTGGGACATTTGGATTGAAAGGGTCTTTGTATATGTCGTCGGCAAGAACAGCATCTTTTGTGTCTTTTTTGCCGTCAAAATTACGATCAGTGAACGGCGATCTCCTACATTGCAAAGTTTCATAAACCTTTGGAATGCCGAGAACTCTTTTGGGAGTTTCGCCATCCATTAGTGAACGGAAATCTGATAAATCCTGAATTAATGTCCATGGGTCTCTAAATCCGTCGCCATCGCAGTCTTCGATAAAATTATCATTAATACCATCTTTGTCTAAATCAAATTCAATTTGCCCTTTCATTAGCCCATTCCAAACCAACTCTCCACCTACAAACGAATAATTTCGCTTGTCAGATACTGGATTTCCATCATTATCATAGAGCGGATTTCCACATCCCATAATGACATCCATCTTGCTGTCAAGGAGCATTTCCTGTGCGATTTCCTCATATTTACCTCTGCCGGGATTATGAGCTACAAAGCAAGCAGGGGTCGCATGGCTAAATTGGACACTCGTTACAACACCAGCAGACTTGCCTCGTTCTTTGGCGTGTTCGCTTATATTTTTTAGGGCATTTTTATCCACATCAACACCAATCGCAGAGTTATAAGTCTTAAAACCTGTTGCCATAGCTGTCGCTGCTGCCCCAGAATCAGTAGCCCCTGATTTCACATATTCAAACCAACTCCACGCCTTTTCAGGTTCATATCCTTCTTTATATGGGACGCTGACTTTTAGGTTTCTCGCTGAATATGTGCTTACCCATAGTTGTATCGGGAATTTTTCATAAACTTGTGTGCCAGTATTTCCATATTGATAAAGGCTTGTGGCGTTAATATGATTATGACCACAACCATCTGAGATCATCAAGATAATGTTTTTTGGAATATCTTGTGAAAAAGATTCACCAATATGAAAAACTGAAATGACGAATAAAATTGTTAATAAGGTTAAACAAAACTTTTTGTAACTCACTTTTACCTCCATAGATTAACTAAATGCTTGTAAAAGAATAGTCCTATTAAACATTTAATATTATGGACCAATCTTAATCACTCATTATTTATTAACCATCACGATCATCTCATTTATTTCAAGAGATGCCGACCATCAGTCTTTATCAATCCTATTTTTAATAAAATAAAACTATGTGTCATTTCAACATCATAATGTATCATCAATACAACATCTAATAATAGCAATAAGATTTATAAACACTCTTAATATAATTCTCTTATGTTAAGAATTAATGTTTATTTTGTTAATTTATCGTTTATAAAGATTGGCAAATTTCTTGCAAAATATTAATAGACAATTTTATTTGCGTAAAGAAAAATAAAAAATGAATTATTTATATATTAAATGCTTTTCGCCATTTATTCAATATAAAAACTGATAACTTTATATTGTCCAGAGCTTAGCAATCTAAAAGAAAATAACTAAATGTTATTAATATCCGACAAGAGGTGGACAAATGGGCATCGTTAGCTTGGGAAATCCGTCACAAATTGATCATACAATATTGATTGAAAGATTTAAAAACGGAGAGATAGAAGCATTTGAAGAAATAGTTAATAAATATCAAAAGCAAGTTTATAATATCGCTTACGGCTTTATAGGGAATTGCGAAGATGCTTATGATGTATCACAAGAGGTATTTATAAAAGTTTTCAGATCGCTTAATAGTCTGAAAAATGGCTCATCTTTCTTCTTATGGCTGAAAAAAATCACATTAAACACTTGCATAGATTTTGTCAGGCAAAAAACTGATGATCAAATCCTTGGCGAATTAAACTATATTCAAACGAATTACTACGAGGATAACAGGACGTCTGATAAATCAATAGAAATGTATGAATTGAGAAAGACCATTGGAAAAGCAGTATCTAAACTTCCATTGAGACAACGTAAGGTTTTTATGCTTCGTCATTATGATGATATGCCACTAAAAGACATAGCAAAAGTTTTAGGTTGTTCTTTGGGAACAGTTAAAGCCCATCTTTTCCGAGCTAATAAGCGACTTAGAATGATGCTTATCCCTTATTTAGCTTAATTCTATTATATCTTATTAGCACGCTTTTTGGCGGAAAGCAATCTTGATGTATATGATTCTGTTCTGGAAATAACCTGAGTTTTCCTCACTGGCAATTCTGATTGAGCTTCAATCCTTTTAATTGCCTGAACTTCTACAATCCTAACTTTTCGGGATTTCAAGTGAGAAAAAGTTTTGTTTTCTGTTGTATATCCTTGTGTCTTGTAGAATAACTTTCTAACAAAATTATGTAATTGATCTTTTGACAAAGTTATTCTGCGGACAGCGACATCAAAGAAAAATAAAGGAATGGCTATAATCAATAACCATCTCCATATTTCTTGAATTCTTTGAACCGATTTTGATTTGCGATCTGCTATATCATCAATTTTAGGCGAATATTTGCCACCAGTTGCCGAAGATAAATCCTTCAAAATCTGATTGTTAGAAGTCAGATCAATATATTCAGGCGAGTATGAAATAGTTAAGCCTATATTTTTTGTCGCAATTGGCTTTTCGCCGTCCATTTCAGATATGCTTAAAAGATAAGTTCCTCTTTGATCTGCGTTAAACTCTGCTTCATATCTGCCCGAACCAGTCTGTTTTAATTCAACGGTTTCTATTGTCAAATTGGGCTTGACAATATTTGCATTGAAATTCAAGAAATTTCTCAATTGTCCAGAAGTGCTTACAGCGTCAACTGTGATCAATCCCCTACTGCCTGTAATAGATGCCGTAACGTCAAATTCACCAGTTGTATTTGAGATACACCAATTGATCGCTTGAGACCAAAACTTCGCAAAATTATCCCATTTTAACCATTCCAAAGCCCATTTCGGCTGTGAATCTGATGTGAAAGCTAATGTCCTGCCTAAACCATACTGCCATGTCGCAAGTATAGGGTCATCGTTAGCAGATTTCAATACAAGCTCCGCACCTTCTTTGATTGATGTCCCAATATATCCTCTTAATTTTGGCATTGATCCTATACCTTTTAGAATTTCGCTATTATATGATACTATCGGTTGGAAATCGCCTTCCATAATCAGCTTTGACGCTATAAATGCCTCTTTGATAAACAACTTTGGCAAATTTCCGGCATCATCAGTTTCATAGTATCTCCCAGAGCCGATATTTGCAATATCACGCATAAATTCTTTATCCGCTTCATCACTTATCACTACTGATGAGATCGTTATAGAATCTTCTGCCATTTGTTTAACCAAGTTGATAGACTCTTCCATTTGTAGAGAGCGTCCATCAGATAGGATTATGATATGCTTGATCTGTGAATCTGAGTTTTTTAATGCGGAATAAGCCATTTTTAATGCGGGATAAAGGTTTGTCCCTCCTCTTGCTTTTATGCCTGAGATGCTATCAACGATCTGTTTTTTAGACTGAACCCTATCAAGTTTGACGATCTCATCAGCTTTTGCGTCAAAGGCGATCACACCGATCTTGTCCTTATCAGTAAGCAGATCAATGACTGATGTTGAAGCGGATTTTGCCAAGTCCATTTTGCTTAAATTCCCGCTAAGTGCATTCATACTGCCTGATTTGTCTATAAGAAGCATTATTGAGACAGAACGTTTCTTTTCCTCAGGTATCATTTTAACAGGCAATATCTTTTCTATCGGCGTTTTATGGTATCCGCCACTGCCAAAGCTATTCTCTCCGCCGATCATCAAAAATCCTCCGCCTACGTCATGGACATAAGTCTCAATCATTCGCATTTGACTTCCTGACAATGAATATGTGGAGACATTATCAAATATCACCACGCCATAGTCTTTAAGCTCAATAATTGATGATGGAAACTTTGACATATCTTCAATAACTGTGGTATCCAAACCGCTTTTTTCCAAAACATTCGGAAGATAGTTTATCCCTGTATTCCCATTGATATAAAGGACTTTTCGCTTTTCTGCAAAACTCACCAAAGTTTGTGCATGGTTATTTTCTCTTATAGTATCTATATTTGATTCTATGGATACTTTATATATGTGATTTTTCTTATCTTCTATGGTTTGCTTAAATATTGCCATCTTTTTAACATCGGATTTTTTTATTGTCATATCTTGATGTGCTATGAATTGTCCATCTCTGAAGAGCATGACCTTCAATTTGGCGTCTGTATTGCTTCCTATGACAGCCTTTATCTCAAAAATCTGATTACTGCTTATTTGACTTGGAACGATTAGATTTTCAACCCAAACCTCGTCCTTTCCTTCTAATCTTGTTGATAATGGAATCGTATGAACTTCAATATCTTGCGATTTCAGTATATCAACATTGTTAAGGACATCGCCGACGTTCTCATTCCCATCAGAGATAAGTATAATCCTCTTTTGATAGCCTTGCGGAAATAGGTCAATTGCCCCTTTTATAGCTAAATCTATATTTGTATAGTCTTTACGAGATTCTGATGTTGTTCTATTGATGTTTGGTTTTGTCTTTGGCAGAACTTCTATATTTGTTTTTTCTGCAAAGGAAACTAATCCTACCAGATCATCATCTTTTAGCTTTTCTATTGATTTGTTGATAAATGATAAAGCATTTTGTATCTCGTTTTGCGGAACGCTGTTTGACACATCAAGGGCAAATATCGCACAGATTTTATCCGATCTCCAAGCGATTCTTGTCCCTGCAAGAGCTAATACGAAAAGCAATATCATCAACGATCTAATAGCGAAGGCAGACCACTTGCGAAATGACGACAATTTTGCAAGGCTTTTTTGGCTTAAATAAAGCGTCAGTGCAATAAGTATTAAAAGGCACAATGCCCAATAGTTAGATATTTGAAGCATGGTATATAGTCAACTAAACTCCAATATACGTTTTCCGATCTAAACTCTTTTTATTAATGAGATTTCGTTATTTTATTATTTGATAAAAATCTTATCTATTCAATAGCATTAAATATTTTATCATAATGCTGGATTTTTTTCTAAACTTTTCTTTTGCTTATTTATGGGTGTGAGTAGTAAAAAGACAGGAATTTTTGAAGATAGAGGGGAAGACTACAGACTGTCCTTGAATCTTAAACTTTGAGCTTTTAACCTTGATTTGTTTCAATCCCTTATAGGTAGGCTACAAACACTACATCTGGAAGCGTCCTCTGATATTATTATCAATTTCAATCCCTTATAGGTAGAGCATTTTGAAAATACTGATTCACCCTCAGTTTTTAAAGGATACAAAAATGATATGTGTTTAAATGATAGATATGTAAGAAACTCTTGAAAAATAAACAAAAAATAGCATATCTTTATAAGTATTTTCTATATCTTTATATTCATTAAAATTAAAATGCTCCACATTTGTCATTCCCGCGCAAGCGGGAATCCAGAGAAGTTGTAACAAAGGAATGGATTCCTGCTTCCGCAGGAATGACGTTTTGCTTTATCCAATGAGTATTTATTGGTTTCATATAGCTCTTGGAATTGTCGGGTGTATTTTTACGAGGTGTAAAAAACTGAGGGTGAATCAGCATTTTGAAAATATAGTTGAGGAATTTCTAGACTGGAGATAATATTCTTGAATAAACATAATTTTGCTGATATAATACTTGATTGTTAAATCATTTTTTTCAATTTCAGGTTGATTGAATTTGGATTGATTGAAGAGGATATGCAAATTGGAGTTTTCATTACAAAACGAGGTTATATCAGCTTGTCGTAAATCTCTGGAAAAAGGATCACAAAGACGGCGATCTATTAGAACATACGAAGACTACAAAACTTGGCGTGACCAAATCATAAAAGTCATTAAATCAGCTTTTCCAGAGGCGATATTTGATCCGCCAAAGCAATTAACATCAAAATTAGTATCTCGTTATGAATTTGATGATTATAATATAGAAAATGTAATATTTGAATCATTGCAGGGTTGGGAAGTCAACGGAACCGTTTATCTGCCAAAACATAAAGGCATATATCCCGGTGTTATTTGTCCGACAGGACATAGCACAAAAACAGGAGAAAGCTATCAAAAATCTGCACAAGTTTTCGCTAAAAATGGATATATTGCTATATCCTTTGATCCGCCCGGTTGTGCTGGTGAGAACGCGCACCTTAACGATCATTTCACAAATGGCTTGATCGGATACCTTACGGGGTTTTGGTCACAAACACATTTTGTTATAGACGCGATAAGATGTATTGATTACCTTTTAACTCGTCCAGACATTGATTCAAAAGCAGGGATCAGCATAACAGGAGTATCAGGTGGCGGAATTACAAGCTTTTTTACCGCATTACTTGACGATAGAATAGCTTTTGTCGCACCTGTCTGCTGTCTTAATGACCATGAAACATTGCATTTAACAGGGCTTTATACGAGCTGTCCTGAGCAATTCGGTTATGGATACATAGCAAATGGCATTGACTATGTTGATTATATATCAGCCATCGCACCTCGTCCATGCCTTATCATAGGTGGAAAGGACGACGAGGTTTTTGATTATCATTCAACATTAAGCATATATGAAGAGGCAAAAGCTGTATATAGGTCAACAGGATATGAGGAAAATTGCGGAATATTCATAGATCAAAACAGCGGACATGCTTATACTGTGGACATGGCAAACGAAGTTGTCCGATGGATGAACCGATTTATTAAAAAGACAAATTCTGATCCTATTCCATTAACGAATGATCAGGTTAAAATTGTTGACAAGGAAAAACTTCTTTGCTATCCAAACAGTAAATCTAATATGTTCACAATAAACAGAGATGAAGCTATAAGACTTAAAGCTAAGAGAAATCCAAAAATTGATAATATCCGTTATAAAGCAGAAGAACTATTAGGAATATCCGCAGATGTTAAGCCTAAAAAAGTAGAATTAATAGAAAAACCTCGCACAAGTTGGCATGTGTTGTTTGAAAGGTTGAATATACAATCATCAGAAAATGTTTATTTGCCAGCACTTATGCTTACACATGTGGAGGATAAATCGCCTAATCCAGGGCTATTATGGATTGATGAAAATGGCAGGTGGGCAAGCTTATTGCATAATGGTTTTCTATGTCAAGCGTTGAGGATGTTTGAGCCAAATTGTCTACCAAATCAACCAAGAATACTTAGCATTGATGTATCAGGATTCGGCTTGCTTTCTCCTGAACCAACTGCTTATGATCTTGCGGGTTGGAATAATATTGAGCATATATTGACGTATCTCTCAATTGCAAATGCTAAACCGATAATGGGATTGCGGGTTAGAGATGGACTTTGTGGATTGGATTATCTGTTATCAAGACCAGAGATTGACAAAAATAGAATAATTGTCGGTGGACGTGGTATAGGGGCTATTGTCGCTCTTCACATAGCATTGTTAAATCCCAAAGTAAGTAGTGTTATCTGCTTGGATATGTTATCTCATTACGGAGCATTGACCGAAAAATTTCCGTTTTCATGGAGACAAAGTATCATAATACCAAATATCCTTAAATATTATGATCTGCCTGATATAATCGCTGAATTGAGTAATACAAAAGTTTTTATTATCAATCCAATGGATGCACAAAAGAACATAATATCACAAGAATTAGCTGATGAACTATATGCAAAAGCGATCTCTAATGGTGCAATTGTCAGATGCGGTGTTGACGGCGGAGCTGAGGTCAATTCCGCTATATATAAATAAGGGCATTTTTTATGAATTCTGAAGTAAAAAACAGTATTTGTCCAAACTGCAGTGCTGAAGCAACTAAATCTGAACTTGAACTGACGTATAAAGTCTGTCCAAAATGCGATTATCATTATCCTATGGCGTCAGATGAAAGGATCAAGATGATAATTGATAATGGAACGTTCACAGAATACGATGCTGATCTTGAATCATCTAATCCGTTAAATTTTCCTGAATATGATGAAAAGCTCGCCAAAGACAAGATGCTAACAGGATTAAAAGAAGCTGTCGTGACAGGTGAAGGAAAAATAAATGGTTATCCAACCGCTTTCGGTGTTACAGATTATAGGTTTAGAATGGGAAGCATGGCGTCTGTATTTGGAGAAAAGATCGTCAGATGTATTGAAAGGGCAATAGAAAAAAGGTTTCCTGTTATAATATTTTCAAGTTCAGGCGGTGGTGCGAGGATGCAAGAAGGCATGTTATCACTTATGCAAATGGCAAAGACGAGCGCCGCATGTATGAAACTTAAAGAAGAGGGGTTACTTTATATTGTTGTATTAGCTTCACAATCTTTTGCAGGGGTGATGGCGAGTTTCGCTTCATTAGGACATATTATAATAGCAGAACCCGGAACAAGAGTTGGATTTACGGGAGAAAGAGGCAGATCAAGCATTCGTCAGGAGTTGCCAGAGGGTTTCCAAACCGCTGAATTTATGATAGAAAGAGGCATGCTTGATATGGTAGTCCATAGGAAAGATTTAAAGAAAACTCTTACTGATCTGCTAAAGTTTTTCTCATAGGTGATATGATGGAATATAGAGGTTTAGAATTTGAAGAAAAAATTTTTGAATTTGAAAAGAGACTTGCAGAATTAAAAGAGCTTGCTTCTTCATTCAATACTGATCTTTCTGCTGAAATAAAGGCAATTGAGAAACAATTTCTTAAAGAAAAAAAGCTTTTTTATCTTTCTCTTACTCCATGGCAAAGAGTTTTGATCTCAAGAGATTCTCAAAGACCAAGATCATCAGATTATATAAACGAGTTGATAAAAGATAAGGTGGAAATGTTTGGAGATCGTATCTATGGCGATGATCCTGCAATAATCGGGGGAATAGGAACGTTTAGGGGATATAAGGTTGTCTTTCTCGGTCAGGAGAAGGGAAGAGATACAAAAGATAGGATTGCGAAAAACTTCGGATATATGCACCCTGAGGGATATAGAAAAGCCTTACGTTTGATGAAGTTTGCGGAGAAATTCGGCAAGCCTGTGATCTCTTTTGTTGATACGCCGGGCGCTGCTCCAGGAGTTGAAGCAGAATTACGAGGTCAACCTATGGCAATAGGCGAAAATTTAGCTGTTATGTCTGCGTTGAAAGTCCCAATATTATCAATTGTTATCGGTGAAGGTGGAAGCGGAGGGGCGCTTGGTGTCGGTGTCTCTGACAAAATTCTTATGTTAGAAAATGCAATATATTGCGTATGTGCCCCTGAAACTTGCAGTCAAATATTGTGGAGAAGCAATGACCGCGCCCCAGAAGCGGCTCAGGCATTTAAGCTAACCGCTAATGAATTAAAGAAACTCGGCATTATAGATGAAGTGATAAAAGAACCATTAGGAGGTGCGCATAGAGATCCAAAACTTGCTATAAAAAATGTTGGACAGTCCATAAAACGCAATCTTGATGAATTAACATCGCTTGATATAAATGAGCTTTTAGAGAGACGGTATCAGAAATACAGGGAAATTGGAGTGTTAGACTTATGAATGGCTTGGCATAGAATATGAAATTATAGGCGAGCCACAAGATAGAGAATATTTAGATCAATTATTGAATATTGCACATCAAAAAGGACTTAACGTCACAATAGGATAGAAACAGTTTATACGAGGCATGCAAATGTTACGACTTATATATTTTATAACGACTATATTGCTACTAACAGCAATTGTTAGCTATGCAAGCGCTGGTAAGGAAATAGCGGTAATAGACAAACTCCGTAGCCAAAATCAAGAAGTTTGGGTTCAAGCGGGATATGATCTTGCAATTATGAACGATAATGAAGCGTTAAACATATTGCTAAACGCATTAAGAGATCAAAATGAATACGCTCGCTTACATGCAATAGCATTTCTGGATCGCTATAATGATGTAAGAATTTTGCCCGCATTAAAAGAAAGATTTTTGTCAGACAAAGAGATCATCAGATATGAAGCAGGAAAGACTATCGCAAGTATAGACTCCAAATACGCATCAAATCTTTTCGTTTCTCAATTGCAGAAAGCGGGAGATTCTATTGGCAGAAATATATCTATACAATTATTAAGCGATATGGGAGATATAAGGTCTATTCCATTTCTTGTGCAAAGGTTAGAAGACCCAAATACAAAAAAAGATTCAGCTATTAGGTTAGCCAAATTTAAGGATAAGCGCGCAGTTCCTACCCTTACGGAAATGATATTAAACTCCAATGGTTATACTCAAGAAAGCATCATTAAAGCACTTATACAGATCGGAGATAAAAATTGTATTCCAAGCATTATGAATAATAGAGAGACAATGCCTATATTCATTAATGTTTTAACTCATCAAGAACATATATCGCCAGAATTTGGAATAGCTGTTGTTGAATCATTGCTAAAACTTTTAGAGGAGAAATCGCAATCGGAACGTTGGCAACTTCAGGACAAAATCCTAAACATACTTAAAAACATAAAAGACCCATCTATTGCCCCTATCTGCGAGAAACTATTCCTTGAAAGTGAAGAAAATAGCCCTTTCCAGAATATCGCTTATGTATTAGCAGATATGGGAGATGAAGGTGTTCCTTATCTCCTTGAAGGAACTAAGTTAAAGAAAACTCATCGTATAGCTTTTAGTGCATTAGGTAGTTATAACAGCAAGACAGTCGTATATGAGGTTACACAACTTGCTTTAAATAAGTTTTATCCATTTCGCATAACTGCCATAGACACATTAAGTAATTTTGGATATATAAGTCGAAAAAGCGTTATGTCAACTTTGGTGACTTTATTGAGGGACACAAATCCCAAAATTAAACTTCACGTTTTACGTATAGTGGAGCAATTGGATTTGCGAGAGATGGCAGGTATAATCCGACCATTGACTAATAACAAAGATCAACAAATCAGAACAGCGGCTATCAGCATTCTTGACACTTTTGGCAATAAACCACCGATAGAATTAGAAATAAAATTGAATAAAAAATCCTATGGATATGATAAACCGATAATTATGGAATATAAAATAAAAAATGTGGCTGACTATGACATCTCTATATCAAAGCACGGCACAGAGATAACCGATGCAATATATGGAACAGCAATAGAACCACCTGAGATCGTCAAACCAGATGGAGAATTATTGGCATATAAAGGTCCTGCTGTTGACTTAGGACCGCCAAATAAAGGTAGCTATCAAGTCTTGCATCCGGGAGATTCAATATCAGGTCAGATAGACATTACAAAATTTTATGAGATTTATCAGCCGGGGTTTTATACAATCAAGCTTAAATATCAGCCGTTAGGTGATGGTATTGATTATGGTATTTGGAGTTGGAAGGGAAAATTAATTTCAAATGAAGTGACATTCAAAGTCAGACATCCATCACGTTGGCATTTTATGAAGATACTCAGAAATGCCCAAATATCAAATGCTGACGAAGAAGTCACTTTCAATGAAGCATTGAAGGCATGCAGGAAATTAGGGGAATTGCGAAGTAAGGTAGCGGTAAGCGATCTTAAAAAGATTGCTTTCTATAAGCTTACTGATGAATCAGACATAATAAAATATCGGAAACAAGAGCTTTCGTATTCGGCATTAATTGCATTAGCAAAAACTGAATCGCGAATATTGATACCAGATTGGCTTAAATTATTAAAAGACGATAATGTCAGAAAGCGTGAAATAGCACTTGATGCGTTAATAAGACTTAAACATTCTTCCGCGATAGAGGTTCTTAGACATCAGGTCTTTGATTATGGGTCTTCTCCTGCTGAGCCAGCATTAAAATTAAAAGAGCTTGGCTATAATGACGGCATAGATTGGATAAATAAGATAATGCCAAAAAGGATAAGACATTGGAATCCAGAAGAATGTCAAAAATCAGTTATGACGTTGGCGAAGGTTCATGCCATCAAAGGCTTACGAGATGCACTGACCAGTAAAGAACAAATAGTGCGTGAGGCAGGCTATCTTTGGCTTCAAGAGATTGCAAAAGATATAGGCATTGATAGGCTTACGGAGATGTTGAAGGACATTGATCATAATGTCAAGAGAGTTTCTGCCTATCAACTCGCTAAACTTGGCAACGCAGGAGGTCTTGATATAATAAAACAAGACTTAGATGCGGTCAATAGTGAGACACGAGAACTGGCAAGAAATGCGATAATTGAACTATACAAGAATAAAGTCATATCGCTATAAAAGGACAAGATATTATGCAAATACTTAATCTTGAAAGTGGGATATTTTTCCAAATGGGCAAAGGTCAAAATTGGCGTGTTGTTCACCCAGATATGGGAGCAAAGCAGATAACCCTAAATTACGGCAAACATGCGCCGGGGCAGGAGTTTACGCAACATACACACGACGAAACAGAGGACGTTATCGTGGTTCTTGATGGTGAAGGTGCTATAAGACAAGGAAGCGTATATACTCCTATTAAGTCAGGAGAGGCAATATTTGTCCCTGCATACGAAGTTCACGGCACAGTAAATACATCTAATAAACTCATAAGAGTTTTCAGTTTTCAATCTCCACCTGATATGGCTTTATATCGCGGTCAAAGGGATTCATCTGCTGATTCTATTCCTAGGCCAATTGAGGGACACATAAGCAGGGTTCAAGTAATTGATATGGCTAAGGCGGGTCCTATATTCGGTAAACCGGGAGATTGGAGAAACGTTATTTCCAAAGATAAAGGATCAAAACATCTTTCTTTAAATTATATAAAACTATATTATGGCGATGAGTTTGACCATGAGCCACTACAAACAGAAAGTATATATGTTCTGATGACAGGCACTGTTGATGTATATGCAGATGATAGGAGATGGAGACTCAAATCTGATGATGTTATCTTTCTCAGTCCCGGAGATACGTTCAAGATGAAACAATTTGGCGGAGGACCAGCAAGACTTGTCCATTGTCAAGCTATTTGATCTTACTTAAACATTAGAAAGACCCTTCACTTCGTTCAGGGTGACATATAAATATCATTCGGACATATAAACGTCATCTTGAGCGAATAGAGAAATCTCAATATGGCGTTAAAAACCCCATATTTCAAAGGTTTACACAAAAAACCTACACTTGTCAGGGGATTTAGAGGGATTTTATAGTCTTAAAAATTAATACCATAGGAGTTTAACTTCATGCCATTACCTACTTTCTGGAAAACAATAGAGGAAAGATATAGAACTGGCTTATCTTACGTCTTTCTATTATATTTTAATATTAACGATATAATATATGACGATGTATATGGCTATCTTTGGACGAGGGACTACCTGTTGGAAAGGATGAACTATCTCGGTTGTGATGCAGTTTTATATTATACTCGTTCAGAAGGGTTGCAATTTCCAAATATAGCGCTCCGAAACGCCTATCAGTCCGCACTAAGGTTTGGTAGAATTGAGGAAATTGAGCCACTTCCTGATCCTCCAGAAGGTATGGATACATATCCGATTAAGAACATAAACGCAAATCTAAGACGTGTTGGAGAAGAAAGGCAGATAAAAGAACCACAAGAGATGATGACAATGGTTGAACGATTTTTTAGGCAAGGGTTAGGAAATCTTAGAGTCGGATTTCTTGTGCAAGATATAGAGAAATTGCTTCCGAACCGAAAAGGTGTGCCTCTTAAAGATCAACAGAGTATAGTTGATCTTGAGACGTGGCAGAGATGGGCTAACGATCTTCAATTTCGCGATCGCGGTCATATAATCTTATTGCTTACCGAAAATATCTCTAACGTCGCACCAGAACTCATCACAAATGAGCAATCTACTATCTTTCCTGTTGAGATACCTATGCCGACATATCAAGAAAGATTAGCTTTTATAAGACATTTACTTTATATTCCAGAAGCAGAAGGTGAGGAAGGAAAATACAAGCTGTTACTTCCAGAAGGAGTTTTATCAGAGGAATTCGCCATGATGACACATGGATTAAACCTGATGGATATAACTAACCTTTGGATAACCAGCAGAACAAAAAAGACCCCTGTAACTCCTGCAATGGTTGTTCAACAAAACAGGGAATCTATTAAAATTAGAAGTTATGGAAGGCTTGAGTTAGTATATGGCGAACACGGGCTTAATACAGTAGGAAATCTTGCAGTTGTCATAGATTATATGGTTAAAGTGATAAATTTGCTGAAAAACTGGGATGCAAAAGGTGTCCCTAAGGGCATTTTGTTGGTCGGTCCTCCTGGAACGGGCAAGACAAACTTAGTGAACGCACTTGGTCGGGATATGGGAATCCATATTGTCAAACTATGCGGGCTAAGAGGCAACGATCCAACCACTCGCAGCGACTGGGACTTGCACCGAGCCTTTGATATTATCAGATCACTGACACCAGTTATAGCTTTTATTGACGATATTGATAAATTAGGCTATACAGGGACAGATGAAAATGAACGTAGAGTGATGAATCAACTTATGGAAGACCTTCTTAAATTTATGAGAGACCCACGTTTGCGAGGAAGAGTCCTTTGGATCGGCGCGACCAATAGACCCGATTTGGTCAACCCTGAGTTTAGAAAACCAGGGACGCTTGACGATGTAATCCCTTTTCTGTTGCCAGATGTCAGAGGGAGGGAAGATATTCTTAGAAAGATATTTCCAAGAAATTCTATTCCCTTTAATGAGAGAATTAATTTCGGTGCAATAGCGGGAAAAACAGAAAGATGCACAGGTGCAGACTTAGAAGTTATCGCAGTGCGAAGTTATCAAAATGCCCGCCTTAATAATAGAGATATAGTCATTGATCAAGATATAGAAAAAGCTGTGAGCGAATTTATCGTTCCACGTGATCCTAATATGGACGAATATCTTATGTTACTCGCATTAAGGGAAGCTAATATAGTTTCTCTAATTCCCAAACAGTTGCCGGGAAATTTAGCCAATATAATCTTTGAGAATAACATGATTAACAAAGCGAAGATCAGTCAAAGAATTCGTGAACTTGAGATAATGCTCAATATTCAAAAAAAATAATGGGACTATGAATAAAGTAATTCTTATTATCTTGCTTTTCGTTATATTTTGCCATCAAGCCTTCTCTCAAGAAATTCAAAACCAAGAAATACTGAAACTATATGATAGTCAAGCGATTTACATTCACCACGACGTCTTTGGCAACTGGTATGTCAAAAACGCAGAAATATTGCCATTAGGGCGCTTTGGGTCAAATCTGATCAGAGAATTAGCAGGATCAAAATATGCCCTTGAAGAGATGGAAAAAGCTCAAAAAAAAGCTAAGAAGGGATTTATTGTCGGTATTTTTGCGACATCAATAGCATTGACAGGGACAATTCTTGAGATCGCTGATGTGGAATATTCTCATAAGCGAGAAGCATATATATCTATGGTCATTAGCAGTGCTATTCTTGCTAAGGTATCCTATGGATACAAGCAGTCTGCCTTATCTTCAATGAACAGGGCGGTATGGCTTTATAATCGCGATCTGGTCTCTGGAAGGCTTAAACGAGTTTCATATTAAAAAGCTAATTTAAGTATCGGATCTTTGTAGTGAGTTATCTGTATTCCAACCAAAGTCCCTATAATTGCTCCAACAATCACATCACTAGGGTAATGCCTGCCGAGATAAACCCTTGAGAATGAAGTCCCAAAAGCCAATAAGTATAATGGGACACGAAGTTTTGGATAATTACTACTCGTTATTGTTGCAAGCGTCCATGCGAAAGCTGAATGACCCGATGGAAATGAATCCTTTTCAACATTATCCAACGGTCTTGGTCTACGTATAGTTTCTTTAAAAGCATAAACAATGATGCCTGTCTCTGCAAATCCAGCGGTAGCTAATTTCCCTGTCTCATAAGCTCTATCTTTGCCAAATGCACAAAGAAAAGCACAAAATGCAACGTAAAACTGCGGATCGCCCATCAATTGAACTTTGGGGGCAATTTTATTAAATGACTTGTTTTCCATATCTTTATGGACATAATTAAATAGGTCTTGATCAAAACTCTCAATTGAATTTGAATAAGCTGGTATAGCACTCAAAATAAGGCATATAATTATCAATCTCAAAAACAACTTTATAACAATATTCAATTCATCATACTCCTAAATCTCGTTTATAGTGAAAAACCCCATTCTTAAAAACATAAATAACCTCCCCATGCCATTCTATTCGCCATTTATCAAATCCATCTTGGAATTCTATAACCTTATCTGGTTTTGATAGATTTTGACGTATTTTCGCGGTCTTATTTGCGTCTCTGTCAACTAATCTTTTATTTACAAAAGCTGTTGTAGAAAGGATAACGACCATTGCAAGCTTTCCAAGTGTCTTTTTATTTTGGAAGTCAGCATAAGTAGAAGGCGAACATAAAAAAGCAATTATAACAAAGATAGCAAGAATTCTTGATCTCATAATTTTACTTGTGCAGACAGAAATGATAACCTATCTATTATTGCGTAATCAAGTTGAATTCCGTTGATTTTTATTCCTATGCCAGTAGTCGGCTTTTTATTTGATAAGCCAATCCTTAACATAAGCCAATTTTTTATGCTATACTCCCAGCCTAAATGCGTTTCTAACGACAAGTCATCGTTAGATAGAATAACTATGTCATAGACAGACAAGATTCTTTCACTTAACCTATAAGACAAGCCAAAAGTAATGGCGTTAATCCAATGTTTCTGATCATCTAATTTTTGCACAAGCAATCCAAAAGAGCTATAAGGATCGGATTTAATTAATAATCCAAAATCGTAATCCCTTTTATATCCAAAAAATTGGTAATAATCGCTTGGATGCCTGCGTTTGAATTTTGCACTTACGCCAACCGCGATATGTGAATTTAACTTCTGAGCCAAAGAGTAGTAATTATAATCTTGTATATCATTATTTTTCAGACGAAATGCGATCTTGTTTCCCCAAAATAAAGCGGTATCTCTATAACAGAATGCAACACATTTAGAGTCAAGGACATTTTCTTCTCTATCCAACAGCTTTCCTGAAAAAAACACCTTAACCCCTTGCTTTTGGATTAATCCCGCAGGATTCCAAAACCCCGCTTCTGCGTCATCTGCAACCGCAACATAAGCATTTCCCATACCCAATGGACGAGAACCTATATATAATGGGCGATCTATTTCGTATGGCATTATCTCTGATATGGCAAGTTGACAATAAAAAAGTGAATAGAAAATAAAAATTTTCAGTATAAAGTGAACAGCTATAAATCCACATCTTGAAAAAGATGAAACATGATTTGTCTTTGTTAATCGCATGATATTCTAAATTTTATCATAACTGGTAGTTCTGAGATACTATCTGAAACCAATATTTATCAAGGTTTGAATTGAATGTCTATTTGAATTAAATGTCTATATGAAAATGCTCACCTATGAAAAAGTTTGTCATTCCTACCCCAGTTCTCGCTATATTAAACTGCAACAGGAATCCATAAAGGAATGTTATTGTCATTCCTGCGAAAGCAGGAATCCATTTCTTTGTTACGACTTTTCTGGATTCCCTCTGCAATTTACCCCAAGTGAAAACTGGGGCAAGAATGACAGTAAAAATTAAACAGCCTTAAATAGACACTGTATTGCTTGTGCTGCAATTTGTGAGTCATCTAACACTTTTGGATTTGATTTATCTTTTATATAATCAATTAGATCGGTCATCAAGTTTTGTAAATCTGACCTTTTTGAGTAACCTTGATCAACAAGAATTCTATACACTCTCTCACGTCTTTTGTATGGTTTCCCTCTTTTTCTCTCTACATTTAGGATCATACTTTTTTTTCCACTACTAACGGATTCACAGACCATTGAAAAGCTATCCTCAGTGACTATGGTTAACTCTGATATTCCAAGTATTCCTTGAACGACATTGCCATAAACATTTTCCTTTGATGAGACAAAAAAACAACATAAAGGATCATTTTTTAATCTTGATTTTAGCATTTCTTCAACATAATTATCCGTTCTTCTTGATGTTGTCATAGCTATCTGTGCGTCAATTTTTTTGCATATATCCAGTAATATATCAATTAGACTTGATGCCATATCAACAGAAATGCGATAATATGGATCATCTCCACCTAAAAGGACGCCGATTATCAACTTGCCTGAAATATTGAGCTTTTGTGCTAAATCTAATCCTGCGTTTTTAACGGTTTCAGGCGTGACCCTGTTTGGAACACCAAAAGTCATAACGACATTATTCGGTATTTTACGAGGTCTTGAATGCTCAGGCAATATTGCCAGATCAAAATGCTTGATCCCCAATGGCGATGGTCGCGTGCATACAACCGATTTAGCGTCCATCAATTTCCCCAATAGCAAGTTAGGAGACGCAACTGATGATCCTGTGGATAATATTATGTCAAAATTTTTTGCCTTTAATAACTCATCAGCGGAAGGCTTATCTAATCCCCAGTTTAAGACCGATGTAATTAGCTTATCAGGGATATTTATCCCGCCAAATACATATCCGAAAACTCTTATCAGATTATCTCTCCATTTTTTCTTAAACTTAACCTGAATGGTTTGCGTATGGACATTACATAACCTGTCAGTTATGCCAAGTGATTGGTTATAATGACCCGGTTTTCCGTCGCTTAAAATGAGTATTTTAGGAATAGATGATTTATCCATAATTAAGGTTCATTTATTACATCTTGTTTTCCATCTATTATGTAACCAAAGCCATTGAGAAGGATATTTACATATCATATATTCCAGTGATTTTGTTATCTCAGATGTATATCGTTTTATGTCTTCCTGTAAATTGCCAGAGCCTTCAAACTTCATTGGATTTGATATTTTTATTATGTGACTGCCGTCACTTTGCCTTACATCAAAGATATTTAAGACAATTGCGCCCGTTTTCATAGCGAATATAGCAGGTCCTTTTGCAACTGATGCGGAGACACCCATAAAATCAATGAATATTCCGCTATTTCCGGCATCTTGATCGCCTAATATTACAACGCAATAGCCGTTTCTTAGATGTGATATTACTTGCTTAATGGAATCAGCTTTTTCTATAATCTCCCCGCCATGTATAATCCTATAACTGTTCACAAGTTTATCAAACCACTGATTTTTGAACCGTTGAGCAACCGCAGAGAGCCGATCTGTAAATAATGTTAGGATATGAAAAATAAGTTCCCAATTGCCGAAGTGAGCAGTTATAATTAGGACGCCTTTTCCGCTTGATATTGCCTGTATTAAATTTTCTTCGCCGTCAATTTTTACAATATCCATTAATTGATTTTTATCATATTTTGGCAGACGAAGAAATTCAATTAACGTTTTTCCTAAATTGGCAAAGCTTTCTTTCGCAATTTCTTTTATCTCATCTTCGGATTTATCCTTGAATATCATTCGGAGATTTGAGAGGGCAATTTCCCGGCGTTTTTTGACAACTAAGAAAGCGATTTTTCCAACAACACCTCCAAGTTTCAATGACTTTTTTAAAGAAATATGCCTTACAACATAACCGATAGCTACTACCAAAATATAAATTAGAAGATTTCCTAATTTTTGCATAATAGAAAGCCTAATTTGAAGCCAAATTCATTTCTGGAGGAGGTTTCGGCAAATATCCTCTGAAAAGACAAGTCCATTTGCAAGCCATTTAGCGATTCTAATAAAAATTTTAGCCCAATTCTATGCTCATTTTGGACATTGCCTGATGGAAATTTCATTCTTTTATAGTCTTCCCCTTTATAGCGATCTGCAACTGTCCGAGTTCCCTCGCGTTTGAAGGCATAAGTAGCTTTTATACGAGAGTCAACATTTAGCATTCTACATATTTCCAATAAAATTTGATCCGCATCAGGTCCGAGATAATGTCCTATCACCCATCCGTAATGTGTATATTGATTTTCTGGTTCAAGATGTGTGTATGTCCAAGTATCAATGCGGGTGTATTCAGCAAGAAGATCAGTCCGATTGATAAAATCACTCAGGTATATTCCAAAAATATAGCCTAACGCGTTTGGATCGTGATCTGTATAATTGAAGTCATCAACGAGAAATTGCATATATGTTTTTAATTTTTTAGTTGGTCTATATATAGCGTCAATACTTACAAGTGAATTGTCATCAAGATTTGAATTATACTGATTTGCATAATATGGCAAGATAGGATTTAGATATTGGAAATCCATATATTGAGCTTCTCCAGCATACAAAAGCATCTCAGAAAGCCCTAATTCTAATTTTTTGTTGACTAACCAGTCAAGCCTATGTCCAGAAAGAAATCTGTTTGCTAAATATCTATAAGGCGGATCGCCATGCTCATTCCACATTTTGTCAAGGACTGAGGAAAAAGAAGTAAATTTAACGTTCCAAATCTTGCCTTGAAACATAAGCATATCAAAAGATGGTGAGTTATCAGATAAAACTAAACTTCCGCTATGGCTAGGTCCCCAAAAAAGCGTTTGCCGACCTAACAATGTGCTAAATCTGCTATTATGAAGCCTAATATAAGCTTTTTGAAAATCTGCGGTATAATCCCATTTCCATTTATTTATTCGCTGAGATGCAGTTATGCCTTCTTTTCCTTTGATCTCTCTGCCTCTTTGGACATCAACTTCTTCATACAAGGTCAAATAATCTATTGGTTGAATATTCACAGCTCCCCATAATGAAAGCGATGATTTAGAATTGACGTTTCTCTCGGCAGAGGTCATAAATTTAGCACGGGCTAACTTTGGCGTATAGACAAACTCTTTTTCTAATTTTTTGATCAGTTTTAATTCATCAGGACTTGGCGAAATGTTACCATTGTTTATCTTTTCAATTAGATTAGATATGGTCTTTGCTATCTCCTCTTGTTCATAAGGTCTGGTGCTAATGAAAATGTCATCAATAAGCCCATTAGCATCAAGTTTCCATAAAGCAAAATAGACCCAATCGTTATTAATAAGAGGTTCGCTTATATTGGCAAGACAAAGGTTAGAAAATATAAAAATTAAAACGACAATACTTATAATAAACTTCACTTTTCTATCCCTACTGATCACCGGTTACCGATCACTGATCACTAATGTATCACATCAGCTTTTATCATATTAGTCTTGCCTGAAACACCGACAGGGACACCCGCAGTGATAACGACGTTGTCTCCTTCTGATACAAGTCCAGCCTGTTTTGAAGCGGTCATAGCTTTTTCAATCATAGCGTCAGTGTTGTCGGTATCATCAACCTTTAATGGTATAACTCCCCATGACAATGCTAATCTTTTGAAAGTGCTATCTAATGGCGTTACTGCTATTATTATTTGCTTTGGTCTGTATTTTGTGACCATTCGTGCTGTGTATCCTGATCTTGTGCAACAGATAATAGCTTTTGCGTTAATATCAGAAGCGGTATAGCATGCGGAATGTCCAATCGCATCTGGAACTGTATGGCTAATACCCAAGCTTCTTTGGCGTAATAACTCATCATAGTTCAAGGCAGGTTCGGTGCTTAATGCGATACGGTTCATCATCTCAACTGCTTGGATTGGATACTTTCCAATTGCTGTTTCTCCTGACAACATAACTGCATCAGTCCCGTCAAATATCGCATTAGCCACGTCTGTAACCTCAGCCCTCGTAGGTCTGGGATTTTCTATCATTGATTCAAGCATCTGTGTTGCAGTGATGACAGGTTTGCCCTTTAATCCCGCTTTGTTAATAATCATCTTTTGCATGATAGGCACTTGTTCAATGGGAATTTCAATTCCTAAATCACCTCTGGCTACCATAATGCCGTCTGATATGTCTATTATTTCATCTATATTATCCAATGCCTCATGCTTTTCTATCTTGGCAATGACTGGTATGTCTAGGTTTTTGTTTTGAATAAAATTCTTTACTGGTATCAAATCCCATGCTTTTTGGACGAATGAAAGAGCGACAAAATCAACACCTTTTTTAATGCCAAAATCTAAGTCATTAAGGTCTTTTTCTGTGACAGCAGGGATATTCAACAATACTCTGGGAAAATTTATGCCTTGCCGAGATCGCAACTCTCCACCAGATAATACCTTACATTTGATCCGATCTCTTTCAATGTCACTTACTATTAATTCAATATTTCCATCAGCAAGAAATATATGATCGCATGGTTTTAGCCTTTCTGATATAGTTTTGAAATATGTCATTGAAACGCCATGCTCATCGCCTTTTATTTCGTCGCCCGTTAAAAAGAATTCTGCATCGTCAGTTAATGTAATTGCTGAATCAGATAGTAATTCTCCTGTCCTGATTTTTGGTCCTGAAAGGTCTTGTAATATTGCTATGGGAACGTTGAGATCATCGGATATATTTCTGATCAAGTCAATTGTGCGACCTTTTTGCTCGTGTGTCCCGTGAGAAAAATTTAATCTTGCAACGTTCATACCTGCTTTTATTAACGCTCTTATCATCTCTGGCGATTCAGTGGCCGGTCCGATTGTGCAAACTATTTTTGTCTGTCGTTCCATAAAGCTCTCCATAATAATTGAATTATTGATTGTTGATTTCTTTGTCTATTTTATAATACTTAACATTACAGGTCAAGTGAGAGTTTTTTTGGGACTCACTATTATCTTACCACATTCTTATCCTTTTGAAAATATAGTTGGGGAATTTCTGGAGTAACCTTAAAAACTTTTGACATTGTCTATCATTTTTGATAATATCAAATAAAAGATTAGATGATGATTATTTACTAAAACTGACTTATATTTGGAGAGGTGGGTTATGGAAAAGACATTAGGTATTGGTCTTATTGGTCTTGGTATGGGCAGGGATTTGTTTTACCTCAATAATGACCCTGATAGCAGATTTGAGGTCAGGGGAATTTGTGCATCAACCGAAAGCAAGGTCAAAGCGGTAGCAAAAGAGAATGGCATATCTTTTTGGACTACTGATTATAGGGAATTAATCAACAGAGAGGATATAGACATCATCGCTGTATATTCGCCTGACCATTTACATGCAGAACACTGTCTTTCCGCTTTAAAAGCAGATAAACATGTCATTGTAACAAAACCGATGGTTACATCGCTTAGCGATGCGTTAGAAATTGCCCGTTTTATTAAAAAAACAAATCTTAAATTCTTAGTAGGTGAGACGTGCAGATGGTATACCTCTTTTCTTGATCTGAAACGATTATATGATGATGGGGAATTAGGCGACGTCATCTTTGCCGAAGCACATTATGTCCACGAGATTAAGGATTTCTTCACAAAAACCACTTGGCGACTTACTGTTCCGCAGGATTTTATGTATGGTGGAGTTTGTCACCCTTTGGATTCTCTTGTTTGGATCCTTGGTGATGTTGACGAAGTCCATTGTTACGCTAATAAGGGAAACTTGTCCGCTTATCCAATTGAGGATAATTTCTTATTAAATGTCAAATTTAAGAATGGCGTTATTGCACGTGTGCTTGGTGCTTATGGAGTAATACAGCCATCTATGCCTATGATGGGACTTACCA
>Ga0272448_1002183_pt1 | contig 25092 bp, 20 predicted proteins | sample YNPCB0191_FD_202220 | JGI IMG/M metagenome (GOLD analysis project Ga0272448, IMG submission 202220) | Hot spring sediment microbial communities from Yellowstone National Park, WY, United States - YNP-CB-019-1 | ecosystem: Environmental > Aquatic > Thermal springs > Hot (42-90C) > Sediment... | reverse complement strand
CGGCCATAGCGGCGGGGAAACTCCTGAACCCATCCCGAACTCAGAAGATAAGCCCGCCCACGTCCTGCACTGTACTGAGGTGCGCGAGCCCTCGGAAAATGCAGGTCGCTGCCAACTCTCAATAATAACTACTTTGTCTTTTGTTTAATTTCATCCTCTTCATCAGCTCTTTATAATGCGGAAAGGTTATCACCCATGAGGTCATACTCATTCTGAGGATGTTTTGATGTCCAGCTTTGTGAGATTCGACCCGCGCACAAGGCTTGCGCATCTTGAGGAGCATCTGCGTCGCATCCACAGAAACCTCCCCCTGGAGGAGGCCAGGATACAACTTCTTAGATGCAGGCTTGTTGCCTACAAACTGATCGCAGAGCTCGGAGACAGCGCATACGATAAACAGTACGTCGATAGGCTCATGTCTGAGATCTACGATAAGCTGAGCGAGCTTTCAGGCGTCAGGCTCACAGATCCATATATAAATCCCTGCCAGTCGCAGTATCAGATCCTTGAGGAGCTGAAGAGCTACAGGTACAGAGACCCGAATGAGCGCTTCATGAGGTTTGTGAGAGAGGAGTTCAGGGAGATATTCATTCCAACGCTTTTCCTCCTGACATACCTCTGCAGAGCTGAGAAGAAATACACCTGGGAGGAGGTCAAATCGCAGCTTGATGAGATCATGCATGATCTTGGTATTGACGTTTCGTGGGAGGAATGCGAGGAGGAGCTGAAGAGGTACGCGAGGAAGGTATTTCCAGTTCTTGATATCGCAGTAGCAGTGTGAGCTTGTACTCATAATAAGTTTCTCGGTTTGTAGACCACGCCCGATGTAATCTTTATATTATACATGATCTAAATAGCACTGGCGATCTGCATGGATGCAGAGATCTCATCGATATTGGGCCTGGAGGTCTACACCGATCGCGGCGTGTTTGTTGGCAAGGTTGAGGATGCTGTTCTGGACGCTGATGGCGGCACCCTGAGCGGCATCGCTGTCGGGTCCCTCAACAGGGAGCTCTTTGATCTCAAGGGCAAGGGAATCATAGTGCCGTTCAGATGGATCACCGCAGTTGGAGACATAATCATAATGAGGCATACAAAGAGGGCCATCGCGAACAAAGATGCTCCTCCCAGAGAGTAGCATGACCAGAAGCGGCTGCAGGAACGGGGCGATATTCTCAGAGCTTCGTGTTCGTTCCCCATTTTTTGTCCGCGCGGACGGCCGCGGGTTCGGGAGGATGCTCCGGGACTTCAGCAAACCATATGACCTTGTATTTGCGCGATCGATCGTCTCTGCTGCGAAGACATTCATGGAGAGCTCCGGCCTGGCCCCGATACTCGCTTACACGTTCTCCGATGAGGTCAACCTTCTCTTCCTGGACGAGCCTTTCAGGGGCAGGCTCGAGAAGCTCGACTCTGTTACAGCATCTTACATCTCATCATCGCTCTCCATCTCCCTCGGCAGGGTTGTCTCGATGGATGCGAGGGTGATACCTGTCTGCAGGGAGGAGATACTCAGTTACCTCCAGGAGTCGCAGGCCGAGGCCTGGCGGAACCACGTCTTCTCATACGGTTTCTACGCTCTTGTCGATGAGGGGAAGAGCCATGCCGATGCGATGGAGTCGCTCCGCAACATGAGAGAGAGCGATATACACGAGATGCTCTTTCAGCGCGGCGTGAATCTCGCCAGGACCCCGGCCTGGGAGAGAAGAGGGGTTATGATATACAGATCGAGCTCAGGCATTATCGAGGATTGGGATCTCCCGCTCTTCACCACTGAGGATGGGCGCAGACTATTGGAGGAGATACTCTCTGCAGCAGAGTGATGAGAACGGCACATGTAATAAAAGACGTGCCCAAAAGATGAAAGTGATCCATGATCTAGTTGCAGAGTGCAATGATTTGTGCTGTGTTGGATAAGTCCTAAAATTCGTAACCGAAGGCCCTTAGGGGTAAAGATGAAAATTAGCCAAAAATCGATGCCTAGAGATGGAATTCTGAAAAAGTAATCCAACACAACAATGATCTGTTAAAATTCATGATACCAATTAAGCTATTTCATTGTAAACGGGAGTCCAAGGATCTTGATCTGCTCGATACAGATCTCTGCACGATCCGGATATTCGATAATCGCGAGATGATCCAAGGAAATTTGTCTGAAGTTATCCAGATAATCGTTAAGATTGTCCGCTGAAGCACTCGGTTCACCTGCCACATCAAACTTTTGAGACAACAGGTCCAGCTTATTTGTTAAATGTTTGAAATTAAATCTGATAATAAGTGTATGACTATTGAAGCTCGTAATTCTTAAATATTAAGAGCCAAGATCATAGACAAATTGAATAATACTAAATAATAGTATAATAATACTATGGTGGTTGTTGTGCACAGATCAATTGCCTTAATGGCATTATTGGCTGTTCTTACCAGCATCCCGGCGCTTGCTTTCGATCACGTGCCTGGAGATCTGAACGGCGATATGCTGGTCTCGGCTGATGAGCTGAAGATCGCAGAGGAGTCGCACGCTAAAGGCGAGATCTCATCAGATGCGCTTGCGGAGATAAGGCATATTCATGAGAGATATCCCCTGAGCGTGGTGGATTCTGTCGGGAGAAATGTGACCCTTTACAGACCTGTGAGGTCCATTGCCTGCACGGTATCCCACCAGATGGAGACGCTGAGATCGATCGGTGTGCCGCGGGATATGGTGGTTGCTGCACCCTCAGACATAGAGAAATACTCCATTTTCCAGGAGTACCATGACCTGCCAACGATAGGCCACTTCTACGAGCCTGATCTCGAGAAGATACTCCAGATACATCCAGATCTTCTGCTCGTGCATCCTGGGCCCGGCCCAACCGGCCAGAACTACCTTCAGACTGTGCTGGAGAGGCTCAACGGCACAGGTATAAAGATCTTCTGTATGGCATGCAGCCGACCCGACTCATATTCAGAGGAGATCGAAAGGCTCGGCAGACTCCTGGAGAGAGAGAATGAGTCCGCCAGGTTCCGTGCTTTCTATGAGAGTGTTCTCGGATCCGTGATAGGGAGGACGAAAGGAATAGCTGACGAGAACAGACCGAAGGTGTATGTGGAGTACGGACCCTACAGGGTGTCAAACAACCCAATTCTCGATGCAATGCCGGTCGAGATGGCTGGTGGGAAGAGCATAATCACCGGCAGGACAGGAGGGGAGATCTCTCCGGAGACAGTGATAGCGGCGAATCCGGATGTCATAATAAGACTTGTCTATGATGAGGACTACGACGCAATGGATGCAAATGGGATTACAAAGCTGAAGTCCGTAAGGGACGAGATAATGGGACGACCTGAGCTGCAGAACGTCACTGCGGTCAGGGACGGCAGGGTCTTTGTCATGGCATCTCCATTCTGGACCTATCTGCCATACAGCGGCTGCAGGCATTTCATAGGCCTCGCGTATCTCGCGAAGATACTTCATCCTGATGTGTTTTCAGATGTGGATCCGAGAGCATTGCATCAGAGATACCTCTCAGAGTTCCAGCATCTCGATTACGATCTGAGTAAACGTGGCGCTCTGATCTACCCAGAGCCTTGAGGGTCCGAGGGGCTGCGATGAAGATCACATGCATCTCAACCGTTCACAGCTCTGCTCTGGTGTCGGCAGGCCGTAACATCAAAGACACGTACGCAATTCCACTTGAGCTCAGGGTCTACTACCCTGAGCAGTTTGATTTCTGTTTTGATTTTGAGACGTTCTCCGAGGATCTAAGGTCATCTGATGCTGTGCTGGTCGATATAAGGGGCAGTTGCAGAGCAGAGGAGATCGTTTACGAAACGCTGAAAGATGGAGATAACATCGTTGTTAACCTCGTCAGCCCCATAGGAAGAATGATGTCCATCACCAGGCTAGGATCCTTTCGCGGATCTTCAGTGGCCAAAAGACTGAAGGCAGGAGAGGTCAGAGACCCTGAGGAGATCTGGGAGAAGATCAAGAGAATCCAGGGAATAGTTGAGACCGCAGGGAGGGTCGCCCCGCTCGGACCTGTGAGGGATGCGAGCAACTACATAAAGATCGCGAAGTACTGGAGGTATGGCGGTCCTGAGAACCTCAAGAATCTTCTCATCCTGCTTCTCAGGGAGTATCTCGGATGCGATCTTCCCCGAGCTGCAGATCCTGTGCCATTTCCTGAGTATGGGATATATCACAGGGGAATGTTTCTGGATTCTCTGGATGCGCTTCTGCCCCATCTGGACCCGGAGAGAGCCAGCATAGGTGTTCTTTTCTACGGAAACATGCACTTCGATCAGTGTCTTCCCGTGCTCAAGGCTCTTGATGAAGCGCTTGGTGATGTGAACATCATACCTGTATTCTCAGATGGCATCCACAACCTGAGGGCGATCCGGAGTTTCTTTCTGAGAGATGCGTCTGTGATAGATGCGATGATAAACCTCACGTGGTTCCGCATAAATGGTGGGCCTCTGGGAGGCGATCCGGAGCTCACGAAAAAACTTCTCAAGGAGCTCGACGTCCCTGTGTTCGCGCCCGTATCGATGTACCAGAGCTGCATCGATGACTGGGAGAGATCTGAGGCAGGTTTATCCCCAACAGAGTCGATAATGGCTGTCATATGGCCTGAGCTGGATGGGTGCATAGAGCCGATACCATGCTGCGGCATCCGCTCCTTCAAGATCGATGATATGGATGTCCGTGAGGTGGCTGCAATCGATGAGCGCATCTCCAGAATATCCTCCAGGATACGCAGGTGGATACATCTCAGGAGAGAGGAGAATGCAAGAAAGCGGATCGCACTGATAATTTACAACTACCCTCCGGGAGAGGAGAACCTCGGAAGAGCATCTTACCTCGATGTCTTCGCCAGCCTGAAGCGGTTGCTGCAGGCAATGAGAGATGCCGGGTACACTCTTAGCATGCCCGATAAGGAGCTGGACACTCTTTTTTATGATATGGCAGCCGTGAACACGGGGAAATGGCTCCACGCAGAGACAACCCTGAAAGAATGTCCATCTTTGAGCCTTGAGGAATACATGCAGGTATTCAGATCCCTTCCAGAGGATCTGCAGAAAGAGATCGTGGAATTCTGGGGAGAGCCTCCAGGCGATGTGATGGTCTCCGATGGGAAGATACTCATACCAGGTCTCGATCTCGGAAAAGTCTTTATCGGGGTGCAGCCATCGCGCCCGCCTCTCAGAGACGCAGATGTGAGGGATGCGGCGCACGATAAAACAAAGCCACCTCATCACCAGTACATCGCATTCTACCACTGGCTCCAGAGGATATGGAGGGCTGATGCGGTCGTCCACGTTGGGACACATGGGCTCGCTGAGTTCATGAAGGGCAAGGAGCTTGCTCTGAGCTCAAGGTGCTATCCCGATATGCTCATCGGGGATATGCCAAACCTATACTTCTACCATGTCGTCAACACCTCTGAGGTCGTGATCGCCAAAAGAAGGCTATACGCCACAACCATCAGCTACAACTCCCCTCCCTACACTGATGCCGGCCTGTACGAGGGCTATGTGGATCTTGAAGAGCTCATAGATGAGCACAGCCAGGCAGTTACATATGATACTGGCAGAGCGGAACGGCTCAGAGAACGCATCTTCGAGAGGGCTGGGAGGCTGAATATCAGAGCGAATAGCGTCGATGAGATACAGGATATCCTGTACGAGATGAAGAGAAGGATCATGCCCAGAGGCCTTCATGTTCTGGGGGAGAGCTGCAGCCATGAAGATCTGAAGAATTTCGTGCAGATGCTTCTCAGATACGACAGAGATGGTGTGAGGTCCCTGAACAGCATAGTTGCAGAAGCACTGGGGAGGGATTACAGGGAGCTTCTGAAAAATCGGTCTCGTGAGATCAACGAGATCGACAGGATCTGCTCTGAGATCATAAACATTGCAATGGAAGGTTCCAGGGAGAGCTATCCAGTCGAGATCAAAGGAGAACTGAAAAACGAGATGAAAAAGACGCTCAGGTACGGTCTGGAGACTGCCAGGAGATACTCCGACAATCACATGGAGATCGAGAACTTCCTCAGAGGGCTTGATGGCAGGTTCATCGAGCCATCCATCGGCGGAGATATCATCAGATCACCTCATGCCCTGCCCACAGGGAGAAATCTCGTCCAGTTCGATCCGGTCCGTATACCGACATCAGATGCAATTAAAAGGGGAGAAGAAATCGCAGAGAACACCATCCGGGCCTGCCTGAATAGAACCAACTCCTATCCCAAGATGGTAGGGGTGATACTCTGGGGATTCGAGACCACGAAGACCGGAGGCGAGACGATCGGGCAGATTCTGAGATATCTGGGCTTGCGCCTGGAGCGAGATCCGGGATCGATGGCTGTCAGGCTCATCCCGTTGACTCTAGAGGAGCTCGGAAGGCCCAGGGTGGACTGCCTGGTCAACATCTGCGGGTTCTTCAGGGACATGTTTCCAAACGTGGTGCAGCTTCTCGACAGGGCGTTTGCTCTCGTGAGCTCGCTCGATGAGCCGCTGGATATGAATTACGTGAGAAGGCACACGCTCGAGAACATGAACAGCCTGCTCCAAAAAGGGGTTGAGGAGAGTCAGGCAAACCTACTTGCGAAGGGGAGGATGTTCGGCCCGAGGGCTGGGGAGTACGGAACGAGGATGCTTCCGCTCATCGAAGACTCGGTCTGGCGCAGTGAGGAGGAACTCGCTGAGGTTTATGCGAGCTCTATGAGCCATATATACACAGAAGGAGTGCATGCTCAGCAGCAGCTCGACCTATACAGGAGCAACATCTCCAGGGTGGATCTGGTATCTCAAATCAGGGATTCCCACGACTGGGAGTTTGTAGATCTCGACCACTACTTCGAGTTCTTCGGCGGGCTCTCAAGCGCTATCAGGTCTGCCAGAGGCAGGGATCCGTTGATGCTCGTTTCAGACACCACAGGAGAGATCATAAGAACTGAGGATATCCGGTCCACTGTGGAGATGGGGGTGCGCACCAGGCTTCTCAATCCCAGATGGATTGATGGTATGCTCGCCCACAGGTTCCACGGAGCTCAGAAGATCGCGGATCGCATAGAGAACATACTCGGTCTTGCTGCCACAACACACTCCGTAGAGAGCTGGATATGGTCATCGATCGCTGAGCGGTACATCTTTGATGAGGTCACAAGGAACAGACTGCTCGAGAACAACCGGTATGCTGCTGTGAAGATAGGTGAGTGGCTGATGGAAGCTTACAGGAGAGGCTACTGGAATGCGAATGAAGATGAGATAGAGAGGTTAAGGAGAAGCTGCCTTGAGATGGAGGGGGAAATAGAGGCAGGAAGTTCCTCTACATAAACCTGAGATCCCAGCTTCCTAACCCTCAGCAGGTGGGTGAAAGCTCCCCGCCCTGAACGAGTCCTCTCGCTTCGCCCACTCTTAAAGATAAATCTGGGCAGCACCTGCATCTCTGAACCCAGAGCAAATGACCCAGGGCATCATCTAAGATCCACTCGAGATCTCAAGCCCACGACTAAAAAGTGGTTGATCTCCTAGAATTACAGGAGATCATGGTTGAAGAGTTCCTGGGATCGGTGGAGTTTCTTTTCAGTCCCTGCTAAACAGACATGGAGGTGAGCGCACTCACCATGAGCGCGCTCATGGTGAGTAGCTGTCGTAGATGTAGATGTCCTTGTCTCCGCTGCGGCTGTCCTCCCATACTATCTTCCTGCTCCCTATGCGCGGCCTTGTCTGATCTCCCGGAGCTATGCATATAGGGATCTCTCGACCCGTGGAGAGATCGAATGCATATATGTCCCAGTCTCCATTCCTCCTGTCCTGCCAGACGATCACTCCGCTCTCGATATCCGGATTCGTCTGATCGCTCGGATCGGATGTTATCCTGATCTCCTTGCTCGTATTCGTATCGAACGCGTAGATGTCCCAGTTGCCGTTCCTGTTGTCCTGGTACACGACGATGTATCCATCCGTCACAGGGTTGATCTGATCCGCCGGATCTGCTGTCACAGGGGTCTTCTGCTGCCCCTTCCAGATGTAGACGTTCCAGTTACCGTCCTTGTTGTCCTGGTAAACTACGATATCTCCTGCAGTTCTTGGATTCGTTCCGCTCGGGGGTATCGCCTCGACAGGCTCCGTGCCTCCGTATACCAGTTTCTTGTAGAGCCTCCAGCCTGCGAATGATAGATCCTGCCAGACGAGGTATTTGTCCCCGATGGATATCGGGGATGGGGTGAAGAACTCAGCGCCTGTGAGCTGTGATCTGTTCGCCGTTATCACATCGAATGTTCTGACCGCCCAGTTGTCGTGCTGCGGGTTCTGGCCGACCCATGCTATCACAGTGCCCCTTATGTCGGGGTACATATCGTAGAGCGGGCCTCCAGCCAGAGGGATCTCAACGTTTCTGAATAGATCGTAGACGTAGATATCAGGATTGCCCGTCCGGTTGTCCATCCAGACAACAAAGTTTCCGCTCACCGCTGGCATGCTCTGCTCACCAGGAGCTCTGCACACAACGCTTATCTGCCCCCCAAGACTCTCGTATCTCGGCTTGCCCCTCAGCGCGTCCAGCCACACCAGCTTCTGGTCCATGTCCGGCTTGAGCTGGCCCGGTCCTGATGCGATCAGATCGTCCTTCCACGTCGTCACATCCAGCCTCCGCAGGGATCCGTCATCATCGACATATGCTATGTACTTTCCTGAAACAGCGGGGGATGTCTGCATTCCGGGCCGAGGATACCTCTTGCTCCATTTCTTATCGTAGATGTAGTAGGCGATGTCGCCGTTGGTCCGATCCTCCCAGACGATCGTATTTCCAGCGACATCCGGGAAGAGCTGGTCGCCATCGCCAGTCAGCTTCGTCTCGTTGCCGGTCCTGAGATCGTACACGTAAACATCCCATTCACCGTTTCTGTTATCCTGCCATGCGATCAGGCTCCCCGAGATCTTCGGATACATCTGGTCGCCCGGCTTGCGCAGAGGCTCTGCGATGCCGCTGGAGATGTTGTAGAGCACAACATCCCAGTTTCCTGATGAGTTGTCCATCCAGACTATTCTGTCCCCGGATACATCGGCCCACACCTGATCGCCAGGACCGGTCGCGACAGCTGTGATCTCTTCTGTACTCATGTTTATCATGTAAACATCCGAGTTGCCTGAGCGATAATCCGACCAGACGACATTCTGGCCGGAGGCCCTCGGGTAAAGCTGATCCCCGTCAGCTCTCACTATCGGTATCTCGGATCGCGTGAAGAAATCGAAGCCGTAGATGTCCCAGTCGCCACGCCTGTTATCAGACCAGACCATCAGACTGCCATTTGTCGATGGGAAATCTGTGCTCAGCCACAGAAGCGGCTCCCAGAGTGGGGATCTGGCTCTTATCTGCGGCCTTCCAGAGCTGTCGTCCGTCCACACGATGTACTTATCGCTCAGCATCCTGCTTGAGGCTATGGGCTTCACCCTGTATGGATCGCCCTTACCATCGCTCGGCGTCTGATACATGGGCAGCGTCGAGACAGGCACCTCTATGCCCTTCTCCAGGTCGTACAGATATATGTCAGCCGCCCCTCCCCTCTCATCGAGCCATGCAACATACCTGCCGTACACACAGGGCGCGCCCTGGTTGTAGCCGTTTGTGCATATCGGGGTCTCCCTGCCTGTTGTCAGATTGTATGAGTAAATGTCCCAGTTCCGGATGCTAGCATTGGGCGCGTTCCTTCCATCAGCCCATACAATGGTATCCCCGTGAATCCAGGGCTGCACCTGGTTCGCGGGATTTGTGCATATCGGAGTCTCCCTGCCGGTCGTCAGGTTGTACATGTAGATATCCCACTTCCCGGACCTCCTGTCAGCCCACACGATCCTGTCGCCCGAAATGACAGGTGACATCAGCTGAGCCTGCTGCTGTGTTGTTATCTGCCTCTCAGACCCCTGGAGGATGTCGTAGACGTATAGCTGATCGCTCCCTGTCCTGTTGTCCATCCAGACAACATATCTACCGTCGATCATCGAATATCTCTGATCAGCGGGGTCTTTCGAGAGCAGTCGCTCCTTCCCGGCCCTGAGGTCGTACAGAAAAACATCCAGGTTGCCGTTTCTCTTGTCTGTGTATATCACATAATCCCCGGAGATATCAGGGCTGCTATGGTCGATCTCATCGTTTGTGATCCTGATCTCCTCTCCGGTCGTGAGGTTCATCATGTAAACCTGATAGTGCCCTGTCCTGTCATCCGTCCACACAACCCTGTCGCTGAAGACCGCCGGATTCGTGTGATTGAACATGCCTTGGGTCACGGGCAGATCCGGCAGTATCGTCCTGTCCCACATGTAGATATCAGGATCCTGGATACCCTGCCTGTAGTCTGTCCATACAACCCCACGGTCACTGATCGCCGGCTCCATAACTATTGGACCTCTGATGAGAACTGTTTCATCGCGAGTGTCTATGTTGTAGAGAACAATCTCACTCCCGTTGTTCTGCCACGTGATGTTTCTTCTCCAGACAGATGGTGCTGTCTGGATGCCGGGCCTCGCCAGGACGGTCTCCTTCCCTGAGGATAGATCAAAGAAAGCGACATCCATCTCGCCGGATCTGTTGTCTGCCCACGCGATGATATCTCCATCGATCGCCGGAAGCGTCTGGTCGCCGGCTGCGGTGCAGATCGCTCTCTCCGATCCGCTTTTGATATCGTACATGTAGATATCGAAGTTCCCGCTCCTCTCGTCCGCCCAGACCACGCGGCTCCCGCTCACCTTGGGGGTGATCTGGTCCTTGGGAGCTGAGACCACACGCTTCTGCTGGTTTGTTGAGAGATCCTTTAGATAGATGTTCCAGTCGCCGTCCCTGTCATCGCTCCAGACGACCGTATCGCCATCGATATCAGGATCTGTCTGGTTGCCGTTATCGCCACAGACAATCTGCTCGACTCGATTCTTCACATCGTAGAGGTATATGTCAGCGTTGCCGCTTCGCATATCCTGCCAGACTATTCTGTCGCCAGATACTGCAGGGTTGATCTGGATGAATGGGTCGATGCAGACCCACCGCTCAGCGCCTATCTCCAGGTCGTACATGAAGATATCGAAGTTCCCGCTCCTCTCGTCTGCCCAGACCACTATATGTCCGTCGATATCAGGCTGCTCCTGTCCGGATCCCGTGTAAACAGCAATCGGTCGATCCTTTCCAACATCAGCGCCTGATGCCGCGAACACGGCCGTGATGAAAATGATGATAGCTATCGTTCTGCCGATCATCTTGCATTCCTCATTCCACAGGCGATCAGTACTTTTCAGTACACCTACATGAACCTATCTCGACATCTGTCGTTAATCGTTCGTCAGATTGAGCACCACCTATCACATCAGACTTAAATAAATCCCGCACAGACTCCTGGCCGTGGTAATTATGACACTTGAGATCGAGAAGATCCATGCGAGAGAGATACTTGACTCTCGCGGCAATCCCACTATAGAGGTTGACGTCTGGACATGCTGCGGTTTCGGAAGAGCAGCGGTGCCATCAGGGGCATCAACAGGCACATACGAGGCGCTGGAGCTGAGAGATGGTGGGGAGAGGTACGATGGAAAGGGCGTGCTGAAAGCTGTCAGTAACGTCAATGAGGTCATCGCGCCCAAGCTCATCGGTCTGGATGTGACCGACCAGAGGGGCATCGATCAGATCATGATGGAGATGGACGGGACTCCGAACAAGTCGAATCTGGGCGCGAACTCGATACTTGGGGTATCTCTGGCTGTGGCCAAGGCTGCTGCGAGCTCCCTGGGCATTCCACTCTACAGATACCTGGGCGGCGTATCAGCCACAAGGCTGCCGGTGCCTTCATTGAACGTGCTCAACGGAGGGAAGCACGCCGGAAACGATCTGTCCATACAGGAGTTCATGATAGAGCCTTGGGGCGCGGAGAGCTTCAGCGAGGCGCTCAGAATGGCGGCCGAGACGTACCACGCCCTGGGAAGGATACTCAGAGGAAAATACGGCAATGTCGCAACAAACGTCGGCTTCGAAGGGGGCTACGCTCCTCCGATATCGAAGACCAGAGATGCGCTCGATGCCATAATGGCTGCACTGGACGTCACCGGATACACGGAGGAGATCAAGCTCGCGATAGATCCTGCAGCCTCCAGCTTTTACCTGGACGGAGGCTATTCCATAGATAACGACAGGCTCTCGCCAGGGGAGCTGATTGATCTGTACGTGGATCTCGTAAAGACCTACCCGATCGTTCTAATCGAGGACCCATTCGAGGAGAACGCCTTCGAGGACTTCGCGGAGCTCACGAGGAAACTGCCAAATACTATAATCGTGGGGGATGACCTCTACGTGACGAACATCGCGAGGATCGAGAAGGGCATAAGGATGAGAGCCACGAACGCGCTTCTGCTCAAGCTCAACCAGATAGGCACGGTCTCTGAGGCCTTTGATGCAGCCACGCTCGCATACAGGAACAGCTTCAAGGTGATGGTGAGCCACAGATCTGCTGAGACTGAGGACAGCGCGCTTGCGGATGTATCGGTGGCGATAGGCGCTGAGCTACTCAAGACAGGTGCCCCTGCAAGGAGCGAGCGGAACGCTAAGTACAACCAGCTGCTTAGAATCCAGGAGGCACTCGGCAGCTCCGCCAGCTACGCCGGCAAAAGGAGATGGAGCTGAGAGATTGTGATCTTCCCGGATGGTTAGAAGATTTTTATACCTCTTTTTCTTAAAATCCCACCGTGAAATAATGACTGAGAGCTGTGTCTTTTGCAGAATTGTCAGCGGAGAGGAGCCGGCACATATCATAGATGAGGATGAGCTCTCCATGGCGATACTGGACATCAACCCGCTCGCTAAGGGGCATTGTTTGGTGATACCTAAGCGCCATGTCCCTTGGTGGCATGATCTCGACGAGCAGGAGATCTCGAGCCTCTTCAGGCTCGCACGGTCGGTATCTGAGAGGATCAAAAGAGCCTTTGGACCGGACTTCGTGGCCATGTATGCGAGGGGCAGGAGGATACCGCATACACACATATTTCTCGTCCCGACATACAAAGGCGACCCTGTTGACAGGTTCTTCAACGCCCTCGAGGGATTCCAGGAGTCTTCGGCTATCATGGCATCGCTCAGGAATGAGCTGAAGGAGACTGCAGAGATCCTGAGGAGCGTGTGATAAGAAGCCCGTTTTCAGAGCGGGAGCGAGTCAGCATGGAGATCTGGTGCGGAAGCATATCTGAGAGGAGGGCGTACAACAGAGAGGAGAGCGTGGAGCGTCTTCTCTCCCATGAGATGCCATCATCAGATCCCCAGATCGACATACGAGCTGTTGCTATCGAGCTGGGCTTTGCGAGTGATGATGTTGATTACAATCAGCGCCTAAGGGACGTCGCGATCGCCCTCGTCAAGCGGCAGCTTGAGGGCATGTGCTCCCCTCAGTCGGATCTTCTCCAGATGGTTGAGTCTCTGGATGATCTGAACGTGGCGATAAACCTTCTTGAGGAGCGGCTGTACGAGTGGTCTCTCTTTTACGGTATGAGGTGCAGGGGAGAGGAGCTGGCGAGAGCTCTCTCCGATAGAGAGGGGACTGGTATCGTGGCAAGATCCCTGCTTGATCTGATCAAAGCCAGAGAGGATCTCGAAGATCTTCTTGAGACCAAAGCGAGGGAGATCGCGCCGAACCTCTCCACGATCCTCGGTCCGGTGCTGGCTGCCAGGCTGATCTCGAGGGCTGGTGGCCTAGAGAGGCTCGCCAGGCTTCCCGCATCCACGATACAGGTGATCGGCGCTGAGAGAGCCCTCTTCCGGCACCTCAGGGGCAAGGCGCCTTCCCCGAAGCACGGGCTCATATTCAGGCATCCCCTGATCCAGTCATCCCCGAAAAGGCTGCGCGGCAGGATCGCGAGGGCGCTCGCAGCAAAGCTCGCCATTGCAGCAAGGATAGACCTCTACTCAGGCGCTCTCGATCCGAGGCTCGCAGAGGCGCTGAACGAGCGGGTGGGCCGGATAAGAAGCAGGAGCATGCAGAGCCGGAGAGAGGATAAGTAATATAAAGCATCAAGAGAGAAACACACAGGAAATGTACACGCAGGCAGACAGGAAGATACTGATCAAGACGATCCAGACGATGAACCAGCACCTTCCTCCCAAGAGGAAGACGCTAGCGGAGCTCCTGGAGGAGGAGAAGCCAGGGATAAAGGGCAAGGACAACACGTTCTACATCATGGACAGGCCCGAGCTCGAGCTCATATCTAACTCTATTCCCAGATTCATGTGGTCGCGAATCAGGCTTCCAATTCTAATAGAGATGTCCCCGGAGCTGGGAAGCGGATCCGCAAGGATACAGGGGGAGGCTGAGATAGAGGCGGTCTCCAAGATACTCAACCTCAAGCGCGGGGATATCGGGAGCAGGAGCATGGTGATATACCTCCCGGACGTGAGGGAGCTGAGGCGGAAGCTGCCCACAACAACGCAGTACGCGTTCGTGACATCTCTGAGAGAGGATTCGCTCTGAGCCAGGATCCAACATGTTTTTTATACTCATTACGCGAATACCTAAAGAGAGGTGACATATGGCTGAGTCTTTCGAGGAGGCCCTGAGGCTCTTCAAGGAGAGCATGGCTCGTGGTGGCTACAAGGAGGCTGCCAGGATCAAGGAGCAGTACTCTCTGCCTAACGATATGCTCCAGGATGCTGTCGAGGCGGCCTTCAGGAAGAACATAGAGCTCGGCGAGTACTCTGTGGCGGCCGAGCTCGGCAAGACGTACGGCCTAGACCCCAAGATCGTGAAGGAGGCCGCGGCGAGATCTTTCCAGAGGAAGATGGACAGCGAGCAGTACAAGGCCGCTGCGAAATGCGCAAAGGAGTTCGATCTCCCCAAGCAGATGGTGCAGGACGCGGCATCCAAGGCGTTCAGGAAGAGCATGGACTTCGGGCTGCTGAAGAACGCCGCCAAGATCGCAGAGGAGTTCGATCTACCGATAACGCTCAGGATGGAGGCTGCGCAGGCAGCTTTCGATATGTACGTGAGCTCAGGGATGTACTCCAAGGCGATAAAGCTCGCGAGGAAGTACGGTCTGCCGGAAGATGTGATACGCGCGGTCGAGAGGAGACGTTAGCCTGACAGATGGAGAGATCTGTTCTCACAGTGGGCGGCTCTGACTCAGGTGGAGGAGCCGGTATCCAGGCCGATCTGAAGACCTTTGCAGCGCTGGGGGTCCATGGTTTGAGCGTCATCACCGCTGTGACTGCTCAGAACACCCTGGGCGTCCGTGGGGTATTTCCTGTACCAGCGGAGATGATCGCATCCCAGCTGGATGCGGTCGCTGAGGACTTCGATATATCCTGGGCGAAGACAGGGATGCTCTTCTCGCCGGACGCGATCTCCCTGGTTGCGGAGAGGCTACGTGCGCTGCACTGCTCTGTTGTTGTGGATCCGGTAATTGCAGCTGAGGCCGGCGGATCGCTCATCGCAGATGGCGCTCTTATCGCCCTCAGGGAGAAGCTTATACCGGTGGCATCCGTCGTCACGCCGAACATCTTCGAGGCGGAGGCGATCACAGGCGTCAGGATCAGCGACCTGGAGAGCGCGAGAGAGGCCGCCATGAGGATATTGGGGATGGGCGCAAGGGCTGTTGTGGTGACCGGCGGTCACCTGGAGTGCAGGGCTGCAGGGCTGCCGGCGGATGAGTGTGTGGATCTCCTTGTTACTAAAGATGAGAGTGTGTGCATATCAGGCAGGAGGAGATCGGGCGGAAACCACGGTGTGGGATGCACATATTCAGCCGCACTGGCAGCCTACCTCTCAATGGGGATGGGGCTGCAGGAGGCTGCAAGGCATGCGCAGGATTTCGCAGCAGAGTCCATCGAGAGGAGCAGGCCTGTCGGCCACGGCGCTGCGCCTGTGGATCAGGCGGCGAGTCTCAGAGAGGATGCTGAGAGGTTCCGTGTTGTATCCTCTCTCGATCATGCGGTCTCCATGCTCAGAGATGAGCAGATGTTCGTCGGGCTCATACCTGAGGTGGGATCGAACATCGGAATGGCGATACCCGGAGCCCTCTCAGAAAATGATGTCGCAGCTGTTGAGGGCAGGATAGTGAGAGCAGGCAGGAGGGCTCACGTCTCCGGATGCATCAGGTTCGGCGCGAGCAGGCACATCGCGCGGATCGTGCTCTCGGCGATGCGCTTCGATCCCGGGATCAGAGCAGCCATGAACATCAAGCTTTGTGAGGATCTCCTTTCAGAGGCCGCGCGCATGGGTCTCAGGATATCGAGCTTCGACAGAGGCGAGGAGCCACCTGGCGAGAGCACGATGAGCTGGGGTACGGCAAGGGCGATAGAGCGGCTGGGTGCTGTGCCTGATCTGATCTGGGATGCCGGAGGAATGGGAAAGGAGCCGATGATACGCATTCTGGGCAGAGACGCTGTCTCTGTGGCCACCATAGCGGTGATGCTCTCAAATGCGCTCAAGAGACGGACCCGTCAAAATAGCGGCGCCAGATAACCAGCCTCTGCGGAGTCATTCAGCTCAGATCTCCTATCTTGACGCCACACCAGAAACGATAGGAAAATATAAATCGAGGCCTCATAGTAGGAGAAGATCGCTGTCTGGAGTGAGTTGGATGGGATGCGTAAAGCCGAGCTATATCAAAAACTTCGCAAAAAAGCTCATGAGCACATACGAGGGAGAGTTCACCACTGATTTTGAGCAGAACAAGGAAAAGGTCACTGCTTACACAAACGTGCAGAACAAGGCGATAAGAAACAGAATAGCTGGTTACATCACGAGGATACTTGAGCAGAAGGCGAGCCTGCGAGCAGAGGTTGAGTCCAATGTTTAGAGGGGTATTTCCCGCGATCATAACCCCCTTCAAGGACGATGGATCTCTGGACGAGGATGGCCTGCGAAGAAACGTCGAGGCTCTTGCGAGTACAGGCATATCAGGTATAGTTCCCTGCGGCACAACCGGCGAGTCCGCAACCCTGAGCCATGAGGAGCACAAGAGGGTTGTTGAGGTAGTGGTAGAGTGCTCGAAGGTGCCTGTCGTGGCAGGGACCGGATCCAACAATACATCAGAGGCGATAGATCTCACAAGACATGCTGCCGATGCCGGAGCAGATGCCGCTCTTCTCATAACACCATACTACAACCGTCCGAACGAGAGGGGTCTGTTTGAGCATTTCAGGAAGATCGCTGAATCCGCTGACATCCCCATAGTTCTTTACAACGTTCCGAAGAGGACCGGTGTCGAGCTCCGTCCCGAGGTCGTGGCCAGGCTAGCTGAGATCAGCAATATCGTTGCTGTGAAGGAGGCGAGCGGCAGCCTGACGCAGGTCTCGAGGATAATAGAGCTCACATCGGGCAAGAAATTCTCGGTGCTCTCGGGAGATGACGACCTCACGCTGCCGATGCTGGCGCTTGGGGCAACCGGTGTCGTCTCCGTGGTCGCCAATGTGGCCCCGCGCGCCACCGTCGCGATGGTCGATGCTTTTCTCAATGGTGACATCGCAAGGGCAAGGGAGCTTCATTACAGGCTTGCGCCTCTGGTGCGTGCGATGTTCCTGGAGACGAATCCGATACCGGTGAAGACAGCATACCGCATGATGGGGATGGCAGCAGGCCCCCTAAGGCTTCCGCTGGCTCCGATGTCAGAGGAGAACGAGGCGAAGCTCAAAGATATCCTCACAAAGATGTCAGACCTTACGGGCGATATGAGATGATAGATGTTGCCTTAACCGGGGCGAAGGGGAGAATGGGATCGCTCATAATCGATGAGATCAGGAGCTCCCAGGATCTGAGGCTCGTGGCTGCGATCGATGTCGTTGGGATCGGAGAGCCTGTGCTCGGAGATCTCCGTGTGTCTGATGCAGGGGACGTGCGCAGGGTTCTCAGGGATTCGCAACCAAATGTGCTGATCGACTTCACGGTGCCATCCGCAGCTCTGGAGAACATACGCGCGGCTGCTGAGAACAGAGTGGCCCTTGTCGTCGGAACGACAGGTTTCTCCGAGGAGCAGATCTCCATCATAGAGGATACGATAAAGAGCGCAGGCATCGCTGCTGTTATCTCGCCGAACTTCAGCCTTGGGGTCAACATCTTCTGGAAGCTTGTGGAGATTGCAGCCAGATCGCTCAGCGATTACGATGTGGAGATCATAGAGGCGCACCACCGGAAAAAGAGGGATGCTCCCAGCGGGACCGCGATGAGGACGGTTGAGATACTGAGACGCTCTCTCGGGATAGAGGATATCCGCCACGGCAGAGAGGGCATATGCGAGAGGGGCAAGGAGATCGGAGTGCATGCTGTAAGAGCAGGCGATATCGTGGGAGACCACATCGTGCTCTTTGCCGGTCCGGGGGAGAGGCTAGAGATCAAGCACCAGGCGCACAGCAGATCAGCCTTCGCCACAGGCGCCCTGAGGGCTGCAAGGTGGGTTGTGAAGGCTCCGCCGGGAATCCACAGCATGGAAGAGGTGCTGGCTTCGAGTTGATGCTCTTCAAAGATCCGGATCTCGTGCTGGATGATACGAAGCTATCGCCTGTATCGAGAGCGCAGAACCGAGTGGGCATCTGCACAGCCTGCGATGGCGATCTGCTGAGCCTCGGGTACTACAAACACGCGGGCAGATGGATGGTAGCGGCCAGATGCAGTGGCTGCTCCAGAGCGCTGCTCATGGTTTACGCCGATGACTGGTCATGGATAGAGGACATGCCGCTTGTTGTGGAGGCATCTGAGGGGCACGCGCCTGCGAGAACCTCGCTCAGGGTTTCAGAGGTGCCGCAGGAGCGCCTGGAGGTGGTCTTCACCCCTGCTGAGATAAGGGATATGATCGCATTCCAGGAGGGCAGACCCTACGTGCGCCAGAACCTCTACAGAGCGAGGGCAAAGCTCGAGAGGTTCGAGCGTCTCTTCGGCGTCAGGATAGAGCTGTGATGACACCCTACACTCCTCCGTTGTGGTGCACAGCGCGGTCCAGTACGACAGCTCGCTCATTATGCTGCGAATACTCCGCGAGATGCGGTGAGAGGTGGTCTTTTTCGCGTAGCCTCTCGGTGCAGTCCCATATCATTTCAAACTGGCGATCTCGAGGAGGATCAGATTGAGCTGCCTCTCGACCTCCTCCATCGTCTCACCAGCGCCCGGCAGCCTGTATCTGACCCCGGATTTAGAGTAGTGCAGACGCCGGTTGCTGTGCTAACTGCACCATCGAACAGAACTCCCCGGCCACGGATCCGCGCACCTCGCCCCCAGCCGCACATCTCTGTTTCTCGATGCCTCTACCTGGCCCTTCTGAGCACGATCTCAGCGCCCTCTATTACATCAGAGAATATCCCGAGGCCCTCTGAGATCCTGCCGATGTGGTTCACCGGCGAGTACGGCTGTGTACTGCCGAAGAAGATGCATATCGCATTCCCTGGAGACCAGTAGGAGATATCGCCTGCGGTCGCGGAGGGGGAGGTGTTTTCATCCTTGCAATCAAGAGGCGTCTCGAAGTAGACCTCCTCGCCCCAGAGCATCGCCTTTCCCACGATCGGCAGCGCATTCCAAACAGCCTCAGCGGTTCTCGGATTCCTATCGTCGAGCTCCGCGATGGCCCTGCCCAGCGCAGGTATATCGATTTCAATTCTCCTCATCCAAATCACCTCCGATGAGACGTGTTATCTCATGAGACCACCGGTAGCGTGAAGCAGAATGCTGTCCAGCTGCACCCGTCTGACTCCACCCATATCCTCCCGCCATGGAACTCGATGATCCTTTTGACTATGGTCAGCCCCACACCAGTGCCATCGCTCTTCGGATCGACCTTGTAGAAGAGCTCGAAGACCTTAACCCTCTGTTTCTCCGGTATTCCGATGCCGTTATCCCTGATGCAGAAGACGCCATCTCTGTAGAATATCTCAATAACAGGCCTCTTATCTTTTCCTGTATATTTTATGCTGTTGTCTATCAGATTGACCAGCGCCTCGACGACTCTCATGCGATCGACGCGAACCGTGGGCATACCATCTGCCACCTTTATCTCAGCGCCTCTACTTCTGATCATCTCAGAGAGCTGATCGATCGCATCTTTTACCAAAAGCTCAAACGGCACATCCTCAGGGGGATTTACGAGACGGCCTATCCTGGAGAGCTCCAGGATATCGCTCAGGAGCATGTCCATGCTCTCCGCGGATCGCGCGATCTTCCTCAGGCTCTCCCTCGCCTTTTCCACATCTCCTTTATCGAGATCGAGCTCTGCAAGGCCTGCAAGCCCGCTTATGGTTATCAGCGGCCTTCTGAGATCATGGGATACTGTATACACAAAGCTCTCCATCTCCTCGTTCCTCTTCTCGAGCTCCTCGGTTCTAGCCCGCACCATATCCTCTAAAGAGGCCTTGAGCCTCCTCAGCTCCTCCTCTGCCTGCCTTCTCTCCGTGATATCGATACTTGTCCCAATTATCGCAGGCTCCCCCTCAAACTGTATGATGCCGGAGGCGTAATCCACCCACCGCACTTCTCCGCTCTTCGTGACGATCCTGAACTCATATCTCGAAGGCGTTGGTTCTCCCCGCACCATCCTTGAGTACATCTCCCTCAGCCAGATGGCATCCTCTGGGTGGACGACCTTCCATATCGATTCCCCCAGGAGTTCATCTCTCGTGTAACCGCAAATGCGCTCCCCGGAATGGTTGATGTACAAGAACCGCTCGTCTTTGAATATGGTTATGCAAGCGGCTGTGCGCTCGGCCAGCACCCTGAATTTGTGCTCGCTCTCCCTCAGAGCATCCTCCATATTCTTCTCAGCGGTGATATCCTCTCCAAGAGACTGGTACTCGAGAACCGCTCCATCCTGGCCGAATATCGCCCTGTCAGTCCACCGCTGCCAGCGGATCTCATCTCCCCTCTTCACGCGGTGGATGTATGTAACATGCGGCCTCTCCGGCGTTAGGCTCCTGAACCTTCTCAATACAGCCTCCCTATCATCCTCCGGTATCAGCTCCAGGAAGGATCTGCCCAGGATCTCAGATCTTTCGAGCCCGAAGTATCTGCAGTAGTTCTCGTTGACGAAAGTGAGAACGCCATCATGATCGAAGCGGCATACGAGAAACGGCATATCCTCCACGATCGATCTGTACCGCGCCTCGCTCAAGCGCAGCTCATCCACCCGCTTCACATTCTCAGTGATATCGCGTATCACCTCTATGGCACCCTCGACCGTTCCCTCTGCGCTGTATATGGGTGCGGCCTTGAGCCACAGATGCGCACCCCCGCGGCCGAACGTGGGTATGAAAACCTCGGCGGTGAGCACATCCCCCTCTCTCCGGAGGTTTCTGTAACCTTCTGGCAGAGATTCGTCGTATCCACCTATCGCGAGGTGTGCAAGCACCGGCCTTCTGCGGCCGTAGAACGGGATCGCGCACTCGTAATTGCCCTTTCCAAGCATCTGATCCTTCTTCACTCCGGTGAGATCCTCCAGTGCTCTGTTCCAGAAGATCACCCTGCCTTCCATGTCTATACCGAAGGCAGGATCCGGCATGAACTCCAGAATATCCAGGAGCCTGCGCTCGGAGCTCTTCAGCCGCCTCAAAACCGAGTAGTAATCGCTGAGGTCGGTTATCACCAGTATGCCGCCGACTATCTGGTTATCAACCACCCTCGGGACACCCGTGATGAGCACTGGCAGAACTGAGCCATCCTTTCGCGAAATCCTCACCTCATAGCTGGTTGTGATCCCCTCGATCCTCTTCGCCCTGCTCTCCAGAAGTCTGGGGATGTCGTCTGGATGCAGAAACTCCTCAAAAGATCTTCCCACTATCTCGCTCAACTGATCTCCCAGCATGCTGGCGAGGGCCGGGTTCGCGTATTCGATGATCCACCGGCCATCCACAATCCTCGACGCAGCAACACCCTGGCCGAGCGAGTTCAGTATCTGATAAGCTAGATCGCGATCGATCTCTGGATCAGGCATGCTCAGCAGAGCTGATGCAGATTTCATATTAGAAAGTTTTGATGAGTTCAAGCAGTTTTGAGGAGATATGGAGAGGCATGCCCTGCAGATGGTGGTGAGCATGAACTGATGCTCTCCTGTCTGCCTCTAAACTCTGGAGGCAAAGGTGGACCGGTGAATCCTCATTCACAGGATCGCATGGCTGAACCGAGACATTTACATTCCATTCCTGCAGATATCCGATGTGGGGAACCCCCTCAGAGGCTGAAGCCCCAATCGCTCATGACAGCCACAGGAACGATCGCAGTTCATGCTCTGGAGCGCAGCCGGCCTCCAGAGCCAACGGCTCAAATATCGAGCGGCCAGCACGCTCTGCCATCTCCGTGAAAGATATGGTGATAAGCTTGGACCCCTACGTTGTGCCCTGCGCAGCATTTGGCTTCCTGCTTGGAGTGATCAGCGGCCTTATACCGGGGCTCCATGTCAATACCTTTGCCGCGATACTCCTTGGGGCGTCGCCTTCGATGATGAAGCTGGGCCTCAGCCCCTACCACGTGGCTGTGGTGATCCTGGCCGCCAGCATATCCCAGACGTTCCTGGATGCCATACCAACGGTATTCGTGGGCGCTCCTGATTCTGATACCGTGCTCGCAGTTCTGCCCGGCCACAGGCTCATGCTGAGAGGCAGGGGCATAGAGGCTGTGCGTTTATCTGCCATAGGATCCGCCGGATCTGTCCTGGTCGCGCTGTCGCTCGTACCACCTCTCTCCTGGGTATTCAGCAGATACTACGATCTGCTGATGGAATGGGTAGGAGTTATCCTGCTCAGCATAGCTGCCATTATGATAATGAAAGAGCGCGATATTGACCCTGCCCCATACAGAACAATGAAGAAACGGGCGCTTGCGCTCTCGGTCTTCCTGACGAGCGGTCTACTGGGGATCTTTGCGTTTGAGAACCAGGATCTCCTCTCATCTCCTCTGGGGCTTGAGCCGGATGTGCTTCTACCACTGCTCAGCGGGATCTTCGGCGCATCCTCTCTGATCCTCAGCATATTCTCGTCCACGGAGATGGCAGAGCAGAGGGATACGGGATTCGATCTCTCGGCGGTGCCTCTCGTGAGATCGATTATCATGGGAGGGGCAGCAGGCTCTCTGGTCGCCTGGATCCCGGGGGTCTCCCCCGCGGTCGCAACCATGCTCACAAGGCTCGGAAGGGGCATCGAGGATGAGGATCAGTCTGCGAGGGAGTTCCTCGTATCCGTCTCAGGTGTCAACACCTCATGCGCCTTCCTCTCAATGGTGGCTCTGGTGGTGATAGGCAGGCCGAGAAGCGGAGCTGCTGCAGCAGTAAATGAGCTCATCGATCTCGATGGAGGCCAGCTCTATGCGATGATGGTAATAGCGACAGCCATAGCGCTCGTATCGTACATGACAACAGTATGGCTCGCCTGCATCGCTGGAACTCTCCTCTCAAAGATCGATTACAGGAACCTCTCGATCTTCGTTCTAGGGTCGCTTGCCCTTATAGCCTTCATCTTCACAGGAGCGTTCGGCATCTTCATATTCCTCATCTCCACACTGATCGGCCTCTCCCCGCATCTTGCCGGGATAAGGAAAACGCATGCTATGGGCGTTCTGATGCTGCCGCTCATAATCTACTACCTCTCAGGATGAGATCGCTGGATCTTATGCATCCTCTGTGTACCAGTGGAGATCCACAACAGGAGCTTCAAAATCTCAGGATGAGGTCGCTGGATCTTATGCATCCTCTGTGCCCCGATCATCAAACAAAAACCCCGAGCCATACTGGGGACTTGCCAGAGGCAGACCTGAAGAACGTCTCGAGGGCGCGCTCAACCTCTGACAGCTCGTATCCCTCTGAGGACATGCAAGATGAGGCGCTCCTCGAGGCTGAGGCGAATGAATGCTTCCAGCAGCCGTATCACACTACATCAGGTTGCTGGCATGAGCGCTCCTGAGATCCCAGATTTCAAAACCCTTGATTCGCATCAGGGATTGCAAACCTTGCATGGCTCGTACCCCTTTGATTCTGCCTCCTCCTTGCTTGAGAAAAACACAGTGTGCTCAGGCTTTATCTTCTTAGCGTAACGGCATTCTGGGATGTGGTACTTCCTGGAGGTGGTGCTTCCGACATACTGTTTTGCTCCATACTGCTCAGCCTCCCCAGATCTGCCTGTAACATTTGACCCACTATCTTTAGTATCCCCGTTATCTTTCGTATCCTTTTCTGTCTCATCCTCATCAGATCGCTCATCCTCACCTTTCGTGGCGCCATCCCCATTTTTCCCTGAGGATCCAGCAGGCTCGCTGAATGAAAGCGATGCGGGATACAGCGAGCGCTCCGTGCTGCTCTCCAGGATCTGAGCCGCGCGCTCGGCGCTCAGAATCGGGCCATCCGCACCGGAGACCACGAGGCGACATGTATAGCCCCTCCCGGGGTGCAGCCTCGCGGACTTTGAGAACTCGAAAGCTGTCTGCCCCGGGGCCACATCGATCAGGAGGTATCTCGACCGCAGAACCTCCTGACCTTCTCTCATGAGCTGAGCCTCAAGCAGCAGGTAGGGCTCAGAGATGTTGGAGATCAGATCCAGAGTGCCCCTGACAAGGAAGAGCTCGCTGGAGACTCCGGACTCGAACTCCAGGTCGAGCTTCCTCTCCGCATGAACTTCCACAGAGCCGCTCTGCTCAGCAGCTTTTTGCTCAACGCATCCCTGAACAAATGTCAGAACCAGCAAAGCGCAGATAATGGAGACAAATCTGAACACAGGGACCCCCTCATTTCCAATGGAAACCGTGCATGCGAGAGGAGAGGCGCGCCAAAAGGATGAAGGCTTCGATGCGATGTTAGTTTTGTCCAGAAACGCCCCAACACAGGAGGTTGTCCTCCATAAAACTGGGATGTAGGGGTAGCGTAGACTCCGGTCTTCGGTTCGGAGAGGAGAATACCCCACCTACCATAACGTTTCTCTGCTTTTGAGTTGCCGTGTTGGATAACTTTTTCCTAATTCCATCTCTGGGCATCGATTCCCGGCTATATTTCCATCTTTACCCTAATGGCATTCGGTTAAGAATTTTAGGACTTATCCAACACAGTGCTGTGTTGAATAATGTCTGAGAATCCGATAGTAGAGGCTGAATTCATACGAATTGCAATTCTAGTAAAAATCGATAGCTA
>Ga0272448_1002182_pt1 | contig 25100 bp, 21 predicted proteins | sample YNPCB0191_FD_202220 | JGI IMG/M metagenome (GOLD analysis project Ga0272448, IMG submission 202220) | Hot spring sediment microbial communities from Yellowstone National Park, WY, United States - YNP-CB-019-1 | ecosystem: Environmental > Aquatic > Thermal springs > Hot (42-90C) > Sediment... | reverse complement strand
GGCGACCCCAATTGGGGCTATCCTAAGTTCACTATAGCTGACCCAAACAGCGCGACGTCTGGTCTGGTCAGCCTGATGCAGGCCACCTATTTCTACAACAAGAAGGTGCGCGACCTGACGCCCGCCGATGTGCTTGACCCAGGCTATCAGCAGTGGATGAAGGATATACTGAACACGGTCGTTGACTTCGGCACCGGCTCGTCGGCCAATATCGTCAACGAGATTATCCTGTTTGGCCCCTCACGTACCGATGCCGCCCTGGTCGAAGAGTCATCGTACATCCAGAGCATACAGCACGCCCAAAATCGTTGGGGCAAGCTCGATATCTTCTATCCATCGGTGGTCATGTGGCTAGATTATCCCTACGCCATCTATGTGAGCGAAAACAGCACGGCATTGCAGAAGGATGCAGCACTGGCCTTCCAGAAGTTTCTCATGTCTGAGACTCAGCAGAAGGCCGCCCTGAAGCTTGGCTTCCGCCCCGGTAACCCGGATATTGCCGTCACAGGGCCCGACAGCCCGTTCACCCAGTTTCAGGATAGCGGCATCCGCGCTCAACTGCCGCGCGGCACGGCGGCGCGTTTGCCCGACCGCTCGGTGTCGGTTGCTCTTCAACAGTTCTTCAACAGGGTTGCACGGCGGTAATCATATGTCTCACCCGCGATCCACAAGACGTCAACAATCGAATAACGCGTCAACCGTGGCAGCCTTGGTTATGCTCGTCGTCTGCTTCATGCTGGCCGTCATCGTAAGCTCGGCAACACGCAACAACCGCTCCGCCCGTGCCAGCCAGGAGACGATCATCGTGACCGTTCTCGCCAGCCCGGAGAAGCAGACGCTGCTGACCAGCCTGGTCGCCCGCTTCAATAAGACCAAAGCGCAGGTTGACGGACGACCGATCCAAACGACGGTCACCTACATGGAATCTGGTGAGATGCTCGATGCCGTGCTCTCCGGCCAACAGAGGCCGGTGGTTGTATCACCGGCGTCAAGCACCTGGCTGACCCAGCTCAATGCCGGCTGGCGTAGCAGCACCAACAGCGAGCTGCCGCTGGCCGCCGATCCGCATCCATTGTTCGTCTCGCCTATCGTTATCGGCATGTGGGAGAACATGGCCCGGGCGCTTGGCTACCCAGATAAGACGCTGGGCTGGACCGAGATCATCAGCGCAACGCTGGATGCCCGTGGTTGGGGGGCATTCGGCCATTCAGAGTGGGGGCAGTTCCGTTTTGCGCATGCCTCACCGGACACGGACAGCGGTCGCCTGGCGACCCTGGCTGCCTTCTATGCCGGCGCTCGCAAGGTGCGCGGGCTCACCACAGCCGATATGCAGAATCCTGCCGTCCTCGACTACGTACGCAATATCGAGCGTGGGGTTGTGCAATACGGCGAGTCGGGAGCAGCCTTGCTCGACCTGATGCGTCAACGCGGACAGGCTGCCTTGAGTGCGGCAGTCATGGAGGAGCAGGCGCTCCTCCAGTTCAACCTGGGGCGCCCGCAGCAGCGATTGATTGCCATTTACCCCAAGGAAGGGACTTTCTGGGCCGATCATCCCTTTGCCGTCCTAAACGGCGACTGGGTGAGCACCGAGCAACAACAGGCTGCACGTCTCTTGCTCAGTTTCCTGTTGGCGGACGAACAGCAACGGACGGTGCTCGCTACCGGCTATCGTCCGGCCAATCTCAACATCACGCTCGACGGTTCACCGATCAGCACGGCTAATGGTGTTGACCCTCTTCAGCCAAAGACTCTTCTGGCCGTGCCGGATGCAATCGTCCTGGCCACGGTGCGCAATGCCTGGGTCTTGACCAAGAAGCCGGCCAATATCTATCTGGTGGCCGATGTGTCCGGATCAATGGCCGGTGACAAGATCGAGCGGGCCAGGCAGGGCCTGCTCGAATTTGTCGCCTCAATCGCCGACAGCGATCAAGTGGGCCTGTACAAATTCTCAACCAATGTACAACGCACGGTGCCTCTGGCCAGGCTCGATCAGGCGCAACGCCAGCGGCTACAGAATGAGATAGAGCGCATGGCTGCCGGTGGTAACACAGCCCTCTATCAGGCGGCGCGTGACGCCGTTACCGAGCTAGTGCGCAAGAACGACAAGAACAGTATCAACGCCGTTGTCTTCATGACCGATGGCAAGGAGACCATGGGCGGCAATAAGAATGACCTGCTTAGCTATCTGCGTGGAGTGCAGCGCGACGGTGAGAAGGGGGGCGTGCAGGTGAAGGTTTTCTGCATCGCATATGGCTCCGACGCCGACATGCGCACCTTGAACGATATGGCCGATGCGACCCTGGGCAAGGCCCTGCCGGGGACGCCGGATACCATCAAGAAGTTGTACAAGCTCTTGAGCACGTATTTCTAAGGTAGTATGCGCGAATTATTGAGAAGTCCCGAATTGAAGATTGTCATTTTGAACGCCCTTTTCCAGCCGCTGGGAGCCATCGCCCTGGCTGTGGGTATTCTGGTCGGGGCGTTTGTTTGGGGACCGTTCCTGATCATCGGGGTGATCGGCTATCTGGCAATCGTCCTGTCCAGCCTGGCCGATCAGGCGGAAAACCAGCGCGTGGTACAGGCCGAGTTGCATCCTCCACGCCGGATTGACCTGGGCGCCCTGCGTGGGGCCTATCGGCAGGCCTTGCAGCAAGCGCAGACAACCCAGCAACAGATTGACAGGGCAGTGGCCACCGCCGAGCCAGGCCTGCGCGAGACGCTGAAGCGCCTCACCGCCGATGTTGATGACTTGGTGGGGGCGGTCTACGACATCGCCCTCAAGGCGCAGGATGTGGAGGCGTCATTGGAGCTCATCAACCGCAGGAGTCTGCTTGACGAGGTTACCCGCCTGGAAAGGCTATTGGCTTCAGCACCGAGCGACTACCTGCGCAACCAGTATCAGGCGACGCTGGACGCCAAGCGAGAGCAACTGGCAAACCTGAACACCATAGACGAGGCATTGCAGCGTTGGCAGGCACAGCTTGCCCATGCCCAGGCCAGTATGGGCGACATCCTGACCCAGATTCTCAAGATCAAGTCGTCGGCTATCATGCAGGCAACCTTCGATACGGATGGCCTCTCAGGGCAATTGCGTGAGCAGACAACTGCTCTACGCGAGACGGCCAGGGCATTCGACAGACTCCATGCGGAAAGAGTATAAGTTTGGCTCACACTGCGGCGGGCATCTGGCGTGGGGTCATCCCCACACCGTTCGTGATGATCCAGAGCAGCCAGTGCGCCAGGCCTTGAGAACATTGCCTTTGTCTGTAATCGGCAGGCGATAGAGGCGTGGAGAGAAGATTCGATGAACCACGGAGGCACGGGGATCACGGACAAAAGGCCGTAGTATCTTGACCCCTTTGTGGTTCGTGATCACACCAGTGGAGCTATCGGTATATGGCAAGGTTTCGACTGATTGTCTTACTGCTATCTTTGGCTTCTTTGCTCCTGATTGCCGGCTGCAATGTTGGCAGGGCGGGTTTCAAAGGCAGCGTCAAGGTAGGCGTGGCCGTGCCGCTGAGCGGTGACCTGGCCGACGGCGGTGATTCGGTCGAGAAAGGTGTGCGCCTGCAGGCCGAGCGCATCAATCGGCAGGGCGGCCTGCTTGGTTACAAGATCGAGGTTGTGGGCAAAGACGATGAGGCCGACGATGATGTGGCGGTACAGGTCGCCGGTGAGCTGATCGGCGAGGGCGTCAAGATGGTCGTTGGCAACTACAATAGCGGTCAAAGCATCGCCGCGTCGCCCTTCTACAACAAGGCCAAAGTCATTATGATCACGCCTACGAGCTCGAATCCGCTGCTCACCCGTCAAAACATGCCCTACGTGTTCCGCGTCAACCCGACAGATGAAGCACAGGGCCCGCAGCTCGCACGCTTCGCCATCCAGAAGTTGAGCAAGAAGCGCATTGCCATCATCCATGATGAGACGGACTATGCCAAGGGTCTGGCAAACGAGTTCACCAAGGCTGCCCAAAGCCTGGGTGTGGCGCCACTGCTGACCGTGCTGGCGCCTAGCGGTCGGGATAGTTACACCGACATCCTGCAGCAGATCAAGGCGGCCAATCCGGATCTGGTGTTCGGCGCTGTGGACTATCCGGCGGCAGAGGTTATCCTGCTGAACAAGAAAGAGATGGGCATGTCCAACGACTGGCTTTTCGGCGACGCCGTCTTCCAATATGAGGTGATCCTGACAACCGGCTCGGCCAGCGAAGGTGTCTATATAAGCTCTTTCTCACCATCCATCCGCGGGCTGGAGCGGCAGGATGCGAAGGACTTTGTCAAGGAATACCGTGATCTCTTCGGGCGCAACCCCGGCCCCGACTCGGTCCCCGGCGCATTGGCCCTGGATGTCTGGGCGCGGGCGGTCAAAGCGGCCGGCACATTCAACCCCGACGCCGTTGCTGCTGCCATCAAGAAGCTGCAGTTCACGGCTCCGATCACCAGTATTCCAATTGCCTATGATGAGAAGGGTGATCTGGTCAACCCGGTCATCTACATCTCGCAGGTGAGGGGCGGGCAGTTCGTGGCGGTCGAAACGAAGTGAGCTAACGAGTGCCCATGTGTGGTACAGCCCGTCATATCCCCTTCCATCTGTACTATCGCACTCGTTCACGACACGCAGTGTACAGCCGGCGGGCGCAAGTATCATGACAAGGAGGTCAAAAATGGCTGCGAAGAAGATCTTGATGCTGGTCGGCGATTTCGTGGAGGACTACGAGGTGATGGTACCCTTCCAGGCTCTGCTCATGGTGGGGCATCAGGTGCATGCCGTCTGCCCGGGCAAAAAAGCCGGCGATAAGGTGCGCACCGCCGTCCACGATTTCGAAGGCGACCAAACCTACAGCGAGAAACCCGGCCACAACTTCGCTCTCAATGCCACCTTCGCCGAGATCAAGGCGGAAGACTATGATGCCCTGGTCATCCCTGGTGGTCGGGCGCCTGAGTACATCCGCCTCAATGATCACGTGCTGAAGATCGTGCGTCACTTTGCCGAGGCGCACAAGCCGATTGCCGCCATTTGCCATGGGCCACAGGTACTGGCGGCAGCCGGAGTCTTGAAAGGCAAGAGCGCAACAGCCTATCCGGCGGTAGGTCCCGATGTTACCAATGCCGGCGGCACATTCGTGCCGGTTGACGTTGATAAGGCGCACACCGATGGCAACCTGGTAACGGCACCTGCCTGGCCGGCACATCCCCAGTGGCTGGCGGCCTTCCTGAAAGTGCTCGGAACAGAGATCAAGCCGTAGCGATTGCCGATGACGCGGGGGTGCGGACGTGACGCCCGCCGACGTCCGCACCCACCAACCAAATCATGCCGTGGCGAGTGTGTCCGGTATATGTATCGCCTCACAGCCGCTCCGCCACCAGCTCCGCGATATCCTTGATCTCCATCTGTCGCTGCCCCTCGGCAGCCTTTGCCTTCAGGCCGTCGGTGAGCATACCCATGCAGAAGGGACAGGCTACGGCAAGCGTTGCTGCGCCGGTGGCGATAGCTTCGGCAGCGCGATTCTGGTTGATGCGCGTGCCGCGGTTCTCCTCCATCCAGTTGCGCGCCCCACCTGCCCCACAGCAGAAGCTATGGGCGTGGTTGCGTGCCATCTCGATGGCCGCCCGGCCTGTGGCGCGACGGATAATCTGACGCGACGGTTGGTAGACATTGTTGTGGCGGCCCAGGTAGCACGGATCGTGATAGGTAACACTGCCACTATCCAGTGGCTTACTGAGACTGAGCCTGCCCTGAGCCAATAGCTCGGCGATGAGCTGACTGTGATGCAAGACTTCGTAGTTCCCGCCGAACTGCGGGTATTCGTCGCGGATGGTGTGGAAGCAGTGCGGGCAGGCGGTGACGATACGCTTCACCCCATATCCATTCAGCGTCGCGATGTTCTCTTGGGCCAACATCTGGAAGAGATACTCGTTGCCGGCGCGGCGAGCCGAATCGCCGGTGCAGGTTTCCTCGGTGCCCAGGATAGCAAAGTTGACATTGGCAGCCTGCAAGATCTTGACGAAGGCCCGCGCCACGCGCTTATTGCGGTCATCATAGGCGGCCGCACAACCCACCCAGTAGAGGATGTCCACATTGCCGCCTGCCTCGGCCATGGTCTTCACGCCCAAGCCCTGTGCCCAGTCGGCGCGTTGATTGCGGCTCAGGCCGTATGGATTGCCGTTCTGTTCCATGCCGGTCATTGCCATGTTCAGGTTGCGCGACACGTCGCCCTCGGACATGGTGAGATAGCGCCGCATCTCGATGATGGCACCCATCTGGTCAATATAGACCGGGCAGGCCTGCACGCACGCCGCACAGGTTGTGCAATCCCATAGCTCGTCGGCTGTGATCACCTCGCCATGCATTGAACGGAGCGCTGCATCTTTCTTGCCGGTCGCCAGCGGCGTTTGCCACAGGTAGCCACCCAACTTGACGATGATATTCTGCGGCGAGAGCGGCTTGTTGGTGGCATAGGCAGGGCAGGCATCCTGGCAGCGGCCGCAGCGGGTGCAGGCATCGAAGTCGAGCAAGCGTTTCCACGTCCAGTCCTCGATCTTGCCCGCGCCAAAGGTCTCTGCTTCCTCAATATTTCTGATCGGCTCCAGCGCACCGGGCGGATTCAGATTGCGGAAGAAGATATTCACCGGCGATGTGAAGATATGGACGAACTTTGTATACGGAATGGCAGCGATAGCGCCGAACACGATCAGCATATGGAACATCCAGATGCTGAGGTGCAGTGTGCGATTCGTCTGCTCACCCAGTGACACAAAGGCATGGGCAACCAGGTTGCCAATTGGCGACCAGACGGCCCACCAAGGCTGGACGACGGCCAGGCGCAGCCCCTCGATCATGAAACCGGTGACAGCAATCGTCGCCAGAACGGCCAGGGCATAGGCGTCGTCCCTGGTGTACGTGCTGCTCAGGGCATTGACAAGACGCTTCGGTCGAGCAACGTAGCGCCGATAGGCTGCAACGGCCACACCTAGCAGCAGGAGTAACCCGGCGATGTCAAGCACCAGCTTGTAGGTCACATAAATCACGCCTTGCAGGAAGCGGACATCAAAGAGAAGACGGGTGATGTCCCAGTCGAGGGTCGCCAGTACCGTGCCGACGAACAAGAAGACGATGCCCAGGAAGATGCCCTTGTGCATGAGGCCGGGCAGCGGCTGTGAAAGGGTGCGTAATTGCACGAAGCCATCGCTTATCATTCCGCCAATGCGCTGGGCAACGCGGTCGCTACGCATCGCCGGCCTGCCCCTCAGCCAGACACGCGTGCGCCGCCACAAACCATAGATGAGGATTAGAAACGACAGCAAGCCGAGGAGATAGTTGGCGTATTCCGCCCAGCGAGGAATGTTCCAGAAGGTTTCACGTATCGGCATCGTCGTACGATTAAGGACATGAGATCCAGGACTCAGGGGCCGGACTGCACACCCCATGCCCTGCCCCCTGAACCCCGAACATTCGTCCTCATCCTCCTTTTCGCTTCTTGATCTCGGCAGTGAGACGAGGGACTATCTCGAACAGGTCGCCTACAACGCCGAGGTCGCAGAAGCTGAAGATGGGAGCATCTGCATCCTTGTTAATGGCAATGATGTGCTCAGATGTTTGCATACCGACCTTGTGCTGAATAGCTCCTGAGATGCCCACGGCGATATATACGTTCGGCTTCACCGTCTTGCCGGTCTGGCCCACCTGCTGTGAATATGGGCGCCAACCGGCATCCACCGCAGCACGCGATGCACCCACCGCTGCACCCAGCTCCTGGGCCAGATCCTCGAGAATGGCAAACTTGTCCGGCCCGCCCATGCCGCGCCCACCGGACACAATGATACTTGCTTCCTCAAGGCTGACCGTCTTCGTCGGCGCAGCAAGGCGGTCAACGATACGCACCGCCACTTTGTCATTGATGGCGGCGGCTACCTTCTCCACCTGGAGATTGCCGGTCGGCTGCTTGATGGCAGGAAACGTGTTGGGTGGAAAGGATAGGAGGTGCGGCGTCGCCCCCACACAGATGCAATCCACCAGCAGGCTGCCGCCAAAGGCCGCCTCTGTTGCGATGAGACTGCCCTCCCTGACCGCCACGGACGTGCAATCGGCCAGCATGCCTAGACGGTGGCGGGCCGCCACTCGGGAGATCACATCCTTGCCCATATTCGTAGCGGGGATAAAGACGGCAATGGGCTGCTTCTCGGTAATGAGCGCCGACAGTGTATCGGCTATGGCTGTGGCGTGGTAGGCAGCAAAACGGTCGTCCTGTGACAGATATGCTTTTGCCGCGCCGTACTCACTCATCCGCTGTGCTGCTGCTTCATCACCGCCCAAAACCACCGCTGCCGGTAGCCACTGCCCCTCTCCGGTCAGCTCAGCGGCTTTGCTCATCAGTTCAAGAGACACCTTCTTTGGGCCAGTCTCGCCAAGTTCGGCGAGCACCCATAGTTCGTTCATGTTCAAAGAAAACCTCCTCCGCGGGAGTAGCCGGTTGTCGGCTTTCGAAAGACCAATACTGTCAGGCTTGATAGTTTTTGTCTCTGGCTCTCTGCTTATATTGCCTTGACCGATGCCAGATAGTCGGCGACCTTCCTGGCTGCTGTATCCGGATCCTCCTTGATGACAACACCCTTGGCCCGCGGCGCCGGCTTACGCACGGCCAGTACCTTTGTATGCGCCCCGCTGCTGCCGACGAGCGATGTATCCAGTCCGAGCTCGGTCGCATTCCAGACCTTGATTTCCTTCTTCTTTGCCATCATGATACCCCGTAACGCCGGGTAGCGTGGCTCGTTGATGGCCTTGGTAACACTAACAAGCGCCGGCAGGTTACCTTCGAGAACAACCAATCCGCCTTCGGCCTGTCGCTGAATGCGCGCCGTACGCTTACCCATGTCCACGTCCAGCTTTGCGGCAAATGTCAACATGGGTAGTTCGAGAAACTCGGCGATTGCGGCCGGTACCTGGCCGGTGCGGGCATCGGTGCTTTGCATTCCGGTAAGAATCAGGTCGAAGGGCAGCCTCTTAATGGCACATGCCAGCACGTAGGCGGTAGCCAGTGTATCCGAACCCGCCAGGAGCGGATCGCTGACAAGAACAGCATTATCGGCGCCCATGGCCAGGCCCTTGCGCAAGGCGCTCTCGGCTGCTGCCGGGCCCATGCACACCAGAGTGATGTTGGCTCCCTGTGCTTCCTTGATGCGAATTGCTTCCTCGACGGCATATTCGTCAAACGGGTTGAGGATGTTTTCCATACTTGCCCGGTCGAGGCGGTTATCGGCTGCCAGTCGCTTCTCGGCAGTTGTGTCCGGTACCTGTTTGACACAGACGATAATGTTCAATGCTCCACCTCCAGTTTGTACGTTGCCAATGTGCAGGGCAACATACCCGGCGGCAGCCGGCGACTATCTTGTCCCGGCGAGCGCACGGGCAATGACAATGCGCTGAATCTGATTCGTGCCTTCGTAGATCTGAGTGATCTTGGCGTCACGCATCATGCGTTCGACAGGATACTCCTTGATGTACCCGTAGCCGCCCAGAATCTGCACAGCGTCGGTTGTCACCTTCATTGCCACGTCTGAGGCAAAGGCCTTTGCCATAGATGACACCATAGGTGATGGCTTGCCGGCATCACATAATGCTGCCGCATGGTAGACGAGTTGACGGGCTGCCTCGGTTTGCATCGCCATGTCGGCCAACATCCATTGTAAGCCCTGGAACTGGATGATCGGCTGGCCGAATTGCTGGCGCTGCCTGGCGTATTCGACGGCATAGTCAATAGCCCCTTGGGCAATGCCGACCGCCTGTGCGCCCACCGCCGGACGAGAGCGATCAAAGGTGCGCATGGCGATCTTGAATCCTTCACCCTCACTGCCCAGCAGGTTCTCCACCGGCACCTCGCAGTTGTCGAAGATCACTTCGCAGGTTGTAGAGCCACGGATACCCATCTTGTTCTCGTGCTTGCCGATGGTGATGCCGGGGAAGCTCTTCTCGACAATGAAAGCGGAGATACCGTGTGAGCCTTTGGCAGGATCGGTGCTGGCATAGGTACTGATGACATCGGCAACATCGGCGTTGGTGATGAAACGCTTTGTGCCGTTCAGGATATACCTGTCTCCCTTGCGCTCGGCCCGTGTACGCATGCTGGCCGGGTCGGACCCGGCCTGGGGCTCGGTCAGGGCAAGGGCGCCCAGCCATTCGCCGGTCGCCAGACGCGGCAGGTAACGCCGCTTCTGCGCCTCATTGCCGGCCAATTCGATGGGCAGCTCGGCCAGGCCTTGAATCATCAGGATGAGACCCGATGATGCACAGGCCTTGCACAGCTCCTCGATCACCATACACTGAAAGAGCAAACCCTGGCTCATGCCGCCATACTCCTGTGGCACAGCCAGCATCAGAACATCCGCATCGCACAATATCTTCTTGATGTCCCAGGGATACTCAGCCCGTTCATCAATCTCGGCGGCGCGTGGTGCAATCTTTTCCCTGGCGATCTCACGAACAACACTCAGGATCATCTCCTGATCTTCGGTCAGGGTGTACATGTTTTGCCTGCCTTCAATTGATACTCGCTGTCGGCGCCGACAGCGAGCAGATGCATCACGTTTCGACCAGCAGTCATCCTCTCGGAGGATATGACAACGCAGCACTCAGGCTGCTTTGGCAGGCTGAAGCCTGCACTCCGGTGTTTTCGTGGGTGTGCGTGCGCCACGGTGCATAAATGACTACGGGGCAGCCGCTTGCCCCAGGGCGATGGCCCCCAACACACCAGCGCGAGAACCAAGCTTCGGCGGTACGATGTAGTCGTCTATATGGTCGAGAATAGCAGGAGTTTGCAAGTAACCGTTGAGCAGCGCCAGCACCTCCTGGCGTATCATCGGGAAAAGCTGTGCCTGGCGCATGATGCCGCCCCCCATAATGATGCGCTGGGGAGACAGCATGCAGATCAGGTTGACCAGCCCGAGGGCGAGATAATGGGCCTCAAGCGCCCAGGCTGGATGATCTGGCGGCAAGTCCTCGCCCTTCTGTCCCCATCGTTCTTCGATGGCCGGCCCGCATGCCAGGCCTTCCCAACAATCGCCGTGATAGAGGCACGCACCTGCATAGGGATCACGTGTACGATCATGAGGAACACGGATGTGCCCCATCTCCGGATGAATCAGACCATGCAGGAGCAGGCCGTTGGCCATGCCTCCGCCGCCCACGCCGGTGCCGATTGTCAGGTAAACGAACGTATCCAGGCCCTGTGCTGCTCCCCAGCGAAACTCGCCCAGGGCCGCGCCGTTCACATCGGTATCGAAGCCCACGGGCACGCTAAGCTCTCGCTGTACGACGCCGGCGAAGTCGGTATTTGTCCAGCCTTTTTTCGGTGTAGTTGTGATGTAGCCGAACGTCGGCGAGGCCGGATGTGGATCAACCGGGCCGAAGGACGCAATCCCGACAGCAGAGAGCCGGCCAAACCGGTGCTCCTGCTGCTTGAAGAAAGCAATTGCGCGCTCAATTGTCTCGCCGGGGGTTGTTGTGGGGAAGCTTACCTCCGCCCGCAGGTCATCGGGCCCGCTCCCCACTGCACAGACGAATTTGGTTCCCCCGGCCTCAATTCCTCCCCACAGTGGCATAATTCGACACCCTTAAATGGCTTCGCTTAGTTCTGTGCCGGTGACTGCATCTTGGCCTTTGTTTCTTCGACGAGTACACGCCGCAAGACCTTGCCCACCAATGTTTTGGGCAGGGAGTCACGGAACTCGACCGCTGCCGGCACCTTGTAGCGGGCCATATTCTGTTTGCAGAAGTCAATGATCTCTTCGGCGCTGGCCGTTTGTCCCTCTTTCAGCACAACGAATGCCTTGACGGCCTCGCCCCACTTGGGATCGGGGATGCCTGCCACGGCCGCTTCCTTGATCTTGGGGTGGGTGTACAGGATCTCCTCCACCTCACGTGGATAGACGTTGTAGCCGCCGGAGATGATCATGTCCTTCTTACGATCAACAATGTAGAAGTAACCGTCTTCATCCATCCTGGCAATGTCGCCGGTATACAGCCAGCCTTCACGCAGGGCAAGCGCCGTCTCATCAGGTCGGTTCCAATATCCCTTCATCACCTGGGGCGAATTGATACAGAGCTCCCCGATCTCGCCCGTGGGGACTTCCCGCGTACCGCTCTTAAGATCCACGATCTTGCAATCCACGTCGGGGAAGGGCAGGCCGATGCTGCCGGTTTTGTTCAGTCCATTCAGTGGATTGCAGTGCGTGGCCGTCGGCGCCTCAGACAGGCCGTAGCCCTCGCAGAGCTTGCCGCCGGTGATCTCCTCGAACTTGAGCTTCACCTCTTTGGGGAGGGGGGCTGCGCCGCTGATACACGCTTTGATGGATTTTAGGTCATACTTCGGCGTCAGCGGGCTGTTGTTGATCGCCACGTACATGGTTGGTACGCCGGGGAAGAACTCCGGCCTGTATTTCTGCACCGACTTCAGGATCTCATGGACATCGAAGCGGGCGTGGAGAATCAGCGTGCTGCCGGTGCCGATAGCAGCGCTCATGCAGGCAACCATGCCATAGACATGGAAGAAAGGAAGCACGGCCATGAAGGTGCTCGACCCATCGGGGACATTGAGCCAGGCTCTGATTTGCATCGTGTTGGTGACCAGATTGGCATGCGTAATGACCGCCCCTTTGCTGATACCCGTCGTACCACCTGTGTACTGGAGCAGGGCAACATCATCGCTTTTGATGCCCATGTTCGGGCGGGAGTCGGGGTAGCCGTGAATGAGCCTGACGAAGTCGTGATCGCCTTGCGCCAATTCCTGCCGGTCGCCTTCTTTCTTCTCGCGCGCGACCGTGTAGAGGATGTTGAGGATCGGCGGGAAGTAATCCTTGATGCTCGTGACGATGACATTGCGCAGTTTCGTCCTGCCGCGGATGTTTTTGATAAGCGGATAGCGGCGACTCAGGACGACAATCGTTTCTGCACCGCAATCATTCATCTGATACTCGACCTCACGCTCGACCCACAGTGGATTCGTCGCCACCACAATCGCCCCGATCTTCAGTGCGCCGTAGTAGGAGATGAGGAATTGGGGGCAGTTCGGCAGGAGCAAGGCGACGCGGTCGCCCTTGCGCACACCGAGCGCCAGCAAGGTGTTGGCAAAGCGGTTTGCCAGGCCATCCAGTTGTCGGTAGGTGAGCGTTGCACCCTGGAAGATCGTGGCCACGCGGTTGGGAAAGCGGTCGGCAACGTCTTCCAGGAACTTGAAAAGCGGGATCTGCGGGTAGTTCAATTGGTGCGGGACGCCTGGATCATAATGTGCAAACCATGGCTTCTCCATGATACTCCTCCTTGAGCAACTACTGGCGAATATCCATCCTCTCCAGGTTTCCGATACTTCGTTCTATTCGGCGACTCACGACTCACTTTTCACCCGTCTTCCCGCTCATGATCTCTCGCCATGCAGGTGGAATCTGGGTGGTCTGCCCCGCTCGATTTACACACACATGCACCGTGCGCCCCATTGCCAGCACCTGCCCTGTTTCCTGCAAGCGTGCCTCATAAGCGAAGATCACCGTCCTGCTGCGCGCCTCTTCTACCCATGTCGAGATGATGACCAGATCGCCATAGCGCGCCGGCGCAAGATAACGGCACGATGCCTCCACCACCGGCAGGTACAGTCCCATCTCTTCCCACGTGCGGTAGTCCACCCCCATCTGACGGCTGAGCTCACCACGCCCCACCTCAAACCAGATGAGGTAGTTGGTGTGATAGACAATGCCCATGGCGTCGGTCTCGGCATAGCGCACGCGCAGGGTTGTCTCATTGACGACACGGTCGGTCGGTACAGAGCTCATTGCGTCTTCGCCTCTTTGACGGCGTGGATGAGCTCCGGTATGACCTCGCGCCAGTCGCCGATGATGCCATAATCTGCCTGACGGAAAATGGGGGCTCGAGCGTCTGTATTGATGGCAACCAGACAGCGTGTGCCGCGGGTGGCCATCCGGTGCGGAAATGCCCCAGAGATGCCCACTGCAATGTAGAGATCAGGGTGTACATGATTGGCGGTGATGTCAACCATATGTTCACGGGGTGCCCAGCCGAACTCTACGGCCGAGTGAGAAGCGGCCACCGTACCGCCAAGCAGCATTGCCAGCTCCTCCAACTGTGTAAAGCCTTCGCTGCCTGCTATGCCGCGCCCGCCCGCTACGATCACCGGGGCATCGGTCACAGACATCTTTGGTTGTGCTGCCTGGGTTGGCTCAAATCGGCCAACGATGTCTGCCTCTGTCACGGACACTGCGATGTCTTCAACTGTTCCCTCGCGGTTGTGGTCAGGAGGCAGGGCGTGGAAGCAGCCGGGCAGCGCCGTTGCCATCTGCGGCCTGGCTTTGGGACAGGCTACGGTTGTCAAGAGCATACCACCATATGTTGGCCGCGTGCCAAGCAACAATCTCTCCGTTTCGTCCACATCAAGTGCTACACATTCACTGATCAAACCCGTCTTCAACCGTGTAGCCAGGCGCGGGGCCAGATCACGCCCACGAGCCGTTGCCCCCATGATAACAATCTCCGGTTTCTTTTCCTCTATCAGGCTGGCCAGCGGCTTGACATATGTTTCGGTGCGATAGTCGGCAAGGAGGGCATCATCGAGAATGTACACCACATCGCTGCCGTGAGCAACGGCCTCGCCGGCCAGGCCAGACGTGTTGTGTCCGATCAGCACGGTCGCCACATGCACGCCCAGCAGGTCGGCCAGCTCGCGAGCGCGTCCCAATAGCTCGCGAGTGACCTGAGCTAGCCTGCTCTGACGCGTCTCGGCAATTACCCAGATGTCGCGATACGAGTCGGCAGGTGTTTCTGCCAGCGTTCCTCCCATTAGTGCTTGCAGATAATCCAGATCCATCAACATGCCTCCCGCAAAGGCAACAGTGGCACGGGGCCAAGCTATTCATTAGCTCCCATGCCCAATCCTCGGTCCCGAAGCCACGACCGTTCCTCATCCGGCGGCAGCTTCATCTGCCTCCGTGCTATCCGTGTTCATCATCCGTGACCAGCGTCCGTGCCCAGCTCCTTCTGCGCAATCTCACGTAGTAGAGCCCAGCGGTCCGCCCCGCCAAGTGTTTCCAGTTTGCGCACCCCCAGGGGATCAATAACCTCGCGCAAGAGCCGAACCTCTTCCTCTGAGGGCGGCGGTGTCTCGTGCACATCGGAGGCGATGGCTATCGGGAAGCCGGTGCGCGCCTGGATACGCTCGATCGTGGTGCCGGGGTGATAGGAGAGCAGGCGCATGCGTCCGCCCTCGAAGTCGAATACGCCCAGATCGGTCAGCAAGGCACGCGGCCCCGGGCTGACGATACCCAGGCGCCTACGTTCTTCCTCAGGGCCTACACCCACGCCGCTAATAAAGTCCAGCTTCTCGACAAAGCTGGCCCGTCCGTGACGGGGATTGTAGAGATAGGTGTTCGCCGAAAAACTTGTCACATCGGGAATGCCCCCTGAACCGGGCAGGCGCACCCGCGGGTGGTGGTAATTGCCGATGGCAACGTTATTGGTGTTGCCCTGAGCATCAATCTGCGCCGGACGCAAAAACTCCTTGAACTGCAGTGTCGGCAGGATCTCACAGACAAGCTGCGCAAACGATGGTGCGATGAGTATGTGGTCCTGAAGGCCGCGTTCGACCGCACTGATAGCAAGCGGCGACCAATGGGTGGTGAGGGCCATGCCGATGGCGCTGGCGAAGAGCAGGTTGGGCGCATGCGTCATTTTGGCCAGGAAGAAGCCGGCCATAACCATAGGCGTGGCAATGCCCTGGGCGACACATTCGCTATCCTGGACGAGCCGAGAGATACACACGGCCATGAGCTCATCAACCGTATAGTCAGTGGCAGCCGATGTCATTGCTGTCGTCGTGCTCCTTCTCGTCTTAGCGCTGCTCCAGGAAGCGGGCCAGGTAGTGGTCAAACTCGCCGCGATTACACGCCTCGATATAATCCATAATGGCCAGGCTGTCGAGTGCGTAGTGTGGATAGCACGATGTCGGGCGGGCACCGCCGGGGGCATGAACCAGCGCCGCCACGCGGCGGCCGAGAATGTCTATCTCGCTCCCCAGTTCTTTCGGGCTATCCACGATCTTTTCGGCGGTCAGAATCACCCTGTCGGCGACCAACCCCAGCTCCCGATCGTACGCCTTGTTAATATATAGTGCGGCATTGCCCTCGCCATCGGCCACCGGCACATGGATAACGGCGACGTCTGGACGGATTGCCGGAAAGGCAGGCAGCAACTCACCCGTGTATGGGTCCTGCACCATCTTAACATCGGGCCGCACTTTGAACATATCGGTGCCCAGCCAGGCTCGGGCAGGCATGAAGCCAATACCCGCTTCGGCAGCGCGCAGCCCAAAGGCTAGCGACCCTTCCGTTTCTTCCATGATCTCAAATGCACCCTGGCTGGCCAGCCTGGTGAACATCGGTGCCAGACCAAAGGCTTCCAGGCCAAAGTAGCAGGTGCGGATACGGCGTACGCGGCCTGCACCAACCAGCAGGTCGCTTTCCAATCCGGCGGTTAGCTCAAGCAGGGTCAAGTCGCCGGTGCCCTGGCGCAACAGCTCACGGACAAAGGCGAGTGGACGGCGATAGAGCGTAGTTCCTCCCAAGGCGATCATGTCACCCGGACGGACAAGCTCAACGGCGTCGTGTAATGATGTCAGCATCAACCCATCAGGCCTTGTCGGTCGGGTGTCCTACCCGACAATCTTCTCACAAGCGGTCTTGACCGCACTAGATCAACCCACGTTTGCGCAAGCGTGCTACCAGTGCCGTTGCCGCCTGGCGCGGCGTTCCCGTCAGAATGTCACCCTTGCTCTGGGGTTCGGGTGGGAAGCTGCGGCGGACCACGGTCGGTGAGCCGGCGGTGCCCAGGCGAGCCAGGTCAAGCTCAATGTCTGCGGCGCGCCATTTTTCCACCGTGCGTTGGCTATAAACATTCATGATACTGGCAACCGCGGCCAGGCGCGGCACGTTGCTGCGCCGCGGCACGGTGACGACGGCCGGCAACGGCACGCTGATGCGACGGTCGCCATCTTCGAGGCTTTGGGTAGCAGTTGCCTGCTTGTCGGTCACGTCGAGAAAGCGGGCGTCGGTTATCTGGGGCAGCCCAAGCATCTCGGCGATTGCCACTCCTACCTGGCCGTCCCCGCTATCAGCCGAGGCACTACCGGCCAGGATGAGGTCAACACCTTGTCCGCCGGCGGCGATCGTTTGGATTGCCCGCGCAAGGACATAGGCAACGGCCTGAGCATCGCTACCTGCAAAAAGTGCATCGCTCAGGAGAACGGCGCGATCAGCGCCTATGGCCAGTGCCTCGCGCAGAGCATCCTCGACTTCGGCACCTCCCAGTGAGAGAGCGATGACCTCTGCAGGTTGGGCATCTTTTATCCTCAGTGCTTCCTCGAGCGCGCACAGGTCCGCCGGATTGATGACGCGCTCTCCCTCCCGTGTATCCAGCTCGCCACGGCTGGACACCCGAATGGTGGCACGATCGAATACCTGCTTGATACAGACGACAATGCGCATGATAGACCTCAGGTCAGTAGTCAGTACGTCAGTAGCCAGATGTCGGACGAGCTCTGTTTTACATAGCAGGCGTTCTCAGGATCAATACCCATGGCCCATTACGGATTGATGCGTACTCCCACCCTGCGGAAGATGTCTGTAGCAACCACGATGCGATTGATCTCATTTGTTCCTTCGAAGATCTCCGAAATACGAGCATCGCGGTAGCCACGTTCGATGGCCACGCCGCGCAGCAAGCCGTTGCTGCCGTGGATTTCTAGCGCACGGTCAACGCAGCGCGAAGCTACCTCGGAGCCGAAGTACTTGACCATAGCAGCCTCGCGGCTAAAGGGCCGGTGCGTGTCAACCATCCAGGCCGTGCGATAGACCAGCGAGCGCAGCGCTTCGATCTCGGCGGCCATGTCGGCAATCATAAACTGGATGGCCTGCTTCTGGGCAATGGGCTGGCCGAATTGCTCGCGTTCAACGGCGTAGGCAACGGCGGCGTCCAGGGCAGCTTCCGCCCCACCCAAAGCAGCAGCGCCGATCGTCACGCGCCCCACGTCCAGCGTCTTCAACGCGGTAATAAATCCGGCGCCGAACGTACCCAGGACGTTCTCCGCCGGTACACGGCAATCTTCGAAGATCAGTTCGGCCGTGGCCGAACCGCGGATGCCCATCTTTTCGTCCACCGTGCCAACCCTGAAGCCGGGGAACGACTTTTCGACGATAAAGGCGGTCACGCCGCCGCGCGCACCCAGCGCCGGATCGGTGACGGCGAAGACGCTGAAGATGTCGGCAATGCTGCCGTTGGTGATCCATATCTTTGAGCCGTTGAGCACGAAGTAATTGCCATCGCGTACGGCACGTGTACGGATGCGTGCCGCGTCCGAACCGGCCTGCGGCTCGGTCAAGGCGAAGGCAGCGAGTTTTTCACCCCGGCACAGCGGTGGCAGATAGCGGGCCTTCTGCTCCGGCGTGCCGTCCAGATAGATGGCCATCGTACCGATGCCGATATGCGCGCCAAGAATGGTCATGGTCGAGCTGCACACGCGCGAGATCTCTTCGGCCATGATGCAGTAGCCGATCTCCCCCGCTCCCCCGCCTCCATACTCCTGAGGAAAAGGGACACCTAAGAAGCCTAGCTTTGCGGCCTTACGGATCGTTTCCCAGGGGACGCGCTCTTGCTCGTCAATCTCGGCGGCAATCGGCGCTACCTCCCGGCGCACGAACTCACGTATCGTCTTGCGCAAGAGCTGATGCTCTTTCGAGAATGTGAAGTCCATCTCAGGCCTCCGGCCCTCGACGATCGGCTATGGTGCAGTGACCACACCGACGGCAGCCAGTATGTCTTCAGCCACGGCCAGCCGTTGTAGCTCCGCCGTTCCCTCGTGAATCGCCATGGCGCGCACATCACGGTACAGGCGTTCAACGTGAAAACTCTTGATATAACCCATGCCCCCGTGTATCTGCACTGTCTTGTTGATGACCCAGGTTGCCACTTCACCTGCCCAGAGTTTGAGCATGGCAATGTCTCTTTCGCTACTCCTGCCTTGTTCCATCAGCCAGGCAGTATAGTGGGCCATATGGCGCAGGCTTTCAATCTGGGTGGCCATATCGGCAAGGTAGCGCTGAATAATCTGCTTTAGGGCGATGGGGCCGCCGAACTGCTGGCGGTTCCTGGCAAACTCGACGCTATCGGCCAGACCACGTTCGGCGATGCCCAGGCAGGCAAAGGCGACTCCCAAGCGCGAAAACGGCCATGTCCGCCGAATGATGTCATGGCCGTTCTGCTCTTCACCCCCAAGCCTATTGCTCATTGCCAGGCGGCAACCATCCAGGAAGATAGTGCAGCCCGCAGCGCCGCGCAGCCCCATTTGCTTGTTGCGCCAGCCAACAACCAACCCAGGCGAGCTTTTGTCCACGACAAAGCAGGCCGGTCCCCGTTCGGTCTGCGCCAGAACGACCAGCAGGTCGGCAAAATCGCCGTTGACGACATGAGATTTGCGTCCGTTGAGGACATACTCATTGCCATCAAGCCGGGCTGTGGTAGCGACGCCGGAAAGATCGGAACCGGCATCGGGCTCGACGATAGCATACGCGCCGATCTTGTGTCCCTTGACCAACGACGGGAGCAGGCTTTGCTTTTGCTCTTCGGTGCCGCCTGCGGCGATGAGCATGGCGGCCGTACAATGGGCGCCAACCGTGACCGCCGTCGCCAGGCAGACCTTGCCGAGTTCTTCCATGAGCAGACCATAGGCGAGCAGGCCGGCGTTCATGCCATCGTACTGCTCAGGAAATGGTATGGCGAGCAGATCTAGAGCCGCCGCTTTGTGTATAGTCTCCAGGGGAGGGCGCTCCTGGCGATCAAGTTCCTCGGCTAACGGCGCCACCTCTTGCCGGGCAAAGTCACGAAACATGTCCAGGAACATTAGTTGTTCGTCGGTCAAAGCGAAATCCATGACTATCGCTCCTGCCGGTTTCGCCTCAATGCCTGGGCCGCTCTATCGGCAACATTCGGCCCGCTTTCCACAAGATATAGATATCCATCCTCATCCTGGCGCGCCATGTCCCCGGTATGCAACCAGCCATCGCGCAGCACAGCAGCAGTGGCCTCAGCCTGCCTGTAGTAACCTTTCATGACATTGTGTCCGCGAACGATGATCTCTCCCGTATCGCCTGGCGCAACTGCCTCACCGTCAGGATTGACCAATCGGATGTCTGTACCCCAGATAGGTAGACCAATCGAACCGCGGCGCGGTGCATGGCGGGGGTTGATGGCGGCAATCGGCGATGTCTCTACGCGTCCGTATGCCATCAGGACGGGTACCTCGATCTGTGTCAACAAGCCGTTGCCTTCGCCGGGACCGACTGCTCCCCCAGCAATGCAGACATTCAGCGTGGTGGTTGCACCTGCCGGCAGCAGCACATCACGCAGAATGGCCGGAGCGCTGGCAATATATGTTACCCTATCTCGTGCTATGGCGTCAAGTGTCGCTGAGGTGTCAAAGCTGGGCAACAGACTGATCGCGCCACCGGCATAGACCAGAGCGTTCAGGATACACGTCTGGCCGAATACCCCGGACAGTGGCAGTGCAGCCAGGCCAACCGTCTCGGCATTGAGGCCCAACAGCCGATCAACAAGGATCACGGCATTGTAGAACAGATTGAAGTGGGTAAGCTCCACACCGACTTCCCTGCCTGCCGGATCTGTGGTGTAGGCAATGACAGCCGTATCATCTGGCATCGTGGCGGCCATCTCGAAAGATGATGATCCAATGGCGAGCATGGCGCTATAGGAGATTGCGCCGTTGGGCAGGGCATCGGAACCGGGAGCGTTCACGATGATCAGGTGTCTACAGGTTGCCGCCGACCGGAAACCGGCGCAGGCGCGTTCGGCGCAACCCTCCCAGGCAAAGATGGCCGCCGCGTCAGAATCGCGGAGGTAGTAATGGATGTCGTCAGCCTCACAGTGCGCCGGCAGCGGCACGACGGTGGCTCCCAGTTTGAGGATGCCGTAGTAGATGATGGCGAACTGAGGAACATTCGGCACGATCATCGCTACTTTCTCGCCTCGGCGAACACCCAGTGAGTGTAGAGCGTTCGCTACCTTGTTGGCAGCAGCGTGCAACTCACCATAGCTCAGGCGTTCTCTATCCATGACGAGGACTGTGCGGCCCGGCTGGCGCACTGCACTCTCAGTCAGCAGTACTGCCAGGTTGAGAGACATGACGCATCTCCATTTCTCCACCAGAATGTGCGGCGGCATAATGCCCGGTGCTGCACCCTGGTGACGCGAAATCAGCACTCATTTATCTTGGAACCTGGGCTGGCGCTTTTGCAGGAAAGCGCTCACTCCTTCTTTGGCGTCTTCGCTCGCCATCACGCGGGCGAAATTGTCTGCTTCGATCAAGAGCCCCTTCTCCAGCGACGTCTTCAACCCCTCGTCTACACTCTCCATGATCAGCTCGATGGCCACCTTGCTCTTGGCGACGATACGCTTGGCCAGATCTCGCGCTGCCTTAACAACCTCCCCCTCGGGCACAACCCTATTGACTAAGCCCACACGATAGGCCTCTTGAGCAGGGATCATATCGCCAGTGAGGAGCAGTTCCATTGCCTTACCCTTGCCGATGATGCGCGGCAACCGTTGCGTGCCGCCAAAGCCGGGGATGATTCCGAGATTGATTTCCGTATTGCCCAGGCGCGCCCGGTCAGAGGCAACGCGGATGTGGCAGGCCATGGCCAGCTCGAGGCCACCGCCCAGGCACACGGCGTTGATGGCAGCGATAAACGGTTTGCGCATGTTCTCGATCTTATTCAGGATGGCCTGACCGGTCAGAACCATTTGTCTGGCATCGTCCGGCCCCTTGATCGTGCTGATGACATTGATGTCGGCGCCGGCGCAGAAGGCAAACTGACCGGCACCGGTAATGATCGCGGCCTTGATGCTATCGTCGGCGGCGACCTGATCAACTGCATCGTTGAGCTCGGTCAACGTTGCAACATCCAGGGCATTGGCCGGAGGGTGATCAATCGTCAAGACGGCAATGTGATCCTCGACGGTCATTTTGATGAACTGACGCTCTGCCATCGCATTGCTCCTTCGGTTCTTGCCTTCGTCGGCAGAACCACTATGATGTATACTCCCCAAATCCCTTGCCCGTCTTCTTGCCCAAATGCCCAGCCAGTACTTTGCGCCGCAGCAAGGGGGCCGGATGGAAGCGCGGTCCGAGGATTCTCTCGAACTCCTCCATCTTCTGCATCACAACATCCAACCCCATCTCATCGGCGATTTGCAGCGGGCCCACCATCTCTGCTCCGCGTTTCATTCCCGTGCCGGCGATCATCGCCTTGTTGATGTCACCGACGCTGGCGATGTTCTCCTGTAGGCAATAGACGGCCTCGTTGATCAACGGCAGGAACAGCCGATCGAGACTGAACGGTGTGCCCGTTATGCCCGTCTTCTTCTGTATCTGCTCGATCATCTCTTTGACCGGCTCGTCGCTATTGCCGCCATATCCATAGAAGCCGGCTCCCGACTTCTCACCCAGTCGGCCGGCCTGAACGATCATACCCAGTAGTTCGGCCGGTCGCATGCGTTCGCCGTATTCCTGATACAGGGTCTGGGCAACATCCCAGCAAACATCCAGACCGAGAAAGTCGGCCAGGGTGAACGGTCCCATCGGCATGCCCGACTCAACAACGACCCGGTCAATGTCGCTGGCAGTTGCCGCTCCTTCCTGCAAGGCGTAGACGCTCTCATTGAGGAAGGGCATCAGGATACGGTTGACGAGGAAGCCGGCGCACTCCTGGACAACGACGGGTATCTTGCGCAGGCTCTCGGCAAACATGACCACATCGTCAACGGTTTCCTGGCTGGTGTCCAATCCGGGAATGACCTCCACCAGCTTCATAACGTTGGCCGGATTGAAGAAGTGCATGCCGATGACCTTTTGGGGGCGCTTTGTCGCTGCGGCCATGGCCGAGATGCTGAGCGCAGATGTATTGGAGGCGAAGATCGTTCCCTCCGGGCACACCTCATCCAGCTCGCGGAAGACCTGTTTCTTCAACTCCATCTTCTCCGGCACCGCTTCGATCACAATATCCACGTCGCCGAAGTCAGCATAGCTGGTGGTCGGAATGAGCAGCGCCATCTTCTCTTCCATTTCGCCGGCGTCCATCCGCCCGCGGTCAACCCGCCGCTGATAGATCTCGCGCACCCGCTCGACACCCTTATCCACCAGGTCCTGTCTGATGTCTTTCAGCACCACGGGCAGACCAGAGTAGGTGATGACCTGGGCAATGCCTGCCCCCATCGCTCCTGCGCCAACAACACCTGCTTTGAAAATATACATGCTGCGCCTCCTTGCGCTATCTCAGCAGACTGTATCTTTCACACACAATGTTAGCCCGCTCCTACTTCCTCTCCACGACGATCGCCCCACCTTGCCCACCGCCGACGCACATTGTCGCCAGCCCCAGGCTCAGGTTACGTTTCTGCATCTCATAAAGCAAGGTAACAAGAATACGACACCCTGACGCCCCGACAGGATGACCCAAGGCAATGGCGCCGCCATTGACATTGACCTTGTTCCAGTCCCAGCCCTGATCCGACAGCACCTTGCCCACCGCCAGCGTCTGGGCAGCGAATGCTTCGTTGATCTCGATCAGCTCGATGTCTTTGAGTGTCAGGCCGGCTTTCGTGAGAGCTTTTGGCACGGCCACTGTTGGCCCGATGCCCATGATCTCCGGCGGTACGGCACCGTAAGCATAGCTGCGCACATAGGCCATAATCTCCAAACCCAGCTCCCTGGCCCGCTCTGCCGTGGTGACGATGATGGCCGCCGCACCGTCGGAGATGCCACACGAGTTGGCCGGTGTAACCGAGCCGCCCTCCTTGAAGACGGCCGGGTAGAGCGCGGCTCGCTGCACGGTTAGCCCAGGATTGATGCTCTCGTCCTGGGTAATATCCTCTCTGACAGGTTCGCGGCCGGCGACCTTCTTTTCGACCGTCACCGGCACGATCTCGTCCTTGAAGCGACCACTGCGGCTGGCCATGAATGCCTTTTTATGGCTGCTGACGGCGAACTCATCTTGCTCCTGTCGGCTGATGTTGTACATCTCAACCAGGTTCTCGGCCGTCCGTCCCATGATCTGCCCGCAGATAGGGTCGGTGAGGCCTTCCCACAAGGCGTCGGTGAGCTGGCTATGGCGTAGACGCAAGCCCCAACGTGCTCCCTTCGACACATAGGGGATGTTGCTCATGCTTTCCGTTCCGCCGCAGAGGTAGAGGTCGCCATCTCCGGCCAGAATCGCCTGGCAGGCGCTCGTAATCGCCTGAAGGCCCGACGCACAATTGCGCCCCACCGTGAAGCCCGGCACATCGCTGGGGACGCCAGCCATCAGCGCGGCAACACGCGCGATGTTGGCCGCCTCCGACGGCTGGGCAATGCAGCCAAAGATCACCTCATCGAGAAGTTTGGGGTCAAGGTGGCTACGTCTCAGAACCTCGGCGATCACCAAGCGCGCCAATTGCTGTGCGGTAACATCCTTGAGGGCCCCACCAAAGTTGCCGATTGGGGTGCGAACGCCAGACACCAGCACAATCTCTTTCACCTTTGACCTCCTTGTCATGGCGAAAAACACATGCGACTGATGCAGGGGGACGATGTGAGGATTAGCGATAACATACCGATCATCTGTCTTTATTCTACTCTAATATATCCATAAAAGTCAATATTGTGATATATTGCACAAACTTGACTCTATCTGTATCTTGTCGTATATTACCTATGTGAGTGACTAACATATCAATCAAAGCTGAAGGGAGAACAAGACCCATGAAACCGACGGATGTGCTGATGAGCGAGCACCGTGGGATTGAGCGGATGATGGCGGTTGTAGAAAAGGCTGCCAACCGGTTGGAAACGGGAAAGGATGTTCCACCCGATGTGTTCCTCAACGCGGTGGACTTCTTCAGCAACTTTGCCGACAAGTGCCATCATGGCAAGGAGGAAAGCGAGCTGTTTCCGGCAATGGAAAAGGCCGGTGTTCCCCGCCAGGGTGGCCCGATTGGGG
>Ga0272448_1002179_pt1 | contig 25112 bp, 21 predicted proteins | sample YNPCB0191_FD_202220 | JGI IMG/M metagenome (GOLD analysis project Ga0272448, IMG submission 202220) | Hot spring sediment microbial communities from Yellowstone National Park, WY, United States - YNP-CB-019-1 | ecosystem: Environmental > Aquatic > Thermal springs > Hot (42-90C) > Sediment... | reverse complement strand
TGATCGTCGACCGCCGTCCGGCTCACAAGGCTAAGATGGTCCAGCGGTTCGTGGCTTCCATGGACGGAAAACTCCGCCTCTTCTTCCTGCCTCCTTACTCACCGGAATTGAATCCCGACGAGGGTGTGTGGAACGACGTCAAGAATAACTCTATCGGCCGCAAGGCGATCACCAGCCCCGAGCACCTCAAGCGTGAAGCGATCGGGGATCTGCGGTCCATACAAAAGTCTCCCGATCGTGTGCGCGCGTATCGCCAGACCGAGACGACACAATATGCTGCCCAGTCGACATTATTGTCAGACGGTCAACATAATGCCATTACCAATCAGCCGATGCCGGGAAAATTGTGCAAGGCAATTCAGTAATCGCAGAACCAACCAATCGAAAGACAAAACGCAATGCAGATCTTCTGGGTGGTCGCCATCATTTCTGCGCTCACTGTGATCATGATCATGAGCGGACGCGGCGGCGGCAACTCTTATGTCGCAGCGCTTGTCCTTTTGGGCGTGCCCATGCACACGGCTCCCACGACCAGCCAGTTCATTCTGCTGGCCGGCGCGCTGGCAGGAGCCCTTGTCTTTGGAAAAGCCAGGACGATGTCGCGGCCGCTGGCGATTTTCTTTGGTGGACCGAATGCATCCACGGCCTTTGCCGGGGGGTTCATGGCGCATTCTTTTGGCGGCACGCAGTTGAAGATCATCCTGTCCGTGCTGTTGTTTGTCGCCGGCATCGCAATGGTGTTTCCCGAAATACAAGTGGACAAGACTGGCGTCTTTCGCCTTGGGTATTGGAATATTCGTGCAGGGGACAGCCTGTATGTGATCAATCTATGGGCGGCGGTGCCGATGACCATGGCTGCCGGTTTCCTTTCCGGAATGGTGGGAATTTCAGGGGGATCGTTCTTGATCCCACTCATGGTGGTTGGATGTGGTGTACCCGTGCGCACGGCGGTTGGCACTGCCACAGCCATACTGATGGCGACTGCATTGACGGGATTTGTCGGCAACGCGCTGCGCGGCGGTTTTGACCCGGCGCTTGCGCTTCCATGTGGTGCCGTGGCGGTTCTAGGTGGTCTGATCGGCAGCAAGATTGGGCTAAAAACAAGGCCAAAGAGCTTGAAAACCATCTCTGGAATTCTCACGATAATAGCTGCGATATTCATGCTGGCTAATGCACTTTCAGGCAAATGACATACGGTAATTCTGGATTTGAGTGCCATTTACGAGGGGTAGCCTATCAACGGGTTGCAGCCGCCGTTGATGGGGTGTGACGGGTCACGATATTTTCAACAACTTTCCCGAATTCACTTTGGTCTTCCGGACCCGGCTATTCCCTCTTAGAAGCGACACGATTCAGAACGGCCCGCAGCGATCAGGGGCGTGCCAGAGGCGCGGCGGAGCGAACCCTTGGCGGCGAGGACCGTTCTAAAACAATCGCCGAAGAGGGAAAGATCGCGAGGAAGGGATTGGAAAATATTCTAAAACAACCACGCCCTTCATCGTGACCCGTTAGGCGCCCTAGTAAAAACGCGGTATTCGAGTGCCGGTGACGGTAGATCCGGAGTCTGCAGCATTCTTTCGAGCCGTTCGTTGGATCTCGAAGAGGCGGCTCAACCGCCGGACCCGTGGGAAGATGCTATATCGGCCCGAGTTCGAAGAACTTCTGAAACTCCATCCACTGTTGCCGCCGCGGATTACACGGTCCTGGATCTCTGCCGCAGCTTTGGAGAGTCGTGTTTGAGGAACCCAGTGCGGTAATTCCGCACGCTGGGATCTGTGAGGAGGGGGCTGTTCTTCGGTCAGCTCCTCTCCCCTACTCGAGGTCCCGGACGGGAAACCGGGTCAAGACGTTCCAACCGGCGAGCGGTGACTCCCGGCCTGCCATTCAACCCAACGACCGGTTGTGACCCGCAGGGCCAACGAGGGGGCAGCGCCGAGGAGCGCCAGCCCAAGACCCATTTCCACGCCCGTGTAGGCAAGCCGTGTCCGGGCGACCAGCGCCTCCGGCTCCGCGTAACTCAGCGATCCGGTGTGACGGTCGAATTCTGAGGATGCTCTCTTTCGTATTCCTCCCGGCTCATTCGGCCGTGCACCCACAGCAGACTTCCCGGAAAACGGCCGGGGCGTAAGTGAACGTTGTACGTGTGCCAAACCACGATTGCGGCAAATGCAAGCACCGCCTCGTGGGCGTGCGCCTCCTTGAAGGCGTCAAACATTTCGGCCGTTATGCTTGGGAAAACAACGAGCACGAAATCATTGAACCACATGACAAGGCCCGTTCCGATCATGATCAGGCAGCCCCAGAACACCGCCCAGTAGTCGAATTTTTCGAAGTAGGTGAATCGGCCGAAGGCGGGCGGCCGGTCGGAACGTCCAAAATAAAACATGAGGTTTTGCCAGAGATTTCTGAAATCCGACACGGCCGGGAGCATCAGCCGGAAGTCTCGGCGCCCCTCGTCGTGGATCAGCGAGTACACGAGGTGGTAGCCGGCCGTGAAGGCGAGCAGCGCGCCACCAAGCCTGTGCACGACACGCCACAAGTCCAGCCCGCCGAAGGTGCCGGTCAGGACCGCGGCCCATCCTGCGCCCGGATACCGCGTCCCAAACAAGAACAATCCGGACAGGAAGAGGGCAGCCACCGAGAGCATGAGCAGGAGGTGCTGGGTGCGGAAGTGGTTGTTGAAGCGCTGGACCCACACCGTCGAGGCACTCTTCACGGCCAGTTTTCTCGTACGGAACCGCGCCAACGCGTCGATCAGGATGTGTCCAATGAGTAGCGCCATCACCACGATGGTGAGCCATTTGAAGAAGGCGGCTACCGCACCGACGAGCCCCGAATAATGAGGAGGCGACCCGTCATAACCCAGGGTGGCGCTCTGCATGATCCAGGTGGGTTTCCCGTCCGGCCCGAAAGGCTTGTCGAGAACCGCGCCGAAGAAAAACGGGCTTGCCGCCGAATGACATTCCCTACACCCACCCGATCCGAGGGCCGCCTTGGCCGGCGCCACGTCGTGCGAGAACTTGTAGACCGAGGCGTAGGCCGTCGCCTCCCACTGCTCGCGCGGCAGCTCCTTCGACTCGGTCGATGAATAATAGGCCCGGCTGTCGGAGACCCACACCAGCCGTCGCCCCTCGAGCGGGAAGCCGGTCGCGGCGAGGTAGTCCCGGGTCGCCGCAAGCAGCGCGTCGATCTCCTCGGGCCGGTTCACCTCGATGGCGCCGTCCTGGTTATCGTCGGTGATCGCGGCCAACTGCGGGAACTTGTTCTTGGGATCGGCCCGGTGCTGCATCCACATCTGGAAGAAGTCTTTCATGAACAGCTGGTTCAGGCCGGGCTTGCCCTCCTCCTCGAAGCCCACCCAGGCGCTATGGACGCGGTTGCCCGGGTAGATCTTATCTTTGTAACGGATAAGCGTCGGCCGGGTGACGTCGGTCGGCTGGTCCTTGTGGGTGAAAAGCTCCAGCTCGCCGTAGTGGTTCCAGAAGGCCATCTCCTGGTCGTAAAAAGTCCAGATGTGTTTGGGCGCCGGCTCGATGCGCGGGGCTGGGTTGTACACGTCGCTCGCCTGCACCAGCGCGCTTTTCACCGCGCGGGTCGGGATGTGGCAGGTCTGGCAGGCGAGTTTCTCCAGGTGGAGCGGGGGCAGCCAGGCGTGCGTCGCTCGGGGGGCGTTGCGCCAGCCCTCGAGGTGGCAGTTCTCGCAGGAGCGTACGGTGTTGTCGAGGTCGTTACGGACCCAGCCCGAGGGGTCGTCGCCTTTCCCGAACTGGTGGACCTCGCGGCCGCGAATGCGTGGGTCCGCCGCCTTGCTTCCGGCGGCGTGACAGTCCACGCAGCGCAATCCCGCTGCTATGTGGACATCGGTGCGCGGCGAGAACCCGGCGCCGCGCTTTTTCCAGTCGGGTTTGGCGTGGCAGTTGAGGCAGGTTTCGTTGCGCGGCTCGGGTGCGATGTGGACCTTTACGTTGCCATCGGCGTCGAACTTGGTCTTGTCGTAGGCGACGGTCGGCTGCTCGCCCGCGGCGACTTTGCCGGCGATGGTGCCCAAGCCGGCGCCAGCCGTCGCCGCCCAGCGGAAGTTCAGGTTTGCCAGCTCCTGGTTGCGGCGCGTGAAGTCGTATTCGGGCATGTGGCAGAGGAGGCAATCCGCCTCGATGACGCCCGTTTCCGACCAGCGCGCTTTGTAGTAGTCGCCGTCGAGGCCGTTCTCTCCGCCCGCCACCAGGCCCGACGCCGGGTCGCGCATCCAGGTGTCGTAGCGTTTGCCGTCGCGATCGAACTCCAGCGGGCCGCCGCCCGGGTGGCAGTTGCCGCAGGTGGCGGTCACGAAGTCGAAGGAAGTCATATCGATGGTCCTGGCGTTGGTGTTCTTCTTGGGTGCGAGCTGGCGATAGAGAGGCGCCGGGGAACACCACGTACCGCCGTAATTACCAGGCGAGGTGACCCAACGGTAACGCTCGGCGAACTTCGCAGGCGGCGGCTCGCCCTTTCCCTGGGTGAAGTGGAAACCCTCGGTGATCCTGGCGTAGTCATGGCAGCCGTTCGCGCCGCAGGTCTGCCTGGGGGAGTAGGGCACGGTGTCGTTGATGCCTTTTGTCGGATCGATGACGCTGCCCGCCTCGTCACGCAGTGGAAACGGCGGGCAGACACCCAGGGCCCGGGCCGGAGCGTGCTCGGGTCGGAGCGGCACGCCTCGCGGCGGAAGATCGCCGCAGCCGACGAAAACGAGGAGCATCACGCCCGAGGCGGCCAGCTGCCTTACCATCCTTTTTCGGTCATCAGCTGCCGCGGTCATCATATTCGCTCCTTTCATCGTGCATACACCGCCTGGGAGAAAAACCAGTCGGCCGGTGCGGACGGCCCCGTGGCCTTCACGAATCCGCCAGGAAAGGACCGGCCGTAGCCCGCCATTAGCGCGAGTTTACCAAGTTAGCGCACTGAGCGCAACCATCCGATCCTGCTAAATCTAAATCCGGGCAAAGCCGCACCCAGGGCCGATTTCAGGCTGCCGGCCTCAATCAAAAAGCATATCTTTGGCGTCCTCTTCCGTATGACCTAACATTTTTCTTGGCTCGGCCCGGCATATTCGTCGCCTGATGCACCTTAGACTCCACTTTTTTGGGTATTAATCTGAAACACGACAACATCTTGACAATCGCGGGAGAATATTGTATGACCTAATCATGAGCATCAGCCTGCACCGAAAGATCGTCCGCGGCCGCCCCTACTGGTACGCGCGCGAATGCCGGCGCGTCGGCGGCAAACCCAAGATCGTCTGGCAAAAGTACCTTGGTAAGGCCGAGCACATCGCCGCCGCCATGGGGGCGCCATCGCAGCCGCCCCGACCCCGGGAGATCCTGCTATGCGACTTCGGGGGCCCTGCGGCATTGTATGACCTGACCCGGCAGCTCGACCTTGTCGCCACGGTCGACCGCCATGCCGGCAAGAGGGAACAGGGCGTCAGCGTGGGCACCTACATGGCCCTGGCGGCCATCAACCGCTGCCTGGCGCCCACGAGCAAGGCACGCATGGCCGCCTGGTACCAGGGAACCGTGCTGCGGCGGCTGATGCCGGCGGGCGCCCATCAGCTCACCAGCCAGCGCTTCTGGGACCAAATGAGCTATCTCGATGCGGAGAAAATCAGCCGCATCGAGCAGGATCTGACGCGCACGCTGATCGAGCGCTTCCACGTGGATCTGTCTTGCCTGCTGTACGATACGACCAACTTTTACACCTTCATCGACAGCTTCAACGAGCGAAACTCCCTCGCCCAGCGAGGCAAGAGCAAGGAGGAGCGCATGGCCCTGCGCATCGTGGGTCTGGCGCTGCTGGTGACGAAGGACTTCCACATTCCGCTCTTTCATCATGTCTATCCCGGCAACATGCACGACACTACCACCTTCTCTTCGGTGACCGAGACGCTCGTGGCCCGCTATCGCCTTTTCGCCCAGAACGTCGACGGCATTACGCTCGTCTACGACAAGGGCAACAACAGCCGGCAAAACCAGGAAAGAATCGACGGCAGCCCTTACCATTTCATCGGGTCGCTGTCGCCTGCGCAGCACCCGGATCTGCTCGCGATCCCCCTGTCGCGCTTCCACCCTTTGCACGGAAAGGGTTTGCAGGGCGTCCTGGCCTGGCGCACGCGCAAGGAGGTGCTCGGCTCGGAGCGCACCTTGGTGGTCGTCTACAATCCGGAGCTTTTCCTGGCGCAGGGCGCCACGATCCTGCGTGAGATCCGCAAGCGCACGCGCAAACTGAAGGAACTTCAGCTTCGCCTGGCTCACCCGCCGGCAAGAGGCAAAGCCATCAGCGCCGAATCCGCTCAGAAGCAGGTCGAGGACATTCTTTCAGCGCGCCACATGAAAGAGCTCATCCGCGTCGCGCTCATCCCGAAGGACGGCAAGCTCTCTCTGAGCTATCGCGTGGATCGCGGGGCTTGGCAGCGCCTGCAGCGGTCGCTGCTGGGCAAGAACATCCTGTTCACCGATCAGGAGTCTTGGAGCGATGAAGAGATCGTGCTCGGCTACCGCGGCCAGTATCATATTGAGCATGCATTCCAGAAGATGAAGACCCCCCACTTTGTCAGCTGGCGACCCATGCACCACTGGACGGATCAGAAGATCCGGGTTCATGCCTTCTATTGTGTCCTCGCCCTGATGCTGAGCTCACTGCTGCGCCGAACGCTGGCGCGCAACGGGATCGATTTGAGCATTGTGAAGATTCTCGCAGCCCTTTCCGCAATCAAGGAAGTGGTCCTTGTCCACCGCGGAGCTCACAGCCGCACGGCGCCCATTGTCACCTTGAGCAAACTCACGCCGCTACAGGAGCGCCTTATGGCGGCCCTCAACCTCAGGCGGTTTTGCGTCAATAGGTAGGTCATACAGATCGTTCGCCGTAACTAAGAGACGGCAAATGATTTGGTTGGCCTTTCGCCTGCTAACTCGGTAAACTCGCGCCAGCTCCAGGTGATTCCACAGAGTCCATACTGGACGCACATCCAGCTCCACGCCGAGCGAGGCGCCCAAGCCCTCGGCGGGATCGCGCCGGAAGGCTCCGAGACCGATTGTATACCATGCGTCCCTGCCCCGGTCGAACCGGAAGTGATGGGCTTCGAGGAAGACGGAGAGCCCCGATAAGGGCGCGGCGCTGAAATCGCGTCGGCATCGTGGATGTTCGCCCAGAAAAACAGGTTGAAATAGCCGTAGAAAAAGATGCCGCGGCCGCCGAATACACCGTCGAAGGTCCGGTGCACGCCGTCGTAAGGGTTCACGTGGCCCGAGCCCCAGGCCTACTGGACCCCCCCAAGCGCGGTTTCGGCGCGCCGGGCGCGGCGGCCCCCGGAAGGTGACGGGGCCGAGCCGCATGTTCTTTATATGCGACTGGAACTCATCCTGGCGGTCCGGCGATTCCAGCAACCTCATGGCGGCGCCGTGGACCGCAGGTCCGCAAAGACCGAGAATCCGAAATGGACCCTGGACAAGAAACTGTTGATGAAGTTTTCCGAGAGGCGCTCGGCCCGTGCAAGCGCTCCAGGAAAACGCGCCGGGGTCTCCCGCAACGTTTCCAAGTTGCATGCCACCAGCGGCAGACCCAGAACCGCGGCCTCGGCGGCCCGGACTCCCCGATACGGTGCTATACTCAATGCCGAACCCAGTGGGAGGCGCAGCGTGCGCATCCTTGTCGTAGAGGACGACAGGAAGGTTGCCGGTTTCATCCAGAAGGGGCTGCAGCAGGAGTCGTACGCCGTCGACGTAGCCTATGACGGCGAAACGGGCGCCCGCCAGATCGAGACCATAGACTACGACCTGATCATCCTCGATATCATGCTGCCGCGCCTGTCCGGCATGGAGGTCCTGCGGCGCACGCGCGCGCGGAACCCCGCTCTGCCGGTGCTCATACTCACGGCCAAGAGCGATATCCAGGATCGCGTCGCGGGCCTGGACGGGGGTGCGGACGATTACCTGGTTAAGCCCTTCGCCTTCGCCGAACTCTCGGCCAGGGTGCGCGCGCTGCTGCGGCGGGCCTCCAAGGAAGAGGTGAAACTGAGGGTCGCCGACCTCGAAATGGACACCGGCACGCGCACGGTGAAGAGGGCCGGCAAGAGAATCGAACTGAAGCCGAAAGAATATGCGCTGCTCGAGTTCCTGCTGCGCAACGCGCATCGCCCGGTGACGCGCACGATGATCATCGAACATGTCTGGGACATTCACTTCGACGCCTTCAGCAACGTCGTGGATGTGCACATCAACTGGCTGCGCAACAAGATCGACAAGGGCTTCTCCCCGCAACTGATCCGCACCATCCGCGGCGTGGGCTATATGCTCACCGACCAGGCCCCATGAAACCCGTCAAGCTGCGAACCAAGCTCACCCTGATCTACACCGGGATCTTCGCCCTGCTGCTGGCGGGGACGATAGCGTCGTTCTATAACCTGTTCGCCTACCAGCTCAACAAGGATCTCACCGAAGAACTCGGGGAGCGCGCCGTGGCCGTGCGCAACTTCCTCAGGCTCGAGGGAGACCGGGTGCGGCTGGTCTACGACGCCACGGACCCGGACGTCGCGTACTTCGTCAGCCTGGCCACGCGATATTACCAGATCTACGACATCGGCAGCGGCAAGCTGATCGCGCGTTCCCCGGAAATGGAAGCCACCGGCTTCCAGTACACCCCCGATGAGGTAAGAGAACTCGTCCGCGGGCCCCGGCTGTCGGGCATAGAAACCGAGCAGGTGAGCCTGCTGGTCCACAACGATCTGATACGCAGCGCCGAAGGGCACCTCTGCCTTCTGCAGGTCGGCGTTTCGCTCGAGCCCAAGAACGCCGCCCTGCGCCGCCTCCTGCAGGTAGGACTCTGGCTGATACCGGTGGGCCTGACGGCGACGGTGGGGCTTGCATGGTGGATCGGCGGCCGTGCCCTGCGTCCCGTCCTGGATCTCGCCTCCGCCGCCCGGGAAATCAGCATCTCCCGGCTGGACAAACGCTTGCCGGTCCGCGGCGCCGGCGATGAACTCGATCTGCTGGCCGGCACGTTCAACGAGGTCATGGACCGCCTGGAGCAGGCGGTGCGGCAGATGAAGGAGTTCACGGCCAGTATTTCCCACGAGCTGCGCACTCCCTTGACCGTTCTCAGAGGAGAGGCCGAGGTGGTGCTCAGCAAACCTGGAACCGCAAGCGACTACCGGCGCGTGCTCGAAAGCCAGCTGGAAGAATTCGAAAAGCTGTCGCAGATGATCAACCGCATGCTGACGCTGGCCCGTGCCGAGGCGGGACAGATTACCTTGGCGCGCGACAGCGTATGCCTTGCGGACCTCGCCGCAGCGGCAGCCGAACAGATGGAACCGCTGGCGGCAAGCAAAGGGCTCTCCTTGACGACGGCATGCGAGGGCAAGGTCGCCGTAACGGGCGACCCCGGCTGGCTGGAGCGAGCCGTCCTGAACCTGCTGGATAACGCCGTAAAGTTCACGCCGCCGGGCGGCCGCATAGAGGTCGCGGTGCGCAGCGAGAACGACACGGCAGTCCTGGAGGTGAGGGACAACGGCATGGGGATCTCCGCCGAGGCCCTGCCGCATATTTTCGAGCGTTTCTACCGCGAAGATTCTTCGCGCTCCCGCGCGATCGAGGGGGCAGGGTTGGGCCTGAGCCTGGTCGAGTGGATCGTGCGTCAGCATCAGGGGCGGGTGAGCGTCACCAGCCGACCCAAACAGGGCAGCACCTTCCGGGTGGAGCTGCCGTTGGCGGACGGGCCCGCCGCGCAGCCGGATTAAGTAAAAATAATCCGCAGTTAATGCCCGGTTAATCCGCCGCGGTTACATTCACTCGCGATAATCCACCATGGAGACGAAAGGAGAGAAGAGTATGAAGAAAGTCGTAGCGGTGATGACGGGCATGTTTTTGCTGATGGCCGTCGCTGCGTTCGCCCAGGCGCCCAAGGCCAAGGTGACGACGGCGTCGGCGACCGGCACGATCACGTCGGTCGACGAGGGCAAGCTGGTGCTGAGCCACAAGGTCAAGGGCAAGGACGAGACCACCACTTTCATTCTGAACGCGGACACCAAGAAGGAAGGCGACCTGAAACCGGGCGCCCGGGTGACCGTTCACTACAAGGTCGAAAACAACCAGAACATCGCCACGCAGGTGAAGGCGGCCGCCGCCCCGAAGCGCAAATAGACGCTCCACCGGCTTGCTGGACCGCTGCAAGAGTGGGCCGCGCATCGGAAAGCGCGGCCCCTTTTGTTTTGGCGCCGCACTCCGCCCGCCGCCTCCGGCATGGGGCGGCGCGCTGCCGCAAAAGAGTACCAATCGACCCCCGATTCGCATAGAATTCGCCCCAGGCGAGTAAATTCAAGCGATCGTGCATCGCCTCGGAGGGTAGTGCGATGTCCGTGGGGGTCATCTACTTCCTGTGTTTCGTCCTCGGCCTGGGCTACGCCATCGTCGTCGGCCTTTCAGGGCACCTGTTCGGGGGCGATGTCGGCGATACGCACATGGATGTCGGGACCGATCTCCCCATCACTCCGTTGAGCCCCACGATCATTGCCACCTTTCTCGCGGGCTTCGGCGGGGGCGGCATGGTTGCCAATTCCTATCTCCAGCTCTCGCTGGGCAGGGGAGTGGCCGTGGCCGTGCTGACCGGCCTGCTCCTCAGCGGCGGCACCTTTCTCGTCCTCGATCTGCTTTTCAAGAGCACCCAGGCCGGCAGCGAGTATTCGCTGAACGACATGGCCGGGAAGGTCGTCCAGGTGATCACGCCGATCCCGGAAAACGGCACCGGCGAGGTGGCGGTGATCGCCAAGGGAACGCGCATCTGCACGCCCGCGCGTTCGGTCGACGGCAAGGCGGTCGGGCGGGACGCCGCCGTGACCATCGTGCGCGTGGTCGGAAACATCTGCTATGTGCAGCCGGTGGAGGCGAGCCCGGATGCACCCGCGCCCAAGCCGGGCGCGCCGCTCGCCACGAGGTGAATATGGGAAGCGAAGTCAGCGTTGTCATGGTGATCGCAGGTCTGGCGCTGGCCTTCATCCTGGCGGTCTACGCGGTGGCCCGCCGCTACAAGAAGGTCGGCCCGAACATGGTGATGGTGATTTCCGGCCGCAAGTACCGCATCAAGAATCCCGACGGCACCGTCGACGAGGTCGGATTCCGCATCCGGCGCGGCGGCGGCGCCTTTATCCTGCCGCTGATCGAAAAGGTCGACCTGCTGAGCCTGGAAATCATCACGCTCGACATCACCACCCCGGAGGTCTACACCAAGCCGGGCGTGCCCATCATCGTCGACGGCGTCGCGCAGGTGAAGGTGGGGGGCGACGAGCAGTCGATCCGCACGGCGGCCGAGCAGTTCCTGGGCAAGTCGCCCGAGCAGATCAAGGAGATCGCCTTGCAGACCGTCGAGGGGCACCTGCGGGCGATCGTCGGCACCATGACGGTCGAGGACATCTACAAGAACCGCGACCAGTTCGCCTCGTCGGTCCAGGAAGTGGCGGTCTCCGACCTGGCGAACATGGGCTTGAAGATAGTCTCCTTCACGCTCAAGGACATCCGCGACAGCCACGGCTATCTGGAGGCTCTGGGCAAGCCGCGCACCGCCGAGGTGAAGCGCGACGCCACCATCGCCCAGGCGGAGGCCGACCGCGACGCCGCCATCCGCTCCGCCCAGGCACGCCAGGCCGGCGAAATCGCCAAGTACGAGGCCGAGACCCGGATCGCCGAAGCCCAGAAGAACTTCCTGCTGCAGAAGGCCGCGTTCGACGCCCAGACCAACGAGGCCAAGGCGCAGGCCGACCTGGCCTACGACCTGCAGCGCTACAAGACCAGCCAGGCGCTGAAAAAGGAAGAAGTGCAGGTCGCCGTCGTCGAGAAAGAACAGCAGATCGTGGTCCAGGAGCGCGAGATCCTGCGCCGCGAGAAGGAGCTCGAGGCCACCGTCAAGCGGCAGGCCGATGCCGAACGCTACCGCATCCAGACCGAGGCGGAAGCCAACAGGTTCAAGTTCGAGACGGAAGCGCGCGGCCAGGCCGAAGCCAGGCGCGCCCAGGGGCTGGCGCAGGCCGACGTGGTCAAGGCGACGGGCAGCGCCGAAGCCGAGGTGATCGCCGTCAAGGGAAGGGCGGAAGCGGAAGCGATGGCGAAAAAGGCGGCGTCGTGGAAGGAATACAACCAGGCGGCGGTGATCCAGCTCGTGCTGCAGGCACTGCCCGAAATCGCCGAAAAGATCGCCGCCCCGCTCGCCAAGACCCAGTCGATCACCATGGTCAGCACCGGCGACGGCGGCATGGGCGCCGGCAAGATCACGCGCGAGATCGCGGAGATCATGGCCCAGCTGCCGGCGGTCGTGGAAAGCCTCTCGGGGATCGATCTGAAAAAGCTCGTCGAACTGGTGCCCGAACTCAAGGCTCGGAAAACAGAGGAAAGCTAGCGGCTGCACTTGAGCCAGAGGAACGGGCAGATGCCCCGTTCCCTCTCGAACTCGACCACCAGGCCGCAACAGGGCATCACCCCGCGGTCGCCCCGCCAGCAGGCTTCGTGGTCCAGATCGACGCAGTCCATGTCGAAGCTGCGGCAGATCTGCTCGATCTTGCGCTCGTCGCGCGGCTTCTTCTCGACAACCAGCCGGAATGGGTCCATGGCCGCTAATATAATTATCACAGGACGCCCGGCGCGGGAAACCGCCCGGCGGCGGCCGCGCTCCTCGGGAGATCGAGCGCGAGAAGCTGTTTGTTTCCCGCCGCAGCCTGTGATCCAATGACGCCCCATGGTGACACCCGACAAGATTCGCCGCATCCATTTGAGCGGAATCTGCGGCACCGGCATGGCTTCGCTCGCCGCCATGCTCAAGGACAGGGGATATGAGGTTTCCGGCTCCGACGAGAGCGTCTATCCGCCGATGAGCGATTTTCTGGCCGCCCACGGGATCCGCGTGGCGCAGGGCTACGGGACAGCCAATCTCAAGCCGGAACCGGATCTGGTGGTGATCGGGAACGCGCTGTCGCGCGGCAATCCCGAAATCGAGTATGTGCTGAATTTCGGGCTGCCCTACGCCTCCTTCCCCGAGGCTCTCAAGGATTTCTTCCTGCGCGGAAAGAAGTGCGTGGTCGTGACCGGCACCCACGGCAAGACCACGACCACCGCCATGATCGCCTGGGGTCTCCATGTCGCCGGCATGCGCCCGGACTTCCTGATCGGAGGCATCGCGGAGAACTTCCAGTCGAGTTACGGCCTGGAGGGCGGAGACTGCTTCGTCGTCGAGGGAGACGAATACGACTCCGCCTTTTTCGACAAGGGGCCGAAGTTTCTCCACTACATGCCGCAGGTGGCCGTCGTCGGCAATGTCGAGTTCGACCATGCCGACATCTACCCGGACCTGGAGGCGGTGCGCCTGCAGTTCGCCCGTTTCGTCAATCTCATACCGCAGCGGGGCTTCCTGGCCGTGGGCGCCGACAGCCCGTGCGCCGTGGAAGTCGGCCGCAAAGCCTACTGCCGGGTCGAAACCTTCGGCCTGGGAGCCGAGGCCGATTGGTGCGCGCGCGAGGTGCGGGTCGAAGGCGACAGGACGTGTTTCGACGTCCTGTACCGCCGCAAGCTCTTCCGGCGCTGCCGCCTGGGCGTGCACGGCGCCTTCAACATCCGCAATGCGCTGGCCGCCGCCGCCGTCCTGAACCGCCTGGGAGTGCCCGAGGACGACATCCGAGGCGCCCTGGAATCCTTCCGCGGCGTGCGCCGGCGCCTGCAGCTGCTCGCGGAAGTCGCCGGCGTGAAGGTATTCGAGGATTTCGCGCACCATCCGACCGCGGTGAAGGAAACGCTCCAGGCGGTGCGCCGGACTTTCGCGCCGGCGCGCCTGTGGGCGATCTACGAACCGCGCTCGGCTACCAGTCGGCGCGCCGTTTTCCAGGAGGAAATCGCCGATGCACTCGCCGCGGCCGACTGCATCGCCCTTCCCCCGCTGTACAAGCCGGAGAAGATCGCTCCCGGCGAGCGGCTCGACCTCGGGCGCCTCGCGGGCGATCTCACGCGCGCCGGCCGCGCCGCCTGGATTCTCCCGGACGTGGACGCTATAATTCAAAAGGTCTGCGAGGAGGCGCGGCCGGGGGACCTGATCGTGATCATGTCCAACGGAGGCTTCGGCGGCATATTCGAAAAACTGCCCGCCGCACTCCGCAGCCGAGCGGCGGCGGCCGGCCCGCCGGGGGAAGCGCGGCAACCATGATGCCCACGACCAACACTGCGGTGCGCACCGCCATGGTGCTGGCGGCGCTCTCGATCTTCCTGACCTCGGCGCGCCCCCAGGCGCCCGCCCCCCAGGACAAGCAGCAGGGGCAGTACAAGATCGGCGTCGAGGTCAACATGGTCACCGTGCCCGTCACGGTGCGCCGGCCGGGCGGCGGCTTCGTCAAGGGGCTGCCGCAGAGCGCCTTCCGCATCAAGGAGGAAGGCGAAGACCAGGAGATCCTGCTCTTCGCCCAGGAAGGCGTGCCCACGCGCATCGCCGTCGTGCTCGACATCAGCGGCAGCGTGCGCTCCGAGTGGGGGACGATCAAGTACGCCACCCGGAGATTCCTCGAAAACCTGCACGCCGACGATCAATTCGCGCTCGTCACCTTCAACACGGAATCGCGCCTGAAGATGGACTGGGGACGGCAGACCGACCGCCTGGATGCCGTGCTGGGATCGATCTACTGCAAGGATCTCACCAACCTGTGGGACGCCGTCTGGGTGACCGCCAACGAGGTTTTCAGCGGGGTCAAGGAAAAGAAGGCCATGATCCTGATGAGCGACGGCCTCGACAACAACAGTGCGGTCACCTACAAGGAGGCGCTCGACGCCGCGGTGCGCTCCGAAGCGATGGTCTACGTCGTCAGCAAGACCCAGGCCGTGCGCGACCGGATACTCTTCGACAAGGAGATGGCGGGCTACTACGACGGCATCCCGGAGGAAGTGTTCCTGCAGGCGGACTACGCCTTGCGCAAGCTGGCGTACGAGACCGGGGGACGCGTGCTGTACCCGAAGAATTTCGGCCAGCTGGGCGATGTCTACGCCGAGGTGAACGAGGAGCTGCGCAACCAGTATACGCTGGGCTACATCTCGAGCAACCCGAGGAAGGACGGCAGTTACCGCCACATCGAGGTCATCGTCGACGCGCCCGACGTCCGGGTGTCAGCGCGTCCCGGGTACTACGCGCCCCGCGAGGTCGCCTCCGCGCTGCCCGACTCCCACGTACCGTAATCCCGCCTCGCGCACCCTGTCCGGCTGGTAGATGTTGCGCAGGTCGATGAGCAGCGGGGTGCGCAGCAGCTTGCGCATCTTGACCAGATCGAGGTTGCGGAACTGATTCCACTCCGTGGCGATCACCAGGGCGTCGGCGCCGCGCGCCGCCGACTCGACGTCGCTGCAGATCGTCACTCCCGGCAGCGCCTGCCGGGCGGCCGCGCCCGCCGCCGGATCGCAGGCCCGGATCCTGGCGCCGGCCCGCTTCAGCTCCCTGGCGATCGCGATCGCCGGGGAGTCGCGGATGTCGTCGGTGTTCGGCTTGAAGGACAGCCCGAGCATTCCGATGACCTTGCCGCGCACGCCGCCCATGGCCTGGCGGATCTTTTCCACCATCAGGACGCGCTGGCGCTCGTTGGCCTGCACGACCGCCTCGAGGACGGCGAAGCGATAGCCCGCTTCCTCCGCGATCTTGCACAAGGCCCGGGTATCCTTGGGAAAGCAGGACCCGCCGTATCCCGGTCCCGGATTGAGAAATTTCGGGCTGATGCGCCCGTCCATCCCCAGGGCCTGGGCGATGGTGAGAACATCGGAGCCGACGCGGTCGCACAGGTTGGCGATTTCGTTGATGAAGGTGATCTTGGTGGCGAGGAAGGCGTTGGTGGCGTACTTGATCAGCTCGGAGGTGCGCACGTCGGTGATCACGAAGCGCGTCTTGCCGCCCAGATAAAGCGGGCTGTACAGGTCCTTCATGATCGCGATCGCCTGCTCGCTGTCGGCGCCGATGATGATCCGGTCCGGGTGGAGGAAGTCTTCGACGGCGCTTCCCTCGCGCAGGAACTCGGGATTGGAAACGATGTCGAAGTACTTTTCGCGGCGGCGCGCCCGGTCGCCGGCCGCGATGCCGCCCTGCGCGTGGCTGCCGCGCTCGAGGCGGCGCAGCTCCGCTTCGATCCTGGAGCGGATGCGGTCGCCCGTGCCCACGGGTACGGTGCTCTTGGTGACGATGACCTTGTATCCGGTGAGGTTGCGCGCAATGGCGAGCGCAACCTCGTCGACGTAGGAGAGATCGGCCGAGCCGTCGGCGCGCGCGGGCGTGCCCACGGCGATGAATATCGCGAGCGAGTTCTGGATCGCCTCGTCGATATCCGTGCTGAAGCGCAGGAATCCGGTCTTCATGTTGCGGCGCACGATCTCCTCGAGGCCGGGCTCGTAGATCGGCATCTTGCCCTGCGCCAGCTGGGCGATCTTCTTCTTGTCCTTGTCCACGCAGGCGACCTTGAGCCCGAATTCCGCGAAGCAGGCTCCGGTGACCAGGCCCACGTACCCCGTGCCGATGACGGTAATGTTCATGCACCCTCCTTCACTTCCGAGCGGGGGACGGCAAACCTATACAGCACATCCCTGCAGGTGTCAATCGGCGCCGCCCCAGAAAAAGGTTGACAGCGCCCGGGGGCCGGCTTAATCTGACGCTCGCCCTCAGTATCCTCTCTCAGCTTGCCGGACGAAAACCGGGTGTTTCGGAAAGCGGCGCGCGCGCCGTATTTCCATACCCTGTGCAACCCAACGTGTCGCGGAGGTCCGGCGTGTCTGGCTACGCATTTCACTGGAGAATTTCCTGCGGGACGTCGTGGATCCGAGAACGCGTCCCCGTGCCCCGATACCGGGTCGAAACAGGCCCGCGGCTTTCCGAATGGAGCGACGAGGATCTCAACAGAATCCGCTCCGTGCTCAAGAAACTGACCTGCCTCCGGGTGGACAATCGGGACGACGCCGAGGATCTGGTCCAGGAGACCCTGCTCACCATGACGGAAAAATGCAGCCGCACCCGGCTGGAAAAGGGCCTGCTCGTCTGGGGCATGGGCATCCTGCGCCGCAAGATCGGCAACTACTACCGCCGCGGGCGGCGCTTCGTCTCCCTCGACGAGATCTGCGGCAGCGCCGGCGACAACGACCAGCACTTCCTGGTCGAGCCCGCCCAGGAATCCGCCCGGCACTACGCCGAGCTGCGCGCGCTCGTCGACAAGGCGCTCGCGTCGCTCGCGCCGCGCGAGCGATTGGCGGTCGAACTTTTCCTCGCGGGCTCGCCCACGCGCGAGATCGTCGACCTGCTCTACCCGGAGCGCTACCAGAACATCGTCAACTGGATCCATCGCGGCCGCAGGAAGGTGGCCAGGGAACTGGCCAAGTACGGGTATCACGGCATCGCGTGAAATAAGAGTCCGCCTCGCGAAACGATAAAGATGACGCCAAACCCCGGCGGTGCACCAAGCCTGCAAGCCACCTTCCTCATCAGACTCGACAACCACCGCCGGGGACGGCCGCACGCGCTGCGGCAGGCCGCCCGTGCCGGCAAGCGCGGGCCGGCGCCGCCGGCTCGTTTGTGCCGCCCCGGGGGGCGCCCCGGGCCATCGGGAACGGCACGCCCGGCCGATGCGGAAGCGGGATTCCCGAAGTATCCTCTGGAAGCTGAGGGGCAGGATGGCACGGAGAAACCGGTGACGGGCAACTGCAGGATCATCCAGTTCCGGCCGCGGATAGCGCCCGAATCCGAGCGCCGGCGCTTCGTCCGCATCAGCGAGCCGATCGAGGCCGTCGTCAAGGGCGAGGATGCCGAAGGAAGCCCGTTCGAACTCAAGACCATCCTGCGCAACCTGGGCGCCGGAGGGCTCTATCTCTCCATCCCGCGGCGCCTCTCCCCCGGCGACAGCATGGACATCGTCATCCGGCTGTGCCGCGCCGGGCGCCCGGGAGCACGGGCGCCGCTGATCCTGGCGCACAGCCGGGTCTTGCGCACCGAAGCCCGGGCGGACGGCGAGTATGGGCTGGCCGTCGAGTTTCTGAGTCACCGTTTTCTCTGAGGAAGAAACTAGCGCGGCAGCTGGGCCAGACCGTGCCGGTAGGCGTAGATCATCAGCTCCAGCCGGTTGGAAACATCCAGCTTGGAATAGATCGACGTCAGGTGATGGCGCACCGTCACCTCGCTGATGAAAAGCATCTCGGCGATCTGCTTGTTCTTCAGGCCGGCCCCCACCGCCGAAACCACCTCGCGCTCCCGGTCGGTCAGCGAAGCTATCCGGGCCGCTTCCGGATTGCTTTCCCTTGGGCCGCCCCTCGATATCTCCCCGAGCACGGTGGCCGTCAGGCAGCGATCCAGCCAGGCCTCGCCCGCATGAACCCGCTCGACGGCCTTGATCAGCATGGCCGGCGTCTGGTCCTTGTGCATCAGACCCACGGCGCCGAGGCGCACCGCCTTGCGGTACATCTGCTTGTCCTGAACGCCCGTCAGAGCGATGAGCTTGGCATTCGGGCACATCTCCAGCAGATTGGGTATCAGCTCCAGACCCCCGCCTTCGCCCATGTCGAGATCCAGCAGAATGATATCGGGCTGCTCCCGCTCCACGAGACCCAAGGCGTCGGACTTGCTGCCCGCCTCGCCGACCACGCCGATACCATCGCGGGAGGCGACGATGGATTTCAGGCCCGCACGGGCAAGGGCGTGGCCGCCGACGATAACGACGCGGATCGCCTCTTGGGCCGCAGGCAGGCCCGCTTCGTTCCTGCTCTGAATTTCCTGTGTGACCTTGGCTTGCATCACCTTCCCTTATCGGCCGGCAGAGCCAAAGCCATACCCGTTTTGCAACCTTCCGGCCGACTCGGCCCCGATCGGAACAACCGCTTCCCTTCCCGGGCACGCCGCGCCGCAGCGCGATATTTTCGCGTACCATGAGGCTCGGCAGGCTGGTATGATTGGCGCCATGCTGCGGCCGCCGGAGGAATTCCGGGATGTCCGGGTGTTTACGGCGCCGTGCTTTCCCGACGAGCGCGGCTTCCTGTTGCAGTCCTACGTCGCATCGACCCTGGCTTCGATGGGTATAGAAGCCCGCTTCCGCCAGGCCATTCAAAGCAGCTCGAGGCGCGGCGTCGTCCGCGGGCTGCATTTCCAGTGGGATCCGGCGCAGGCCAAGCTCATCCGCTGCGTCTCGGGGAGCGTTTTCGACGTGCTCGTCGACGTCCGCCTCGGGTCCCCCACGTTCGGCGACCACCTCGTCGTCGAACTCACGGGCGAGAACCGCAAAGTTCTGTGGGCACCGGAGGGTTTCGCCCACGGATTCATGGCCCTGCAAGAGGATTCGATCGTCCTTTACGAATGCACGGCGGAATACAATGCGTCGGGCGAAGGCGGCATCCTGTGGAACGATCCCCGCTTGGGCATCAGCTGGCCGCCGATCCCCCCGATCGTCTCGGCCAAGGATCGCCGACTGCCCGATCTGGATACCTGGGTGAAAAATCCGCTCTCGGAGCGCTTTCGCTTCGCCCGGTGACGGTTCCTTGCGCGCCCGCCGACAGCCGGCTCCCACTCGGGAATAAAGATCCCCAAATCTCTGGCCGATAAGTAGTTTGCGGCTGCGGGACGCGGCTCGACAGGAATCGCAGGCATAACCACGGAGTTCTTATGGGCATCTGGATCCTATTCACAGCACTGGCTTTGCAGGTAGCCTCACCGGGGGAAAGCGCATGCCTCGGATTCATCAGAGCGACGGCCGTTCCCCTGAACCTCTATGTTTCCGGGACCGAGGAAGATGAGTTGGTCAATTATTCCAGCCCGGGAAAGCTGCTTTATCTCAACGGGCCGGGAATCGCCTCGGTGAAGGTCGGCGAGTTGTACTCCGTGGTCAGGCCGGAGGGGAAAATCAGGCACCCGTCCACCGGCGACAGGGTCGGCATCTATCAAAAGGAGTTGGGATCGGTGCGGATCGAAGCCGTCAGGCCCGACGGCGCGACGGCAACGGTGGTCTCCGCCTGCAATGCCATTCTCAAGGGGGATCTGCTCGTGCCCCCGGCCGCCAGGCCTGCGGTCGAGTTCAGCGGGAAGCCGTCCGACGCGCTTACGCCGTATCCCTCCCAAGGGCTGATCGGCGAGATTGTCCTGGGGAAGGACGGCATCAAGGAAATGGGCGCCGGCAACATCTGTTTCCTGGAGCTGGGCAGCCGCGACGGCGTCAAGCCGGGCGACAGGTTCACCATCTACCGGCGCCAGCCCGCCTTCGACGCCCGGCGGCTGGGATCGGAAGGATCCCTGGCGGGTTACAGCTACAAGAGGTACGCGACCGGCGAGTACCGCGCGCTGCTGACGTCGGCCTTGAAGAGGCGGCGCATTCCTCCCAGGGTGATGGGCGATCTCGTGGTGCTCGACGTGCAGGAAACCACGTCGGCGGCCAAGATAATCCAGAGCCGTTCGGAGATCCACGTCGGCGACATCGTCGTCCGGCGCTGAAGCCGGCGACGGGCGTTCATTCCCCGAACACCTGGGCCTCGAAGACATGGATGGCGGTGCCAGGCCGGCGCCAGGCATCGTCCTCGAGCCCCGCCTTGCGGCATGTCTGGATCAGGAAGGTCTCGCGATCCCAACCGTACTGCGTAGCCACCTGCGGCAGCAGGAGTCCGCGATTCATGCCGCGCACGATGTACAGACCGTGCCGGCCGACGGTGATCTCGCCGATGTCCGCGACGCGCCGCATGGGCGTGAGCACGGAAATCTCGATGGTGAGATCGCCGACCTCTTCCGGCGTCACCGGCGTGAAACGGTAGTCCTCGAGCGCGGCGGAGTACGTGCAGCGCTGCACGGTGCGGTAGAGCGCCTCATCGGAGATGATCTGGCCGATACAGCCCCGCAGGCGCGGGCCGGCATGCAGGGAGACGAAGGCGCCGCAACGCGCCAGCAGCGCCGGCTTCTCGGTGCGATATTCGGGTATTTTCCGGGAGGCGACGCAGGCTTCGAGCGTCTTGCGGGCGAGCGCGAGGAGTTCCTGACGCGCATCCGGATCGAGCTGTGGAGTGGCATCGCTCACGGCATCCCTCCGCGAAGTGGGGCCGCCGATGGTCTGCCCGGCCCCGGTCATCCGGGATCCTGAACGCTCCCGAGCGGAGCCTCGGGTTTCAGTTCCTTGCCCGCGAGGCGCGCCAGCTTGCGCAGGCGCCTGAGCTCCCGCCGTTCGGCGAGCAGCTGCCGCCGGCGCGCCAGCAGCCGCAGCCGGCGGTGCTCGCGGTTCTTGATACTGCTGTCGAGGCCCGACCAGAAGCTGCGGAAATACTGGTACAGGGAGAGCAGCGCGAAAACCATGACCGTCCAGAGCAACAGCCGGGCGGCCTGCAGTATCCACCCGCCCTGCTCCCGGCCCACGATCAGGCCCACGACCGCGGCGACCTGAGCGGCCATCTTCCCCTTGCCGAGCGGAGAAACATCGATGGAAAAGCCCTCCGAAGCAGCGATGCTGCGCATGCCGCTCACGGCGAACTCCCGGCCGATGATGATGACGACCATCCAGGCCGGCGCCAGGTCGAGCTGCACCAGGGAAATCAGCGCCGCGGAGATCAGCAGCTTGTCCGCGATCGGGTCGAGAAGCCTGCCCAGCGTGGTGACCTGCTTGCGGCGGCGCGCGAAGTACCCGTCGAGCAGATCCGTCAGCGCCGCGCCCAGGAAGAGCGAGACGCCCCACAGGGCCCAGTTGTGCATGCGCGTCGTGAGCAGGACCACGACGACGAGCGGTACCAGAAAAATGCGCGCCAGCGTCAGAGCATTCGGCAGGTTCATGGCGATCCTTGCCGCCTTAGCTTAGCACAACTTCACCGAGCTTTCATCGCGGCCCGCTGCACTGCGCCGAGCCGGGCGCTCAGGCCTGGAGGATTACCGTGCAGCCGCATTGCCTGAGAACGTACTCGGTCGTGCTGCCGAACAGCACCTCCCGTATGGGGCTGTGTCCGTAAGCGCCCATGACGAGGATGTCCGCGCTCTGCGCGGCCGCCAGATCGCAGATCGCCTCGGAGGGCCTGCCGGCGACGATCACCTGCCTTTTCGGGGACAGGCCGTGGTGATAAAGATAGGCCTCGGCGGGCTCCAAGACCTCCGCCCCCGCCTCCTGTGAGGCGGCGACGTTCACCAGCGCGCACTGGATGCCGGGGCGCGCGCCGATCAGGGCGGCGATCGGCAGCGCGCGCGCCGCGTGCGCGCTGCCGTCGTAAGCCACCATCAAGTTGCGGATCCCGGCGGCGGGAAACTCCTTGCCGGCAACCAGAACCGGCCGGACGCAGCCGCGCAGCACCTGGCGCACGAGGGGATCCACCTGCTGGCGCACGGCTGCGGAAGCCGTATAGCCGGTCCGGCCCATGACCACCAGGTCGTGCGCCACGGCTTCCCGCGCCACCGATTCCCAGGGGACTCCGGTGCGGACATCGGTCGCACACGACACGCCCGCCGCCGCGCACTCCCGCGCGAACCGGTCGAGCCGCTCGCCGGCGGCGGCGGTCAGTTCATCCAGGATGTTTCGGCCTTCGGGGAGCGGCGGCGTCACCACCGCGGGCATGAAACCGTCGGGCGCGCCGATCACCGGAACCTCGAAGGCTTTGACATCCACGACCGCCAGCGCCTGGATATGGCACCCCATGGTCCGGCCGAACCAGAAGGCGAAGTCGCGCGCTGCGGCCGAGGGAAGTTCCTCGGTCAATGGAAGCAACAGGGAGCTGATCATAACCGGTCCTCAGCAGGTGCCTCGAGCGGCACGATCGATCGACGCTTCCTCGGCCTGCAACCGCGCTCTGCCGGGTGGTCGCGAGGAGCCGCCGGATCGGGATCCCAGGGACGCGAGCGGCGGCGCCCCGCCTCGCCCGCGGCCGGGCTGCCGGCAGGTCTTCCCTCGAGCCTTTGTCCCCTCTTCCGCTGCCGTGTCATCGACCGCCCAGGTCGGTCCTTATCTTGACGAAGTCCATGATGTCGCGCCGCGAAAGAATCCCCAGCAGGCGCCCCTCCTCCATGACCGGCATGCGGCCGGCATCCTCCGAAATCATGCGGTTCAGCGCCTCGGCCGCGTCGTCCGTCGGTTTCAGGCGGGGCACCTGATCGATGGGCGTCATGATATCACGCACCTGCTTGAACGCCCAAAGCTCCCTCGGGACATTCTTGACCTGCTCCAGCGACACCATGCCGACGACCTCGGACTCGCTGCAAACCGGGAGATGCGTGCACTGGTGCCGGTATATGTAGTTCCGGACCAGCTCTTCCACGGAGGCCAGCCGGTCGACGGCGGTCACATTCTCCGTCATGATCTGCGCGACCGGGGTACCCGAAAGGGCCTCGCGCAGCACGGCGGCCTGGTAACTGCCGAAAGCCGCCTGTTTCATGATCAGCCCGATCAGCACCGACCAGAGCCCCCCGACGAGATTCTGCCACACGAGGAACTGCAGGACGCCGAAAAGGATGAGAAAAAGCGCGAAGGCATTGCCTAGGCGGCTCACGACCTTGGTTGCGCGCCCGGGATCGTCCCAGCGATCCCACAGCAAGGCGCGCAGGACGCGCCCGCCGTCGAGCGGCAGTCCGGGAATCATGTTGAAGAGCGCCAGGATGAGATTGGCCGAAGCCAGGTACGCCGCCACCACGGCCGCCGGGCTCCATGCGCCCGCGAGGAGCAGAAGCAGCCACACAGCGCCGAAAAGGAAGGCGACGGCCACACTGGCGGCCGGACCGGCAAGCGCGATCAGGAACTCGTGCTTGGAAGTTTTCGGCTCGGAAGAAATCTGCGCCAGGCCGCCGAAAAAGAGGAGGCGGATGCTCTTCACTTCGATTCCGTGGCGGCGGGCCACCAGCGAGTGCGCCAGCTCGTGAATCAGGACCGATGCGAAATACAACAGGGCGAACACCAGTCCCATCAACCAGTACTCCACAGCGGAAGAGCGGTCATGACTCCTGGGAAACGCGCCCTCGGCCGCTACGTACACGATCAGCAGGAAGACGATGAACCAGGAATAGTCGATGACCACCTGGATGCCGCCCACGCGCACCAGGTGCACTCCCCGGGAGTCCATGACATTACATATACCATGAAGGTGCGGCGGAATTAACGAAAGTCGGGATGCCCATGCCCGCGCGCCCCGGGTCGCCCGCACAAGGGCGGTGTGATAGAATTCACCGTCACCTGTTTCCATGAAGGAGGCGTTCCTTGATCAAGGCGTTCATCCTCGCTGGAGGAAAAGGCGCGGGGCTGCGCCCGCTGACCCTGAACACGCCGAAGCCGATCGTGCCGCTGGCCAACATACCCTTTCTCTTCTTCCAGATCGATCACATCAAGCGCGCCCGAATCACCGAGATCATCCTGAGTCTTTCCTACCAGCCGCGCAAGATCACGGACATCTTCGGCGACGGCGTCAAGTACGGCGTCACCATGCGCTATGCCTACGAGGTCCTTCCCCGGGGCACGGCGGGCGCCCTCAAGGCGGTCGAGAACCTGATCGACGACACCGTGGTCGTGCTCAACGGCGACGTGCTCAGCGACACGGACCTGCTCGATGTCATCCGCTTCCACCGGGAAAGGAAGGCGGAGGCCACCATCGTGACCGCGCGCGTCCTGAACCCGGCGGGATACGGGCTGGTGGTCAGCGACAAGCGGGGCCGGGTGGTGCGCTTCACCGAAAAGCCGCCGGAGGACGAAATCACCGGCAACACCATCAATGCCGGGATCTACGTCCTGGAGCCCTCGGTGCTCGCACGCATCCCGGAGGAGGGCATGCAGAGCCTGGAGCGCGAGATCTTCCCCGCCATGCTGCACGACGGCGCCCGGGTCTTCGCCTATGCGGCATCGGGCTACTGGCAGGACATCGGTGACCCCCAGAAGTATCTCGAAGCCCACTACGGCATCATATCGGGACGCATCAAACTTCCCGCCTACCCGCAAAAATCCTGCCCGCCGAACGACTGGCACAGAAAACAGGTGCAGATCGACAATCTCTCCATCCTCGACGGCGGCTGCGTGATCAAGCCGGGCGTGGTGATCGAAAACTCGGTCCTGGGAGAAGGCTGCCGCATCGAGGAGGGCACCGTCATCAAGGACTCGGTCCTGTGGAGCGGGACGCGCGTGC
>Ga0272448_1002178_pt1 | contig 25112 bp, 18 predicted proteins | sample YNPCB0191_FD_202220 | JGI IMG/M metagenome (GOLD analysis project Ga0272448, IMG submission 202220) | Hot spring sediment microbial communities from Yellowstone National Park, WY, United States - YNP-CB-019-1 | ecosystem: Environmental > Aquatic > Thermal springs > Hot (42-90C) > Sediment... | reverse complement strand
GAAGTGCGATCGCTGCCTTCATGTTCGTGGTTGCGCTCACTATAACCAGTATGGTGCAGTACGCTACCCGCCGGCGGTCTGTTTAAGAGGAGAAAGGCAGAAAATGAATACGGTTAAGAAAATCCTTTTATACCTTGTTGCGGGATTGTTCTTGATTCTTATGGGGTACCCGTTCATCTTCGTCCTTTTCACCTCTTTTAAAACTCCCATGGAATATATGATGAATGTTTGGGCCTTCCCAAAAGCGCTCTCTTTTGAAAACTATGATAAAGTCCTGCAGCCGTACTTTCTCCGGTATTTTTTAAACAGCATTATTGTATCTTCCTGCACGGTCGCAACGGTTATTCTCATCGCTTCCATGGCCAGTTATGCTTTTGCCCGGATGCAGTTCCGTTTTAACAAATACCTGTTTATGGTTTTCGTAGCAGGGATGATGATACCTGTTCATACCACCTTAATCCCTGTATATGTCCTTATAAACAAGATAGGAGTATACGACACTCTCCCAGGGCTGATGGGTCCCTATACAAGCTTCAGTCTCCCGGTTGCTATTTTCATCATGACAGGTTTCTTTAAAGAAGTGCCGAAAGAACTGGAGGAGGCTGCCCTGATGGACGGCTGTTCCCATTGGATCATTTTTCGAAAAATCATGTTCCCCCTTTCAACACCCGCTATTGCAACAGTGGGAATCTATAACTTTCTGTACACCTGGAACGAATTCATCTACGCCCTTGTACTGATCAATAGTCCTTCCGTAAAAACCCTTCCTCTCGGTATCAGGGAGTTTTACGGGATGGAATCCGTCAATATTCCAGGAGTAATCACCGCCATCCTGGTTGGGTCCCTGCCGGTACTGATCTTCTACTTCCTGGCTCAGGAGCGGGTAATCAATGGACTGGTTTCAGGAGCGGTTAAAGGTTGATCTGCCAAATTAAGACCAAAGGAGACAGAGTATGGACATTTTACAGGTTAAAGGAAACCGAATCGTAACCAAGGACGGCCGGCCGATATTCCTCCGGGGTACCTGCATCGGCGGCTGGATGAATATGGAAAACTTCATTGATGGATATCCGGGTACCGAATCCGGTCTTCGGGATATTATGTACAAGACACTAGGTGCATCGAAAGGAGAATTCTTTTTTGAACGGCTTCTGGATCACTTCTTTTCTGAAGCGGACTTAACGTTCCTTAAACAGTTAGGGGTTACGGTTGTGAGACTTCCGTTGAACTACCGGCACTTTGAGGATGATGAACACCCCTTTGAATATAAGGAAAAAGGGTTCCTGCGTCTGGACAAAGCTCTTTCCCTCTGCGAATCCGCTGGTATCTATGCAATTCTCGATTTGCATGCCGTTCAGGGCTGGCAGAATGCACACTGGCATAGCGACAATTCCCGGGGAATCTCGCTATTCTGGAGGAACCGGCAGTTCCAGGATCGGTTCGTTGCTCTGTGGGAAGAGATTGCCCGAAGGTACAGAGGCCGATCTGCAGTTGCCGGGTACAATATCATGAATGAACCCTGTTCCAATGTTCCCGATGGGGATTACCCGCACACCTTCTACGGAGCCTATCAGCCGGATTGGAATCGGATGAACCGGATCTACCGCCGCACCGTAGAAGCAATCCGTAAGATTGATTCACAGCATATCATCTTTCTCGAAGGGGATATGTATTCCCATAGTTTTAACGGATTGGAAGCTCCCTTTGCCGACAACCTGGTATACTCCAGCCATAACTACAATGCTGCCGGCTTCGGTCCCGGCCCCTATCCGGGGGAGTTCCATACCCACCGTCCCGACCGGCAGGAAGAAAACGGCTGGTGGGACAGGAAGAAACAGGTAGAGGTATTCAAAACTCAGGAAGGGACAAAGTATGCCGAAACGCACAATGTGCCGCTCTGGATCGGGGAGTTCGGCTCGCAGTATAACGGCCCTGCCGAAGAGGTTCCCTGCCGACTCAAGGCAATGGAAGACCAGATTCGTGTGTTCAACGAATTCGGCTCCCATTGGACAACCTGGACATATAAGGACGTGGGGGTAATGGGACTGGTAACGCTTGATCCGAAGTCGGACTATATGGAAATCATCGGACCGGTTCAGGAGAGGAAACGTATTTTGGCGGCGGAGAACTTTACTTACCGGTATGCGGTTTCTCCTGCAAAGAAGATTACCGATGAGCTTGCCTCCCTTATAGAACGCACGGTTCCGGGAATTCCGATCCACCATGGGACAAATGTCCTTTGCCTGAACCAGGCCGCCTTAAGCGGATACGCGGCGGCAGTTCTGCTTCCGTACTATGCTTCCCGCTTTGCCGGCATGAGCGAGGAGCGGATCGATCAGGTGCTGAGTTCCTTCTCCTGGAAGAACTGTGTTGTAAACGAAGGACTTGCAGAGATTTTCAAGAAGGAGTGCGCCTATGGCACGAATTAAAAACCCTATTTTACCCGGCTTTCATCCGGATCCGTCGATTCTAAGAGTCGGTGAATGGTACTACCTTGCAAATTCCACCTTTGAATGGTATCCGGGAGTGGAACTTCACCGTTCGAAGGATCTGGTAAACTGGGAATCTCTTCCCTCCCCTCTGCAAAGGACAGCGCAACTGGATATGGAAGGGAACCCCCCTTCCGGAGGGATCTGGGCGCCCTGTTTAAGCCATGCGGACGGACTCTACTGGCTGATCTATACGGATGTAAAGCACTGGACCCCCCGTCCGTTTAAGGATGCGAATAATTACCTTGTTACCTCCCCTACCCCGGAAGGCCCCTGGAGCGAACCCGTATTCCTCAATGCTACAGGTTTCGATCCTTCTTTATTCCATGACGAGGATGGTAGAAAATGGCTCGTAAACATGGAATGGGATTATCGAAAAGAAGGAAACGCCCATTTTTCCGGTATTCTGCTCCAGGAGTTTGACCCGATTCAGAGAAAACTCATAGGACCGGTGCATAAGATTTTTACAGGTTCACCTATCGGCATGACGGAAGGGCCGCATATCTATAAACGGAACGGCTGGTACTATCTGGCAGTTGCCGAAGGGGGCACCCAGTACAACCATGCGGTAACCGTTGCCAGATCCCGCAGTATTCTAGGGCCATACGAGTTGCATCCAGCGAATCCCCTTGTTACTTCTAGGGGTAGGCGGGATCTGTATTTACAAAAAGCAGGGCACGGTTCCTGGTGCGACACCCTAGATGGCAGAACATATATAGCTTTCCTCGTGGGACGCCCCTTGCCGGGCACAGATCGATGCATTTTAGGACGAGAGACTGCCTTAGCAGAAATTATATGGAAGGATGATTGGCCCTGGTTGAAGGGAGGAGGAAACCTAGCTCCAGATGCTTTCGAAGCAGAGGTAGAGCGAATAGGCGCGCCTTCTACCATCGAATATTCCTTTTCAGATGCACGATTCTTACTTGATTTCAAAACCCTGCGGATACCTTTTCAGGAACCCATGTTTTCTATTTCCGAACGAGCCGGCTTTCTACGTATACGGGGAGAGGAATCCCTTCAATCCAGGCACCGACAGGCTGTAATTGCCCGAAGGCAGGAACACTTTTCCTTCCGGGCAGAGACGGCTGTAGAGTTTGAGCCGGTTTCCTTCCACCAGATGGCAGGACTGATATACCGATACGATGAACATAGCCAGTTTTATTTGCGAGTTTCATGCGATGAAAAGATAGGTAAATGTCTGGGGCTATTGGTGTTTGAGCAAGGAAAATTCAGCTTACCTTTGAGAGAAAAGGAAGTGCCTCTGCCAAAAGGAAGGATACATTTAGGAGTTGAAACAAAGGGAATAGATTGCCAGTTCTATTACTCCCTCGATGGATCCCGGTGGCAACCCATAGGTCCCGTGCTGGATGCCAGTGTACTTTCCGATGATGCTGCAACACCTCTGGGATTTACTGGCGCTATGGTTGGTATGGCCTGTCAAGATGCAGTAAGTAGATCGACATATGCCGATTTTGCTTACTTTCGATACCAAGCATTACAATAGTTTTATTAAATATTTTATTCAGGAGGTACCCATGAAACCCTTTATTGGACAAAAAGAATACTTTCGTGGAATAGGGAAGATTCCCTACGAAGGACCGAAGTCGAAAAATCCCTTGGCCTTCAAGTTCTACGACCCACAAAAGAAGATCGGCTCCAAAACGATGGAAGAGCATTTAAGGTTTTCCATCGCCTACTGGCACTCCTTCTGCGGGAGCGGCTCGGATATGTTTGGTGCCCCCACCCATCTCTATGCCTGGAACGAGGCCCCCACTCCCCTGCAGGCTGCGGAACAACGGCTGGATGCAGCCTTCGAGTTTATCACCAAAATTGGAGCTCCCTTCTACTGTTTTCACGATCGAGACCTGGCCCCCGAAGGACGAACACCCGCTGAATCGGAAAAGAACCTGATGGCCCTGGTAGAAAAGGCAAAAGAACGGCAAAAAGCCACGGGGGTAAAACTCCTCTGGGGTACGGCGAATCTTTTCTCCCATCCCCGGTACATGAACGGCGCTGCCACCAATCCTGACTTCCGGGTGGTGGCCCATGCCGCCGCCCAGGTAAAGGCTGCCATCGATGCCACAATCACCCTAGAAGGACAGGGATACGTGTTCTGGGGAGGCCGGGAAGGGTACACGACACTGCTGAACACAGACCTGAAACGGGAGCAGGAACACCTGGCCCGCTTCCTCATAGCCTGCCGGGACTATGCCCGCAAGCAGGGGTTCAAAGGAGCGTTCTACATTGAACCTAAGCCGATGGAGCCTACCAAGCATCAGTACGATTTCGATGTGGCCACGGTCATAGGATTCCTTCGAAAGTACGGTCTGGAAAAGGATTTCAAAATCAACATCGAAGCTAACCATGCGGAATTGGCGGGGCATGATTTTGTCCATGAACTTACCGTTGCGGCTGCCGAAGGCATGCTGGGCAGTATAGATGCGAACCGGGGAGACCCCCGAAACGGGTGGGATACCGACCAGTTTCCCACGAACCTATATGAAACTACCCTTGCGATGCTGGTTGTTTTAAAAATGGGGGGCTTTGCCACAGGGGGACTCAACTTCGATGCCAAACTTCGCCGGGATTCTACCGACCCCGAGGACCTCTTCATCGCCCATATCGGAGGAATGGATGCTTTTGCCCTGGGGCTGGAAGTTGCCCACCGTATCCTGGAAGAGGGCGTTCTACCCAGAATGGTGCAAGAGCGGTACGCTTCCTTCGATTCCGGTGCGGGAAAGAAGTTCGAGACCCAGGGGATGAGTCTGGAAGAGCTGGCAGCCCTCGCCACCGAGTACTCCGATGAAGGTAGAGCCAGCGGGAAGCAGGAGCTGTTCGAAAACATCCTGAACTCGTACCTCTTCGGGTAATGATAGCGGGATGACAATCCAACCGAAAGAGGGTACTGTACGGATATGGTACCTTCTTCCCTGCAAACCAGAACCGATGTCCAGCAGGCGGTACTTGCCCTTCTTGACCCATTAAATTCTTGCTACGTATCAGACGGTTTGCACCTCGGCTACACAGGAAGTAGTTACTCTCCCCGGGTAGCCCGCCTCGAGGCCTGGAGCCGGACCCTCTGGGGCATTGCCCCACTTCTGGCCGGCGGAGGATCCTTTCCATTTCTGGATCGACACCTGGAGATCCTTACACGATGTACCGATCCTGCCTCTCCCTGCTATTGGGGTACGCCAACGGACAAAGACCAGCGCCTGGTAGAGATGGCCCCGCTGGCCTTTGCACTACTATCAGCCCGTGCGTGGTTCTGGGATCCACTAAGTCCCCGGGAAAAACAAAATCTCTACCACTGGCTTTCCACGATTCAGCACCGGCAGCTGCCGGCAAACAATTGGCATTTCTTCCGAATCCTGGTGTGCACCGCATTTCGGTTTCTCGATCTACCGGTAGACGAAGCGGCCGAAGCAGAATCCTTTCGGATCGTGGAGGACTGTTATAAAGGGAACGGATGGTACATCGATGGCACGAATGCCACCTACGATCTCTACAACCCCACCGGGTTCCATTTCTACGGCCTACTGTATGCTTGGTTTCTAAAGGAGTGGGTCGGCCGCTGTTCGCAGAAAACACCCACACCAAGCACACTACAGGAACGTATCTGTCAATTTTTCGAGCGGGCTCGCCTTTTCTCCGAAAGAGCCGAACAGTTCGCCCCCCAATACCTTGCCTGGTTCAGGGAAGACGGCTCCTTCGTTCCCTTCGGAAGGAGTCTCACCTACCGGTTCGTGGCAGCCTCCTTCTTCAGCGCGTGCGCCTTTGCAGAAGTTCCTGTGTTTTCCTGGGGTGTTTTGAAGGGAGTTGTCCTGCGACACCTTCGATACTGGTTCTCCCGGCCAATCCTCGATTCACAGGGGCTTTTTACCATCGGGTACGGGTACCCGAACCTCGTGATGGCGGAACAGTACAATGCCTCCGGCTCTCCTTACTGGGGACTGAAAACATTCCTGATCCTCGCCCTTCCCCCGGATCATCCCTTCTGGGCATCGCCCGAAGAACCCATTCACACCCTTTCGAAGGTACCCGGAAAGCCAGTCCCCACAAAACAGCTACGGACCCCTATTCATCCCTCACCCCCCACCGCGGAAATCCTCTGTCAGGAGCCTCCTGGTTTCATCGTCTCCCGAAGCAGGGAAGATGTGCAGGTTCTGAATCCCGGGTACTACCCCGGTTGGGAGGCTGTTCATTCGGCAGCCAAGTACGGGAAGTTCGTTTACTCGGCCCGGTTCGGGTTCTGTGTTTCCCATGGAGCTTACGGTCTGGAAAAAACAGGATGCGATTCTTCCCTCGTGCTTTCCGAAGGGGATGGGTACTGGAGGGAGCGCAGGCACACAGAGAATGTGCGTTTTGGGAAAAACTGGACGGCCAGTACCTGGAAACCCTGGTCAAACGTAACAATCGATTCGATTCTCATCTCTTTAGGTGTCTGGCATGTTCGGGTGCACCGAATTAAAAGTGACCGTTCCCTTTTAGGAGTGGAAGGGGGATTCTCAGTTCCCCGGTATGGGGAGGAATGCTCGGAGGACTATTCACCATCCATTTCATATTCCCAAAACCCGGTTGGAATTACAGTGACATTCCCTTGGGCTGCTTCTCGAATGGTAGATCTATCCCCCGTCTGCTCCCACAATCGGACTGCTGAACTTGTGTACCCCGAACCGAACTTGAACGTCCTGGAACCTTCCGTAGTACTTCCTATTTTGAAAGGAACCCTCGAACCAGGTACTACCCTTTGGGTCTGTGCAGTGCGGGCAGGGGATCCCGCTCCAACATGTTCAGAACCTGCACCTCGGGTAAGTAGCGATCCCGATGGCTTTCTATCCGTAGCCATACCCCTAGGGGGGAGTGATCTGGTTTTTAAGCTCCTGGATCCGTGAGGCACAATACTCTAGAAGGGTCTCGAAAATAGCTTTTCCCTTTTCCGCTGTGGCTTTCGTGGGGTAGCCCCATACTCCCTGGGGAGTGAGGGTTTTCATCGAGAAGTGGGAAAGGTCCGAGCGGGGGTGGGGAGGAAGGAAGTCCACGGCCCGATCCATCCGGACAGCTTCCGGTTTCAAGTACAGCATGAGGGATGTTTCTACCTCACAAGCGTGGAGGTTCTGCCCCATCACTTCCCGGAGTCCCTCATACGCTTCGACATGCAAAAGCTGAGGCTGCCGGCAGTCCAGGTTCCATTCCCGGATGGCGGGTGTCAGGATGAAATTCCCTCCATGACAGTTGAGGATCGCTACATGCCGCACCTTCCATTCCTCAAGGGATTCTGCAATATCATAGATCACCTGCCGAAGGGTGAGGGGCCTCAAGTACACAGTACCGGCAAATCCCCTATGCACGAGAGAATCGGAATACGGGAGGGGAGGAAGAAAAAAGGCGTTCAAGCGTTCCGCCACGGCCTGGCTTAAAGCAACGGCAATATCATAATCGGTACTGATGGGCAGGTGGTGAGAATGCTGTTCGATGGCTCCGATACCCAGTACGGCCAGAGGGGGTTGGAATTTTTCGATTTCGAAGGTTGTGGAATGTATGTCCATACTCGTATACTCCCTTTAACTCAGAAGGATCGCACCTTCAAAAGGCTTTCCAATCGGCGCTGGAAAAAAGGATACACGCTGCTCCGTATGCAACCCTGGAAACCTCCGGAAAGGGCCAGGTACTCCACCCGATCCTTTGCATATGAGGGTAGTTCCCTCCGCATAAACTGAGTGATCTGCTGGAAAACCCATGGATTCTCCGTTACAGGTCCCAAGAACAGCACCGTATCGGGATATAACACCTGGTGAACGTTATAGAGGGCCAGGCAGAAGTGTTTCAATGCGTTCTCTATCAACGGGTTCACCGACACATCGATTTCACGAAACTGTCGTCCCAGTTCCTCTTCGTCCAGGAGCCCCTGAGGAAACAGTGGATGAATCCCCCCAAGGGAAGTTTCCTCCTGCAGAGCCCATAGGGCTGCTTCTGTTTCTAGGCATCCATAGGCCCCACACTGGCACTGCTTGGCCGAAGATGGGGTAACACTCATGTGTCCGATCTCACAGGTACGTCCTACGGTAGATTCCAGCAGTTTTCCCCTGGAGGCATAGGAAGCTCCGATCCCGAAGCCCCAATGCACAAGGAGAACGTTCTTTTCCCTATAGGCGGGATTCTTCTGGATGAAGTACAGTAGTTCCGCATCCTGCATCCGGTTAATGAGGACGGGTTGGCCGAGGGACTGTTCCAGTAATCCAAAGTCCAGGTTCTGGATGTTCCTCCACCGAGCGGTGGAAACCCATCGCTTGCGGGCCCCATCCACCGTTCCCACTAGCGAAACCGCAACTCCCAGGATCTCCGAACCGGGGATCACCTCTCGGGTCACTCCCCGGTACACCCGCAGGCAAGCCTCCAGAAATCCTTCGTTGGACACATCCGGCGATAATGATTCCGTGTACCGCTCCCGTACTTCTTCGGTTATATTGAGACGGACGGCTCGGAGCTGACGGGCCTGCACGGTGAGGGAGATAGCGGTAAGTCGGTCGGGATTCGCACGGAGCACTACCTGGGCTCTGCCGCGAGATTCCTGCAAGCGCTCGGGAGTTTCCTCCACAAGACCGTCCTCTATCAATTCCCGGACGATCTTCGACACGGTGGTAGGCCGGATCTGCAGCTTTCGGATCATGGCCTTGCGGCTGCAGCGGGGGGTAGTACAGATCTCCTGGTAGATCTGCGCCTTGTCCTGGTCTTTCAGCCGATACCGTTTCCCCTGATGGATCTGTTGCAGCGTGGAAATCATCTTACAACAGCGAGGCAGAATCCCGATCGAGGAACACGTAGGCCTGGGGGTGGAGTTTCAAGGCCGAGGCTGGATACAGGGGGGACACCTCACGGTCCTTTCCTAGACAGTTCCGCACGGCTTCGGCCTTGCGCTTTTCGGGGCAGATGCAAAGGATGGTGTCGGTCTTCAGAATCTGTTTGATGGACATGGAAAAAGCCTGTTTGGGCACCGCATCCAGGGAGGGAAACCATCCTTCGCCTACCTGCTGTTTCCGGCACCGTTCGTCCAGTTGGACGATCAGGTAGGGTTCCTCCGTGTCGAAGTTCGCCGGAGGGTCGTTGAAGGCCAGGTGGCCGTTTTCCCCTATTCCCACGAAGGCGAGATCCATCGGAGCTGCCGAGGCGAGGGCGCAGAGACGCTTCCGTTCCGTTTCCGGATCCTTCGCTTTTCCATCGATGAAGTGTACTTCCTTCAAGGGCAGGTGGTCCACGATTTCCCGCTTAATGTACCCCACGAAGCTTGCCGGATGGTCCGGCCCCAGGCCTACGTATTCATCCAGATGGAAAAGCACGACCCTCTTCCAATCCACATCCCTTCGTTTCCGTAAGTGGGCCAGGAACTCGAGCTGGGAGTTCCCCGTGGCGGCGATCAGTCGCACCACGGGCTTTCGCTGTAGAGCATCTTTCAGCACCTCGGCCGCCTTCTGAGCCGCCGCTTCCGCCATTTCTTTCTGGGAATTATAAATCTTTATTTCCATTGCAGTCTCCTATAACCGTATCGTCCGCTCCTCCCGGTTGGACCTATAGATCGCATCGACGATCCGCAGCACCTGGAAGCCTGCTTCCGCCGTGGTCCCCCTCGCCTGGGATTCCTTTCCCTGAAGGCAGGCAAGGAAGTGGGCCAGCTCGTTCTTGTACCCGAGGGACTCGAACTCGTTCACCGCCGGTTTTGTCCATCCCTGGGTGAACTCCGCCTTTTCCACCGCATAGGAGATCCCCTTTTTGGAAAATACCGAGAGGGGGCTGCCGAAGGTCAGATCCACCCGGATCCTCCCGTCGCTCCCATAGACCTCCACCACATCCTCCATCCCGCCGGTAGTAATATAGTTGCCCTCCACCAGGGCACGGGTACCATCCTTGTAGATCAGGAAACCTGCCGCCCAGTCTTCCCCTTCGATCTGGGTATGAACGTAGTTGTCCTTCCCTCCCCCCGTACAGAGGCCCACTACCTTTTCCGGCAATCCCAGAAGGTGGTAGAAGTATCCCACCGCGTGGATACCCAGATGGATCATCGCGCCCCCGCCACAGTACTGGATCGTTCGGGCATAGGGAGAATGGGAACCATTGTGGGTTTCCTTTCCCTTGAAGTAGAAGGGTTTCCCGATCCCGCCCTCCTTGAGGATTTGTTCCGCCCGCAGGAGTGCGGGCGCGAAGATCCAATCCTCCGCGTAGAAAAGCCGTCGACCTGTTTTCTGTTGAACTTCTACAACCTTTTCCCCATCCTGTATCGTCGTAGCAAAAGGCTTCTCGCAGATCACATCCTTCCCCGCTTCCATCGCCTGTATAGCGGTCTCCGCATGCAGGTAGTTGGGAAGGCAGATATCCACCACCTCCACATCCGAGTCGGAAAGGAGTTGCGAAAGGTTTTCATATCCCCGGGGAATCCCATACTTCTTCTGGAAAGCTTCCCGCTGGGTAGGATTCCGGGCCGCTAGGGCAACCACCTCGGCTCCCGGCAACATCTGCCATACCTCCGTATGGAAGGAGGCCGCAAACTTGGAGCCCACGATACCGATACGAATAGGCTTCATCACTCTCTCCTTTCATGCATGGATATCGCCCCATAGGGGCAAAGATCGATACAGGTCGAGCAGGCCAGACAGAGGGCCGGATCGATCTCGGTAATCCCTTCCGCGGTATGGGAGATGGCTTCGCAGTGCCCGATTTTCCAGCAGATCCCGCACCGCTTGCACCGGAGGGTGTCCACTACCGCATACCCGTCATGGATCGTGAGGTCCTGAGCCGATTTGATATTAGCGTGGAGCAGGTCCCGGAAATCGCGGATCCGGGCGTACCCCATCTCTTTCATATAGGATTCCAATTCTTCCAGCAGTTTGGGAAGAAAATCGAAACCCCGGAGCATCGTTTCCGTGCTTATCCAGACCGCATCCGAACCGACCATGATCTGCTGTACCGCACTGGCAAGGTCCGAGACTCCTCCCGAGCCGAGGATGAAAGCCTCCTTGCCTAAAGCTTTTCGCATCTGGTAGGTATCCCGCAGGGCCAGGGGCCGTAACCAGGGGCCTGACATGCACCCCAGGGTGATCTGGTCCTGTAGCCGATAAACCGATCGAAGAGGATGGCGAATGTCGATATCGGGGATTCCCAACCGATTCCCCGCATGCCCCACCGCGGTAGCCCCCGCCTTCAAGGCTACGTAGGAAGATTGGGCCAGTTGATTGCCCTCGGGGCTGAACTTGGCTACTACCGGGACTTTTACGGAAGACACCACCGCTTCGATCACCTTGGGGAGTTCATCCAGGTCGTTCCCAAGGCTCGCTCCCGTTTTCTTTCCTGTGGATTCCCCCGTACTAGAGAGGTTGAAGGACATGTTGGGACAGCAGAGGTTCAGCTCGATCGCATGGGCTCCCGCATCCTCGAACTGCTTTGCCAACCTTCCCCACCCCTCGTAGTCCTCTCCATCGTAGGTAATATTGGGCATGAGGACAAAATCGTCGTTGGTGGCGGCCCGCCCCTGCTCCAGTAGCTTCAGCGCTTCCGGCGCAGTCAACCGTTTTTCGGCCGTGAAGATATGGTACCGCTCTTTCCGGAACCACCGGTACCGGGGAGGGAAGTTCAGGTAGGGGAAGGGTTCGATCGCCAGCTTCAGCGAGGCCCCTGCCCATCCATTGTCCTGCGCCTCCTTGATCTGCTCCACGTTCTTTACCGTGGGTCCGGAGCCTACGATGAAAGGATTCTTGAAGGTTACAGAACCCATCCGAAGGGAAAGATCGATTTCAGAAGGCATGGGGGGCTCCTTCGATAACAATTCTTGCGGTTAGTATCATAATAGGATATTATCCAACAGGTTTGCTTAAATGTAAATATACTGTTCCCGCTTTGTGTAGTGGGTATGCAATAGGGAATGGGCTCGTTCACTTCCCGGCGAACCAAGGTACTCGGCATACAATCCTTGTATTTCAGGGTTTAGATGGGATTTACGGAACGGAAGTCCTCGATCCTCCCGGTACAGCCCCTCTATGCGGGAAGCCCTGCGGGCAAGGGTATTGGGAAGGGGTTGACCACCCCCGCCGACACAACCCCCCGCACAGGCCATAATCTCGATAAAATGATAACTGGAGTGTCCCGACTTCTTGTCCGCCTCCACTCGTTCCAACAGTTTTCGTGCATTGCCCAACCCATTCGTCACAGCCACTTTTATCGGTGTTCCACCCACATCGATCTCCGCTTCTTTCACTCCGGCCATTCCCCGCACTTCCGTAAAGTCCACCTTCTCGAGGGTTTTCCCGGTAGCCATCTCGTAGGCCGTTCTCAAAGCCGCTTCCATCACTCCTCCTGAAGCGCCAAAAATCGTAGCCGCACCTGTGTATCGGGATAAAAGAGGGTCTGGATTCCCTTCTGGAAGGTTGGCAAAATCGATTCCCACCTGCCGAATCATACGGGCAATTTCCCTTGTTGTCAGCACATAATCGACATCGCGGCTGCCCGAACTGTTCATTTCAGGCCTTGCCGCTTCATATTTTTTTGCCGTGCAGGGCATAATGGATAGGGACACTATAGAATCTCGATCGATTCCCCGACTTTCAGCGTAGTACGTTTTGATCAGCGCTCCCAGCATCTGCTGGGGAGATTTACAGCTCGAGACGTTTTCCAGCAAATCCGGGAAGAATGTTTCTCCAAATTTGATCCAGCCGGGAGAACAGGACGTAATAAGAGGTAGTGGCCCTGCGCTTTTTAACCGCTGCAGAAACTCTGTCGCCTCTTCCATAATCGTAAGATCTGCCGAAAAGTTCGTATCGAACACCACATCAATTCCCAGGGCGCGCAACGCGCTGTAGAGCTTGCCGATGGACAGCTCCCCGGGTGCCAAGCCAAACTCTTCTCCGATTGCCACACGAACCGAGGGGGCAATCTGGGCTACTACGATCTTTTGGGGATCATCTATAGCCTTCCACACTTCCTCGATTGCTTCTTTTTCGTAGAGGGCTCCTACCGGACAGTACACCACGCACTGTCCGCAGTTCACACAGACACTCTGCCCCATGGAGGATCCATAGGCAGGGGAAACGATCGTGTTGGAGCCCCGCCCATGGAAGAAAATCGAGGCTACGGTTTGTACCTCGTTGCAGACCTGTACACACCTTCCACAACCGATGCACTTGTTCATGTCCCGCACAATTCCGAAGGAACTGGCATCAACGGGTAGCTCACGGGTATACCGGTCGAAACGCAAGGTGCGTATTTCTAACCCCTCGGCAAGAGTTTGAAGTTCACATTTGCCGTGCTTGATGCACTGGAGGCAATCGGCCGGATGGGCCGCAAGGACAAGCTCGAGAATTCCCCTCCGAATATCCCGGATCGCTGCTGTAGTGGTGAAAACCTCCATCCCCTCTTCCACCGGAGTTACGCAGGATCGTTTAAAACCGGGTTGCCCCTGGATTTGAACGATACACATGCCACAGGCTCCCTTGGGTTCGAGATCCTCATGCCGACATAGGGAAGGTATCGAAATTCCCGCTTTTGCTGCAGCCATATAGATAGAAGTACCGCCAGGGACAGTGATCTGCTTCCCATTGATTTTTAGTGTGACATCTTTCATACTGCCACCTCCTTCAGGAACTCCTGCTGTTTTATGAAGGAGACAATTTCATCTCCAAACCCTTCAAGGATAGTCTCCAGGGGTAAAGCGATGGATTGCCCAAAGGGGCAGAGGGAAGCCCCTACCATCACACGGGCAATGTCCCGCATAAAATCAAGGTATTCCAATCTCCCCTGTCCCAAGGCGATCTTGTGTGCCATGAACGCCAACTGCCGGGTACCGTACCTGCAGGGGAAACATTGGCCGCAGGATTCTTCTGCGAAGAACCGCATGGTAACATCGAGAACCTGAACCATGCTGACAGATGTGTTCATGAATACCAACGCCCCGCTTCCCAACGCTCCCCCTACTTTGCGCATGGAGGCAAAATCCAGTGCATATCCTAAAGCGGAAGTATCGTAGATTGGCCCTGCCGTTCCCCCAATCTGTACCGCTTTCAGCGGTCCCCGTGTCCCCCCTGCCGCCTGCATTAGTTCCCCTACAGTTGTTCCCATGGGAAACTCGTACACACCGGGTTTTGTAATATGGCCGCTCAAACTGTACAGTTTCAATCCCGGGGATTCGGGATGTCCGATGGAAGAAAAGGTTGTAGCTCCATGCATAAAGATGTAGGGAACGTAGGCCAGGGTTTCCACATTGTTTACCACCGTAGGTTTCCCCCATAGGCCTCTTTCCGTAGGAAAGGGAGGTTTCAATAAGGGATACCCACGATTACCCATCAATGAGTTTAAAAGAGCGGTTTCGTCCCCCACTACATAGGATCCACCGCCTTTACGAACTTCCACATGAAAAGAAAAATCGCCCCCGAGAATACGACTTCCCAGGTATCCACTTTTCTCTGACTGTGCAATAGCCTTCGATAATGCAGTGACAATGTGAGGATACTCCCCGCGCACATAGATATATCCTGTCTGAGCCCCGATCGCATAAGCCGCTATGGAAATTCCTTCCAACACTAGGTAGGGGGTATGTTCCAGTATATATCTATCTTTGAAGGTTCCTGGTTCTCCCTCATCCGCATTGCACACTATGTATCTTTCCGCATCTCCCCGTACGCTTTCCCATTTTACACCAGTGGGAAACCCTGCACCCCCTCGACCCCTCAATCCTGATTGCTTTACCGCTGAGATTACTTCTTTAGGGGGCATCGTAAGAGCTTCCCGTAAACCGAAAAAGCCTCCCTGTGCTACGTATGCGTCGATATCCAAGGGATTCTCTACTGAAGCGTATCGAGTAATGAATTTCAGTTTATTCATACTCCCTCCTTTGAAAGTCGATTGATCAGATCGTCTATCTCTTTCAAAGATACTCCGCTCACCAACTGGTCATCGATCATCAAATTGGGTGCCGTGCTACAGGCTCCCAGGCAATTCACTATTTCCAGGGTAAACAGCCCATCCCCTGTAGTCATCCCGCGGGAAATCCCAAGTCTCTTCCGAATGTACCGATAGATATCGAGGGATCCGCAGATTCGACAACTGAGGGAATCACAGAGCCGAATCACATGCCGACCCCGTGGCGCGCGGGAAAACAGAGTATAAAAACTCACGATCCCATCCAATTCGGCGACGGGGATCTTGTATTCCCGGGCGATACTGGATAGGTCCCTGGCCGTGATCCATGTTTTTCCCGATTTAGAGCTCTGGATATCGTGCAATGCCGAAAGCAGTGTGTCTCGTTTTTTTGAGATCTGCGGATTCTGAGGGTGGGTATTACCCCAGTTTATAGGAACCATACATTCCTCCTTCCGGGGTGGCTTTTAAACAGCAGTTAGTAGCGGGAAGGACTTACCTGGTGGGGCAGCAAAAACATTGGGGGCCTAAACGTCGTTGCGGTGCAGAATCCCTCTGAACCATCCTGACAGTCACCCCTTATTTTTCGATTAGAATTATAAACCTTGCGGAGGCAATAAACAAGAAGGGGCCTTCCCTACGCACACATTTAAAGAAGAAACGAGTATCCCTTTCCCCACTAAATTAAGTATTTTAGTAATGTATGAACATGAACTCTCCTAACCGGTTGAAGGATTCCTTTTCCCCTTACTTGCGGCAGCACGCGTACAATCCGGTAGACTGGTACCCCTACGGAAAGGAAGCCCTGGAAAAGGCTTTTCGTGAAGATAAACCTCTTCTATTGAGTATCGGCTACGCGGCCTGTCACTGGTGTCACGTAATGGCTCATGAGTGCTTCGAGGACAGGGAAATCGCCCAGCGGATGAACGATTGGTTTGTGTGCGTAAAGATCGATCGGGAAGAACGTCCCGATTTGGACATGGTGTATATGGAGGCCGTGCAGCTCATGACAGGGCAGGGAGGATGGCCGCTACACTGTTTTGCCCTTCCGGATGGAACTCCTTTCTATGGAGGTACCTATTTCCCGCCCTTGGCGTGGACAGCGCTTTTGACCCAGATCCATACCCTCTGGGTCTCTGACAGGAACCGTATCCTGCAGGCAGCGGAAGAGGTTAAGCGACTGATGGCAACTTCGACCCCTCGGTCCAGTGTCCTTTCCAAGACAGCTGCTGTCGATACGCCGAAAGGCCCCTTCCCTGTGCCGATGGATCAAATTCGTTCTTCCTACCAGGACCTGAGAAGATCTTTCGACCATAAAGAGGGTGGCCTTGCGGGAGCTCCCAAGTTCCCCCTTCCCGGTTTGTGGGTTACGCTCCTCGAGTATGCCTCCTACACGGGGGATTCCAGCGCGCAGGAACAGGTAACCCTTACCCTGCGTAGAATGGCGCAGGGAGGAATCCACGATCATCTAGGCGGAGCATTCGCCCGCTACGCTACCGATGCCCAATGGAGGATCCCCCATTTCGAAAAAATGCTCTACGACAACGCGCAACTTCTGGAACTTTACGCGAAAGCCTACCTGAAGGATCCGGATCCCCTATACAAAAAAACTGTGGAAGGAATCGTAGAGTTCTGTCAAAGGGAATTGGAAAATCCGACGGGAGGATTTTTCTCTTCCCTCGATGCCGATACGGAAGGGGAAGAGGGGGCCTACTACACCTGGAGGTATGAAGAAATCGAGGCTCTGTTAGGTTCCGATGCCAGAGCCTACGCTAAATATTTTTCCTTCACACCAGAGGGAAACTGGGAAGAGGGGAAGAATATCTTATGGATAGATCCAAAGTCCGCCATCGAGGATGGTTTCATCGAAACCTGTTCTCGAAAACTATTCGAGGCTCGAAGCCGGCGGCCTCGTCCTTCCCTGGATGACAAGATTCTCACTTCCTGGAACGCGTTGATGATCAAAGGACTTTGCTGGGCTTACATCGCCTTCGAGGCGAGCCGGTACCTGACCCTGGCCCAGAAGACTGCGGAGTTTTTAGAAACGAATCTTCAGAAACCACGGGGAGGTTTGTACGCTGTATGGGCCCGGGGGATAGCCTCCATAGAGGGGTTCGCTTCTGACTATGCCTTGCTTGCGGACTCCCTTCTGGATCTGTACGAAGTGACAGGAGAAACTCGATACCTTTCCAGGGCAGAACAACTCTGCTCCTATCTGATAGAAAACTTTTCTGTGCCAGGGAAAGCTAGGTTTTGTTTCTCTACCCATCCCCTCATTCCAGGATTTGGTCCCAGGATCGAAGACAAAGACTCTGTTCTACCCTCAAGCAATGCCGTGGCAGCGGATGTCCTTCTTCGATTAGGCTGGCTCCTGCACAAAAACGAGTACATCGACCGCTCTATAGCCTTGCTTCATGAGGTGGGTGATGCTGCCCCATTGCATTTCCTCTACCACTACCGGTTCCTCTCTGTTGGGATGAAGCTCGAACGGGGTCCCTTGCTAGTTACCCTTTCAGGGGAAGGGGTTGCGGATGCGGCGCTCAAGATCAAAAAGATCAATATTCCCCACCTTGTGTGCTCATTTTCAAATACAGGAGATACGAGTTTATCCGTTATTTTGTGCAAGGATAACGTATGTTCAGCTCCCTACTCGGATATACAAAGGGTATTGAGGGATTTAGTGCATTGATTAAAGAAAAAAATAATAACCGTCTAATTGACTGCAATTTAAATGTATCGGTATATTGTTTATCGTAGCTTCTCGACCTATCGTCGATCCCAAAGGAGTGCCTATGGTTGAATCGAAAAATGCGGTGCGAACAGAGGTCGAACCTCTGTACTATGTGGCCATTGGTGCTTCCGCGGGCGGCTTAGAGGCGATCGAAGATTTCTTCACCCACATGCCGGAAAACTCGGGGTTAGGCTTTGTCGTAATTCAGCATCTATCCCCCGACTATAAAAGCCTCATGGTGGAACTTCTTTCTAAAAGAACCTCCATGCCCGTTCACAGGGCGGAAGACGGCCAAAGGGTGCTGGCCAACCACGTGTACCTCATTCCTCCCAAGAAAAACCTCACCATCTTTCACGGCAAGCTGATCCTTTCGGATCAGGACCATACCAAAGGCATCAACCTGCCCATCGACGTGTTCTTGCGTTCTCTGGCGGAAGATCAGGGGGAAAAAGCGATCGCCATCATCCTTTCCGGGACAGGCTCCGATGGGATGCGGGGAGTGCGTCACATCAAAGAGTACGGGGGCATGGTGATGGTACAGGATGAGGAGAGCGCCCGATTCAACGGCATGCCCCGTGCGGCGATTTCCACGGGGCTGCCGGACTTTATCCTTAAACCCGCCGAGATGCCCAAACAACTGCTGAGTTTCATTAAAAGTCCCTATAATGTCACCGCTTCCCGATCGGAAACACTCCTCTCCGATGAGGACGGGATCACCCGGATCTTTTCCCTCCTCAGAGAAAAGTGCAAAGTAGATTTCACCTATTACAAACCTAGTACCATCACCCGGCGTATCGAACGACGCATGACCGTTACCCAGTCGGAAACCATCAAGGATTACGTGAATTTCCTAAATGCGCATCCGGCCGAAATAAACAGCCTTTTTCGGGAACTCCTCATTGGCGTGACCAGCTTTTTCCGGGATCCCGAGGCTTTCCACCGATTGGCGGAGCATGAACTGCGGGAACTCGTGCAATCCGCCCACAAGCGGGATCTACGACTGTGGGTGGCGGGCTGCTCCACTGGCGAGGAAGCCTACAGTTTCGCGATCCTCATCAAGGAACTGATGGAGGAACTGGAGGTAAAGTGTGATGTAAAGATCTTCGCCACCGATATCGATCGGGAGGCAGTGCATTTCGCCGCAGCGGGAATATACCCAGAGAGTATTGCAGCGGATGTGTCGCCCCTCTATCTTTCGAAATATTTCTTCCGGAAAGACGAGTATTTCCAAGTTTCCCGTTCCATCCGGGAAATGGTAGTATTCGCCCAGCATAACCTGATCAAAGATCCTCCCTTCACCAACATCGATTTAATCAGCTGTCGAAACCTTCTCATCTACCTCCAGCCCAATCTCCAGAAAAAGATTCTGGAATACTTCAACTTTTCCTTGAAACAGAACGGGATTCTCTTTCTAGGCACCAGTGAAACCACCGGTGACATGTCCAACTACTTCGAACTTTTGGATGCGAAGTACAAAATCTATCGATCTAAGGGGAAGATCCGTATACCCCTCGAATCTACCAAACCCGAGGGGATCCGTGAAACTCTCTTACCCAACCTGAACGACAAGTACATTCCCTTACGCAAGTACGCCCGCCAATCCGGTGATGAACGGATTCTGGAACGATTCCTGGAATCCATCGCCCAAAGCTACCTTCCCTTGACCATCATCGTGAGCCAGGAGTTCGAGCCCCTCCATATTTTAGGGAACACCGAAGGATACTTTAAAGTTCCCTCGGGGAAACCCACCTTCGATATCACACGGATGGCTGTGAAAGAACTTTCCATCCCTTTGAGCACAGGCATACAAAAGGCGTTCCGGGAGGGGCAAGAGGTCAGTTACTGTAACATATTCATTCCCAGTGTAGGGAAAGTGTTGGATCTCTATATCCACCCTATCCAGGGGAAAAAAGGCCAGGAACCCCTGGTGGCAGTGATGATCCAGGAGAACAAGCGAGACGAAAAATCTGATCAAAAAGGTGAAAAACCCTGCACCTATGATCTTTCCACGGAAGCGGAACAAAGGATGAAGGATCTGGAGCAGGAGCTGCAATTTACCCGAGAAAACCTCCAGGCCACCATCGAGGAACTGGAAACCGCCAACGAGGAACTACAGGCTACCAATGAAGAACTATTGGCCAGTAACGAGGAACTGCAGTCCACTAACGAGGAACTCCAATCCACCAACGAAGAACTGTTGACGGTAAACAGCGAATACAATGCGCGGATCATCGAACTGACGGAGTTGCATAACGACATCTTCAATTTGCTGAACCTCACCCGAAAGGGCCTTCTTCTACTGGACGAGAATCTCGAGATTCGCCGGTTCTCCCCTCAAATTTCCAACATCTTTAATATCCTCGATTCCGATGCGGGAAGATCTATCACCAATATTACCCATTCCCTTGTGGGAATAGATCCTATAGAGGCCATTCGGGAGGTACAGAGAACCTGTGCAGAGTACGTGAAAGAAGTGCAGACCCAGGATGGAAAGTGGTACTTGATGCGGATCATTCCCTACAGTGTAGGCCCCAACACCTTCTCGGGCATTGCGCTCTCCTTTTCTGACATTACCGAAGTCAAAGAGGCGGAATCGCAACTACGGGAATCGGAACAGCGGTTCCACGCGGTAGCGGATCTTTCTCCCACCCTAATCTGGATGTCGGGGATTGACAAGGCCTGCTTTTGGTTCAATGCCACCTGGCTCCGGTTCACCGGTAGAACCATGGAACAGGAGATAGGCTCCGGATGGCTAGAGGGGGTGCATCCAGAGGATAAGGAGGAATGTTTGAATGCGTATAGCGCGGCCTTCGACAAACGGGAACCTTTTATCCTACGATACCGGTTAAGACGGTCCGACGGTGTGTACAGGATGGTGGAAGACTACGGCTATCCCCGGTACGATGAAAATGGTAACTTTCTCGGTTATGTGGGCTCCTGCATCGACATTACCGAACGGATAGAGCTGGAAGAACGCTGCAAAAGGTTGGAAGCGAAGGTGTCCAACGTGGGACCAGAGGTGCTTTTTCCTTCTGCACCAGCCGGTCCAAAGAAGAATTTAAATAAAAAAGTAGGAGATATCCATGATGAGCGCGGATAAAGACGATATCGAAAGATTTCGGGACCTGCGAGAACGAGCGGAAAATTTCCTGCTCCAACGCAAAGGTTCCCCCAAACTGAAAGAAACCTATGAAGACATCCATGCGCTAGTACACGATCTACAGGTTCATCAAATCGAACTGGAATTGCAGAACGAGGAATTGCGTTCCTCACGGAACGAATTGGAAAAAGCCCGCGACGAATTCGCCAAACTCTACAATCAAGCGCCCATTGGCTACATCAGCCTGGATAAAAACGGAATCATCAAACGGGCCAACCAGACTTTTCTGGATCTATTCTCAATTTCCGATGCAGAGGTAAGAGGCAAATCTTTTGTTGAGTTCCTGCAAGAGGAAGACAAAAATACGTTTTTAGGCCGGTACGGTGCCCTATTCAGGCAGCCGGAAGGCAAATCCATGATCATCAAACCTCTCTTGAAAGGGAAAAAGATCATCCTCCAGCTTAACGCCCGTCGGGAAAACCAGGAGGATACCCTCCTCGTTACCCTGCAGGACATTACCGAACGGATTGAGGCAGAAACCAAAATTCAAACCCTCCTGGAGGAAAAGCAACTGTTACTGAAGGAGGTACACCACCGGATCAAGAATCACCTTCATGTGGTAACGTCCCTTCTTTCCTTACAGTCGGAAAATGCGAAGAATCCTGAAGTACAGGCGGCCTTGAAGGATGCGATCAACCGTATCTACAGTACCATGATCATCTATGACCACCTGTACCGCACCGAGGATTTCAGAAAAGTATCCGCTTCGCAGTACCTGACACAATTGGTATCCAGCTTGAAGGATCAGTTCGAAGCCCGTGATATCACTTTACATCCCTACATCCAGGGGAAACTATTCGAACCCAGGTTCCTGTTGAATCTTGGCATGATCATCAATGAACTGGTAACCAACGCCTTCAAATACGCGTTCCCAGACAATCGGAAGGGTGAAATATGGGTTCACTTTACCCGTACCCCAGAGGGAAACTACCGGCTTACCGTAAAGGATAACGGGGTGGGACTTCCCCCGTCCTTCAAGCCGGAGGAATCAGGGCATTTTGGCTTTACCCTGGTAAATGCCCTGGTACAGCAACTTTCGGGTTCTATGGATATACAAAACGATAACGGTACCCAAATCACCATCACCTTCCCTAACCCAGAACAAGTTTCTGCCTAAGGGTTGGGAAAATCCGCATACCACGCGGGGCGGCCCCTGTACCTTCACCGTTTATGATAATTGACAAGTTGGCCGCTGTATTTCATGATAATCATCATGAGATTTGTCAAACGGGTCCTGGATCTTTCGGGGGACTTAAAAAGAAAGTCAGTGTTCCTTTTCGGTCCCCGCCAAACAGGCAAGACCTTTCTCATACACCACACCATACACGAGGATAGAGTAAACAATCTGTTAGATACGGATGTTATCTTCCGGTTTAGTCATCGCCCGGCCCGATTGAGAGAGGAACTACGCAAGAATGCATTTTGGGTGGTAGTGGATGAAATATAAAAATTACCGCCCCTTCTAGATGAAGTGCAGTTGCTTACAGATACTCGAAGTATTCGCTTTCTCTTTACCGGGTGCAAGGAAACTGTATCGAAAAGGAATTAATTTACTGGGAGGAAGAGCAAGAATCCGGTATTTGCATCCTTTCAGTGCGTGGGAATTGAAAGATGAGTTCGATTTGACGAAAGCTTTGAGTGTTGGAACCTTGCCTTCCATTTGGTTTTCCGATAAGTCTTACGAAGATTTAGCGGATTATGCGGGAATGCTATCAGATATTGAAAGATACCCTGATTGGTTATGAACTGCCCGCCTGGAAGGAGAGCATCCAGCGGAAGCCTCTCAGGACATCCAAGTTTTTCTTTTTCGATATCGGAGTCGTAAATTTTCTCAGACAAAGGAAACAGGTGAGTGTTGCCTAATGCTCGATCATACGGTGGCTATCGAGGCGAAAGTAAAAAACATTTCAGAACAGACTCAGTTGCCGGTCTAGGGGACGCTTCTTGTACTCTGGATCCAGTCGCTTCAGGAGGTCTTCCTCGATGGATAACAAAAAAGAACTGGGACCGAGGCGATATTCCCTGCCGAACAAAAACCGCCTCTCCGCCCAACTGAGATGCAGGTACCGTTTCGCCCGGGTCATTCCCACGTAGAAAAGCCGGCGCTCCTCTTCGATATCCTCTCTACTAACTACGCGATTTACTACCCGGCAGTCTGTTTCTATTGCTTCGGTTGCTTCGGTTTTCTCCGGGTATGTTGGCTCCTTTCCATCAGAAAATAGAGTGTACGGTAAAAGCCCCTCCTCACACCCAGCGATGAATACGCCGGTGAACTCCAACCCTTTCACCCCATGGATAGTGGAAAGGGTTACCCGGGAAGTGCGGTAAGGAAGGTCGTCCTGGTTCGACCGGGTGGCAGCCACGTAGAGGAACTCAGTAAGTGAGCGGTCTAGAGCGAGGGCAAAGAGTCGTTCCATATCGAAAGAACGCTGAATGGATTCGGTGAACCCCAAGGCCTCTATCAAGTTTTCCAGCACCCCGCGGGCAGGCAAGCTCTTTGAAGACAACCCTTTTTTCCCCTTCTTCACGATTTCTTCCGGCGACAGGGGAGAGGCGATCCAGTTGCGATGGAAAAGCTCCCGTATCCTTTGGGAGACGATGGTCTTGAAGTAGGCGTTCCGGGGTGAGGTAAGGAGCCGGGCCAGGTCAAGGAGGGAAGCCACTGGCTCTTCCTGCAAGTAACTCCTTTCCCCCACCTTGAGGTAGGGGACGGTATGATCATGGAAGGCTTTTTCCAGGCATTCCATCTGCCGGGTAGTTCGGCAGAGTACAGCGATCTCTCCGGGATCGTACTCCTCGGAGCCTCCATCGGAGACTCCCGAGTCCATGGAAAAGAAGCGGAAGCCTCCAGTGAGGTTCTCGATGGTCCGCGCGATGAACTCGGCCTCCGCAGCATCGCTAGGATGATGTGAGATCTGGATCTTCAGGTCGCCGGGAAGACCTTCCAGGGGGCTTAAGCCCTTACCCCTGGACCCTATATCCCATGCTCCTGGATTCTTAGGCTCCATCGGCCCGGCACCCACTCTCACCTCTCTATCATTTTCCTGCGGCATCTTTACACTTGCAGATGCCGCATTCATTGCCTGCCGGGGCTCCCTCTTTGCCTGAAAATTATTTCCCGTCCCTACTCTTCCCCCTGCGGTTCCCGCCTCTATTACCTGCCTGGCTGCCTTTAGAACCGCCTCGGGGCACCGGTAACTTTTGGAAAGACTCAACACGGTAGCTCTGGGGTAATCGGAAGTGAACCGGCGGATGAATTCCACACTGGCTCCCCGGAACCCGTAGATGGCCTGGTCGGGATCCCCGATCACGGTAAGATGGGACGATGCATCCGGAGCGAGAAGACGCAGGAGACGGTATTGCGGTTCATTCACATCCTGGTACTCATCCACGAATAGGTGCGTGTACCGCCGACGGAACTCCGCCCGCGTCTCAGGATCCTCCTCCAGCAAAACCACCGGCAGCTGCAAAAGGTCATCCATATCGAAGGCATCGAGTTCTTTCAGGAACTCTTTGTACCTTGTACGGAGTCCAGGGCTTTCCTCGATCTTTTCTCCCTTTGCGGCGAGGCTTTTCAGGATCCGTTCCGTGTCCGATTCAGAGAGAAGGATGAAGCTTTCGCTTCTCCCGAAACGAGGGTGGAACTCCTTCAGGATATCCAGTCCAAAGGAATGGAATGTACGAATCTTCACCCGCCGTGCCTCTTCTGCCTCCTTCTGCTCCGCCCCTTTTGCCTCTTTCTGCCGTGCCACTTCTGCCTCGAGGATCCTGCCCAGGCGACTCCGCATCTCTTCCGCTGCCTTGTGGGTAAAGGTTAGAGCGAGGATGTTTTCCGGAG
>Ga0272448_1002176_pt1 | contig 25114 bp, 26 predicted proteins | sample YNPCB0191_FD_202220 | JGI IMG/M metagenome (GOLD analysis project Ga0272448, IMG submission 202220) | Hot spring sediment microbial communities from Yellowstone National Park, WY, United States - YNP-CB-019-1 | ecosystem: Environmental > Aquatic > Thermal springs > Hot (42-90C) > Sediment... | reverse complement strand
AGCCCTTTAACAAAAAAAGGTCAATTAATTTTTGGTATAGGTTGTGGAATAATAACAAGTGTTATAAGAATTTGGGGTGGATACCCAGAAGGTGTATCTTATGCAATATTAATTATGAATGCAGTTGCCCCTTTAATTGATAGATATACTAAACAGAGAATTTTTGGAAGATGAAGATAAATTTAAAAGAATTTTTAAAAGGAATTATCTCTGAAAATCCAACATTTGTTTTAATGTTAGGGTTGTGCCCTACTTTGGCGATTTCAACTACTTTGGCTAATGCTATAGGTATGAGTTTTGCTGCTACTTTTGTTTTACTTGGTTCAAATATAATCATTTCGCTTATTAAAGAATTGATACCATCTAAAATACGTATCCCATCTTATATTGTTGTAATAGCTACTTTTGTTACTATAACAGAGCTTATAATAAAAGCATATAGCCCTGCTTTAGATAAATCCTTAGGTATATATATTCCGCTTATAGTAGTAAATTGTATAGTATTAGGAAGGGCTGAAGCTTTTGCATCAAAGTCTAATTTAATTGATTCTGTTTCGGATGCTTTAGGTATGGGTGTTGGTTTTTCTTTGGCTTTAATTTTAATATCAGGGATAAGAGAATTTTTTGGCGTAGGCAAAATTTTTGGGAATACTGTAATTAGAGGTTTTGAGCCTGTATTTTTATTTGCAATGCCATCCGGCGCTTTACTTATTATTGGTATTTTAATGGGATTTTTTAATTTTTTAAAGAATAGAAAATGAGTTTAGTCTCTTTTGTTAGTATTTTTATATCTTCTGTATTTATTTATAATGTTATATTATCAAGATTTTTAGGTTTATGTTCTTTTATTGCAATTTCAAAAGAGACAAAGCCGGCTTTTGCTATGAGTATGGCTGTTATGTTTGTAATTGTTATGTCATCAATTATTACCTGGTTTATTTATAGATTTTTATTAGTACCATTTAATTTAACATATTTAAGGACTATTTCATTTATTTTAGTAATAGCAAGTTTTGTCCAGTTGGTTGAAATGGTGGTTAGAAAAATAAGTCCTCATCTATATAAGATTTTTGGAATTTATCTTCCGCTTATTACTGTAAATTGCGCTGTTTTTGGAACATCTATTTTAAACATAGATACATTTTTTAAAGATGGAAAGCCAATTACAGGTAGTTTAATTTTATCAATATTTAACGGTTTTTGTGTTGCTTTAGGTTATACATTTGCAATGTTGCTTATGTCAGGAATAAGAGAAAGACTTGAAGTTTGCGATATCCCAAAGTCTTTAAAAGATTTTCCATTGGCATTTATAATAGCCTCTATAATAAGTATGAGTTTTTTAGGTTTTAGTGGTTTTAGGTTTTAATTATGGAGATTCTAATAGCAGGTTTAGTTTTAGCAGGTTTAGGATTATTATTTGGTTTAGGGCTCGCTTTTGCATCTAAGGTTTTTTCTCCAAAATTAGATAAAAAATTAGAAATGATTTTGGAATTACTTCCCGAGGCAAATTGTGGTGCATGCGGTAAAGCAGGTTGTTTAGGTTTTGCAGAGGCTATCTTAAGTGGAGAATTGGATATAAGTGCCTGTAAGGTAAGTTCAGAAGAAGCAAAAGAAAAGATTTCTAAAATTTTAAATAAGGAATTTAAAAAAACACAAAAGGTAGTTGCGGTTTTACATTGTAATGGAAAAGACGTAAAAGATAGATTTGTATACGATGGCATAAAAACCTGTAAACATGCAAATTTAGTTTTAGGAGGACAAAAGTCTTGTATTTGGGGCTGTTTGGGTTTTGGAGATTGCGTAATGGTTTGTCCTTTTGGTGCAATAAGTATGAAAGATAATCTGCCAAAAGTTGATATAAATAAATGCACTGGTTGTGGTAAATGCGTAGAGGTTTGTCCAAAGAAATTATTTAGTCTTATACCAGTAAATTATGGATTTTATATTGCATGTAGTTCGCACAGTTCTTCTAAGGATACCAAAGCTGTATGTAATGTTGGTTGTATATCTTGCGGGGTTTGCGTAAAGGTAGCACCTTCTATTTTTTATTTAGACGATAATTTATCTTGCATAGATTATAAAAGAATAGAAAAAGAGAATTTAAAGTTATTGGAGGAGGCAAAACAAAAGTGCCCTGTAAAATGCATATTAAAAATATAGCCATATTGGCATCTGGCAATGGGACAAATTTTGAGGCAATAGCAAAATCTGTTAAAAGAGGTTATATAAGAGCAAATTTAAAATTGTTGATTACAGATAAAAAGGATGCTTATGTAAGAGTAAGGGCAAAAAAAATTGGCGTTTTAGATTTATTTATTGATCCTAAAAAATTTAAAAATAGATTAGATTTTGAAAGAGAATTAATTAAAATTTTAAAAAAAGAAAATATAGATTTAATAGTTTTAGCCGGCTTTATGAGGATTTTAAGCAAAGAATTTGTAGAGACTTTTAAAAATAAAATATTAAATATACACCCTGCGATTTTGCCTGCATTTAAGGGAACAAATGCAATAGAAAGGACTTTTAAATATGGTTGTAAGGTTAGTGGTGTAACTGTTCACTTTGTAGATGAAAATGTAGATTCAGGACCTATAATATTGCAGGATATAGTAAGGATAAATGATAAAATGAGTTTAAAAGAGTTTGAAGAAAAAATTCATAAATTAGAGCATAAATTATATCCAAAAGCAATAAAATTGTTTTTAGAAAATAGATTAAAGATAGAGGATAGAGTAGTTAAAATAAAATGATTATCAGGTTTATTTTTATTTTATTATTTATATGCAATTCTGTTTTTTGCAAAGAAGATGTAATAGAAGTAGAACTTTCTAAGGATAAGGTAAAAGTAGGAGAGGTGTTCACATATACAATTAAGATTAAAGGAGATTTTGTTTTGCCGAAATTAACTTTGCCAGATTTTAAAGATTTTAAAGTTGTAAGTCAAAGTCAATCCCAGAGTTATTCTTTTTCTTTTGGAAAGACAAATTTAGAATTTTATATAGTTTATAAACTTTTAGCAGTAAAGCCTGGAAAATTTACCTTAAAAGAGGTTGTCTTAAAGGATAAAAATAGAACTTTTAAAAGCGAACCTAAAACAATAGAGGTTATAGGAGAACCTATAGAAGAATATAAAAAAGAAAAGAAAGACGAAATTGAAAAAGAAAAGTTAGAGGAGGAGGGTTTTATAATTTAGAACTTTTTAATAATTCATTTTTTGTATAAATTTCAGTTTTTATATTGTCGGATATTTCAACCTCTAAAATTTCTTCCTGCGGTTCATAAATTTTTAAAAATTTTTGGACAATTTTTTTTGTATCTTGGAATGGATTTAAATTTAATTTATACTTAATTTCTTCTATATTTAATTTTATTATAAGTTTTTTATTTGATAGATTAACATCTATATTTTTTACTTCAAAATAATCCTTTAGTTCATTTGAAGAAAAAATTTTTATTAAAGATTGTCTTATAAGATAAGAGATGAATTCTCCCAGTTGTATATTATAAGGTTTTATATGCATACCTTCTGTATCGTTTATGGCTAAAATATTTTGATAAGGTAAAAAGACTTGTCTTTCATTGAATTCTCCCTGCGAAATATATCCAAATAAAAATTTTACATAATCTGCTATAGCCCATACATAATAAACATCTATTCCATTTTTAATATCTGATACTACAAAACAATAGAATTTTGGTCTATCTTCCATACTCAAAATTATTCTACCTAAAACCATAAATATTCTTCTTACATTTTTTGAAATGTCTTCTTTGTAATTTGTTCCTTTTTTATCTAATATATCTTTAAATGGTGCATAAACCCAAATCGTATCTTCCTTATGCCATACTTTTACATCGATATTAAATTCTTTTTTACATAATTCTATTATATGTTTTTTAATCTCTTCCTTTGAATAGGTTGGTTTAGTTGGATTACATGAGACTGTAAATATAATAAAGAAAAGGATAAATTTTAACATTATTTGGAAGGGTCAGACTTTGTTAAAAATTTTTTGAATATTTCTTCCAATTCTATGTAGTTTAATTCCTCTCTCTTTAAAAGTTCTCCTGCAAGGTAATCAAGTAAAATTATATTTTCTTTTAATGTCTTTTCAGTCTCTTCTAAACAACTTTTCATTATATCTTGGACATCCTCATCAAGTTTCTTTTTTATTTCTTCTGAAATCAAGTTTTTATCTAAAGCATGGAAGTTTCCTATATAGCCGCTTTTACCCATTCCCCATCTCCATACCATATTATGTGCTGTATTCAATGCCTTTGCAAAGTCATCTTCTGCGCCGGAAGATGGAGCGCGACACTTTATTTTTTCAGCAACATGGCCGGCTAAAGATACTTTTATTCTATTTAAAAGATGGATTTTATCTATTGTAAGCATTTCTTCTTTCTCCGGAGCCCACAATACACCACCAGTCTCCTTTCTTGGTATAATTGAAAGTTTGAATGTTTCTCTTTCAGGAGATAATAATTTGCAGACTATAGCATGACCTGCTTCATGATAGGCTACTGCTTTTTTTTCTTCGTCAGTTTGTTTTATTCTTCTTTTTAGACCTAATTCTATTCTTTCTCTTGCTTCTTCTATTTCCTTTATACCTATTGTGTCTTTTTTATTTCTTATTGCCAAAAGTGCTGATTCTCTTACTAAATTTGCAATATCTGCCGGAGAATAATAACTAGATATAATAGCTAATTTTTCTACATCTATCTCTTCTTTATTATATTTTACTTTACTTAAATAATACTCAAATAGTTTTTTTCTATCCTCTAATACAGGCAAATCTACATATAATTTCCTGTCAAATCTTCCGGGTCTTAATAAAGCAGGATCAAGAAAATCTTCTTTTACATTTGTGGCTCCGATAACAACAATATTGTATTGAAGTTCTTTTTCTTTTAAACCATCCATTTCAGCTAATAGTTGATTTAATGTTTGGTTATATTCTGTCTGTCCACCAGAACCCAAATCTTGAATTCTTTTTGCACCCACGGCATCTATTTCATCTATAAAAATTATACAGCCGCCTTTTGCCAATGCCAATTCTCTCGCCTCCTGAAACAACCTTCTTATTCTACTTGCACCTACACCAACATATAGTTCTACAAATTCTGAACCGGTTTTTGCTAAAAATGGGACCCCTGCTTCATTTGCCATAACGTTGGCTAAATATGTCTTTCCGCAGCCGGGTGGACCAAACATAAGAAGACCTCTTATTATCCTTCCGCCAATCTGTTTTAATTGAGCCCTATCTTTTATCAGATTTACAATCTCCATTGCTTCCTGTTTTATTTCATCCATCCCAATTACATCATTCCAACCTATTTTTTCTTCTTCTTTCTTCTTTTCTTCTTTTGCCATAAGACGAGTTTTGCCAAACTCTTTAAATATTTCTTCTAATGAATCATAGTCTAATTCTTCTTTATTTATAAGTTCATTTGCAACTCTTTCTAAAATATTTATTTCTTTTCTTAAGAGTTCATTTACTTCATTAAAACAATTATTTATAATATCTTCCTTATCCTTTTCAGCTAATTCCCTTGTACGAAAAGAAAATGTGTTATTACTTACAGAAGATGGACCACTTGTGCCCATGCCCCATAGAGAAACCATATATTCTGCTAATTCATTTGCGCTTTTTAAATCTTCTCCAACTTTTGTTGAGGTTATTCCAAATTTTATTTTCTCTGCTGCATAACCACCCAATAAAATTTTTATCTCCCCCAAAATGTCTTCTTTATCTGGTATATATGATTCTTCTTTTTTAATAACCCAAGTAGTGCCTCCGTAGGTTTTTCTTGGAACTATAGATGCCTTAAAAACATCTTTAGTTGGAACTAAAAGATAAGCTACTATAGTATGACCTGCCTCATGATAGGCAGCAATTTTTTTATCTTTTTCGCTCATTTTTATATTAAGCCTTATTCCCAAAGCAATTTTTTCTCTTGCTTCATTTATATCTTCTATAGTTACAATATTTCTTTTATGACGAATAGCTATTAAAGAGCTTTCTTTTATAATATTTGCTATATCAGCAGGAGTATTCCATACTGTTAATCTTGCCAATTTGTCAATCGGTATATTTTTATCATAATTTACTTTGCTAAGATAAAATCTAAATAAGGCTTCTCTATCTTCTAATGACGGTAATCCAATATAAATTTTTCTATCAAATCTACCCGCACGCATAAGAGCAGGATCCAATTCATCTTCCATAACATTTGTTGCGGCTATTACTACAATATTTAAATCTTTTTTTCTTAACCCATCCATTTCTGCTAAAAGTTGATTTACAGCCATATTATAACTTTCTTGTCCTCCAAATCCAAAACCACCTCTTCTTGGTCTTGCTACTGAATCAATTTCATCTATAAAAATTATGCAACCTCCGGTTAATTCTGCTAATTCCCTTGCTGTTTTAAAAAGTTTTCTAATCTTCATTGCACCTAAACCAACGATAATACCTTCCAATTCACTTCCTACAACTGATAAAAATGGTAGATTGCACTCAGTTGCTATTGCTTTTGCAAGATATGTTTTTCCGCATCCGGGAGGTCCGATAAGAATTATACCTCTTATGATATGTCCTCCAATTTTTTGTATAGATGCTTTTTCTTTTATTAATTCCACTGCTTCCCATGCTTCTTTTTTTGCTTCTTCCATACCAATTACATCTTTCCACCTTACTGCGATTTCTTCACCCTTAACTGCCTTTAATTGCATCTTTGAGAATTCTCTAAAACCACCGCCTCTAAACATCATCCAATACCACATATAAGTATATATAGAACCCCACAATAGAGCGGTTATAAGCGTTAGGTATAGTTGAAAACCAATAGATGCTTTCATTTGTTCCTTATAGAAGGATTCCATATTTATCCAAGACTTTAGACTTGCAATAAGCGCAAATATAAGAGAAATGCCAATTAAGGTTAGAATTGTTATTATAAGGATTTTTAACCAATAAAGTTTTAAATAAATTTTAATTTTATTATTTTTATTACCCATCTCTAATTTAAAATACCATATTATTTTTAATTTGTCAAATTTAAATATTCAAAAATAAATTAAAAATTTTTAAAAGGAGTTTAAAGTTATAAAATAGAAAGATTTTTAAAACAAAAATCTTTTAAAATAAAAATAATATGATAAAATTCTATATATAAAAAGTAAAGTATAGAATAAATTAAAATAGAAATCTAAAATAGGAGGGGGAAATGAGCAGTTATACAGGACCTGATAGAAGAAAGTTTCCAAGATTAAAGGTTAATTTTGTTGTTACTTATCATATCAAAGAGCCACCGGGTTCTTACGATTTAAGCCAAACTAAAAATGTAAGTTGCGGAGGTTTACTTTTAACTACAAATTGTTATTTTGATAAAGGTACTATTTTAGAGTTAACCATAAGATTTCCATTTTTTAATGAGAAAATTAAAATTGACGGAGAAGTTGTTGATTGCAAAGAGATAGTTAAAAATATTATATATGATACAAGGATTAAATTTTTAAGTTTAGATAAGGATATTTTTGATAAATTAAACAATTTTATAAAAGATAGATTAAAAATATGATTAAAAGAATTGGGATAATTGGTTTAGGTAAGGTTGGGGAGGCGACAGTTAATTCTTTAAGAAAATATTCATCTTTGATAAAGAAAAGAACTTCTTTAAAGATAGAGATAGGAGGGCTTTGTGATAAAAGAAAGCAGAAAAGTAGGATAGCAAAAAAATATGGTTTATTTTTTACAACTAACCCATTTAAACTTATAAATGATCCTAAAATTGATATTATTGTAGAGTTAATAGGAGGGATTGAACCTGCAAGGCAATTTATTGAGTTAGCGCTTAAAAATAAAAAAGACGTTGTAACGGCAAATAAAGCTCTTTTAGCTGAATTTGGAAATAAAATTTTTTCATTAGCTGATAGAAAAAAAAGAGTTATAGGTTTTGAGGCATCTGTTTGTGGAGCTGTCCCTCTGATTAAAAGTATTTCTGAAGGTCTTGTTGCTTGCGAGATAAAAAATATATTTGGTATTTTAAACGGCACTACAAATTATATACTTTCTAAAATGTCAAAAGAAAGAATAGATTTTTCTTTAGCGCTTAAAGAAGCAAAGAAAAAAGGTTTTGCAGAAAAAAATCCATCTTTAGATATTGAAGGGATAGATACTTTGCATAAGTTATGTATATTAAGTTATTTATGTTTTGGTTTTTGGCCAAATTTAAAAAAAATATATACAGAAGGCATATCTAAAATTTCTCTTTTGGATATAATATACGCTCAAGAACTTAATTATTCTGTAAAACTTTTAGCAATAGCAAAAAAAGAAGGAAAATTTTTAGATTTAAGAATTCACCCTACTTTAGTTTCTCAAGAACATCCTCTTTCGGAGGTTGGTGGTTCTTATAATGCTGTTTTTTTAGATACTTTACCTGCAGGAAAGTTGCTATTCTATGGAAAAGGTGCAGGTGGAGAGCCGACTTCCTCAGCCATAATTTCAGATATAGTAAATTTATCCACTTTTGAAAGAAAATCTTTTAGAGAAAAGGAAAGAGTATTTTTGAAAAATATAAATAATGTAAGATTACGTTATTATATTCGTTTTATGGCGCAGGATAGACCGGGAGTTTTATCTAAGATATCAAAGATATTGGCTTCTTATAATATAAGTATTGCATCTGTAACGCAAAAAGAGAGAAAGAGAGGTAGAATTGTCCCGATAATTATGTTGACTCATGATGCAAAAGAAGAAAGTATTCGTAAAGCCATTTTTAAGATAGATAGACTTGATGTTATAAAAAAGCCATCTTTTATAATAAGGATAGAAGATTTATGAAAAATTATAATTATGAAGGCGTAATAAAAAGATATGCAAAATATTTACCTGTTAGCAAAAAAACACCCTGTATAACTCTCCTTGAAGGAAATACTCCACTTTTATTTTCTTATAAACTTTCAAAATTATTAGGAAAGAATTTTAAAGTATATTTAAAATATGAAGGAGCAAATCCAACAGGTTCTTTTAAAGATAGAGGGATGACAGTTGCGATTTCAAAGGCAAAAGAGGAAAATCGTAAAGCTGTAATTTGCGCCTCAACAGGAAATACTTCAGCTTCAGCCGCAGCATATTCCGCTAAAGCAGATATTAAATGCATTGTTATTATACCCGAAGGTGCAATTGCTTTAGGAAAATTGGTTCAAGCATTAATATATGGTGCAAAGGTAATAGCAGTAAAAGGAAATTTTGATGATGCCCTTGAGATTGTAAAAGAGATAAGTAAAAAATACCCAATTCAGATAGTAAATTCTATAAATCCATATAGAATTGAAGGTCAAAAAACTGCAGCATTTGAGATATGTGATTATTTAAATAATTCTGTAGATTTTCATATTCTTCCTGTGGGAAATGCAGGCAATATTACAGCATATTGGAAGGGTTATAAAGAATACTATAATTTTAAAAAAATAAATAAACTTCCAAAAATGATAGGTTTTCAGGCAAAGAACGCTGCGCCTATAGTTTTTGGTTATCCGATAAAGAAACCAAAGACAATCGCAACAGCAATAAGAATAGGGAACCCGGCAAGTTGGAAGAAAGCAATAGAAGCAAAAGATGAGTCTGGTGGATTGATTGATTTTATTAGCGATGAAGAGATAATTTTTGCGTATAAATATTTAGCAAAAGAAGAAGGTATTTTTGTTGAGCCAGCGTCAGCTGCATCAGTTGCAGGTTTATTTAAGTTAAATAAAAAAAAATATTTTAAACAGTTTAAAGGGAAAAAACAGATAGTTGTATGTACGCTTACAGGTTCAGGGCTTAAAGACCCTAAGATAGCCATAAAAAATGTAAAATATCCAGATATTGTTGAAGTTAATTTAAATAAAGTTTTAAAACTTATAGATATTTAATGTTTATAATTTATCAGAAGATTTTTAATATATTAGAAGAGATAATCTTTAGAACATATAATATAAGGTTAGAGCCACCTATTTTGGAGTTAGCACCCAATTTAGATTTTGGTGATTTAACTTCTTCTGTTGCTTTAAAATTAAGTTCAAGATTGAATAAATCTCCAATTGAAATAGCCTCTTTTTTAAAGAATAATTTAGAGAATAGTTTAGGAAAGAATTTAAGTAGAATTGATGTTATTGAACCTGGTTTTATAAATATTTTTATCTCAAAGGATAGTCTAATATCTTCATTAATGGAACTTGTTAGAAATAAAGAAAATTTTTTTAGAAAAAATTTTAATAAAAAAATTCTTTTAGAATTTGTAAGTGCAAATCCAACAGGTCCACTATCTATAGCTCATGGAAGACAGGCTGTTATAGGAGATGTTATAAGTAATATACTTAAATTTTATGGAAATAAAGTAGAAAGAGAATACTATATAAATGATGAAGGAGAACAGATTAAACTCTTAATCGCTTCTGTTGAGGAACGTATAAAAGAATTAAAAGGCGAGCCTTTTTTAATGAAAAACGGTTATTATTTAGGTGAATATATAAAAGATATAGCTAAAAATTATCTAAAGAGTAAAAAGAAAAATTTAATGAGATTTACTATTTCTTATATACTTAAATTAATAAAAAAAGATTTATCTAATTTAGGAGTAAAATTTGATAATTGGGTAAGTCAAAGAAATCTTATAAAAAATAAAGAGGTTGACAAGGTAATCTCTTTACTTAAAGAAAAAAATCTTATATACGAAAAAGACGGTGCATTTTGGTTTTCTTCGAGCAAATTCGGAGATGATAAAGATAGAGTGATTAGAAAAAAAGATTTAGAATATACTTATTTTGCATCTGATATAGCTTATCATCTAAATAAATTTAATAGAAATTTTGATAAATTAATAAATATATGGGGACCGGATCATCATGGGTATATTAATAGGATTAAATCTGCGGTTGAGGCTTTAGGATATAATAAAGATTTATTAAAAATAATAATTGTTCAACTTGTTACTTTAAAGTCAAAAGAAAAAATGTCAAAAAGAAAAGGTAATATAGTTTTGGTTTCTGATTTAGTAAAAAGTATAGGAAGGGATTCAACGAGATTTTATTATCTTTTAATGAGAAACTCCTCGCATTTGGAATTTGATATTGATTTAGCAAAAGAGATAAGCTTTAATAATCCATTTTATTATATACAATACGCCTCTGCAAGGATAGAAAGTATATTTAGAAAGGCTAAAATAAAAGATTTACCAATTAGTTATTGTGAATTTTTAAACACAGAAGATGAAATAAATTATTTAAGGATATTACTTGGATTTTCAAATTATTTAGATAAGGCTTATTATACTTTAGAACCAATTTTTATTATAGAATTTTTAAAAAAATTAGCCTCTGAATTCCATAAATTTTATGAAAAAAATAAAGTTTTGGTTGATGATGAAAATATAAAATTTGCAAGGTTAAACTTATTAACTGCAACAAAGATAGTTTTAAATTGTGCATTTAATATTTTAGGGATTAAACCATTTAGAAAGATGTAATAAGTTTACAGAAATTTAAAAAGCCAAATTAAAAGGAGGCTAAATGGCTAAGTGCGGAGGGAAAAAGAAACCTAAAAAATAATTTAAGTTAAATATTGATATTTTTATTTTAGTTCTTTTAAAGAGTTCAAAAGCTCAAAAAGGGAGGATTTTTATTTTATGAAGATTAAAAATAGATTATATAAATATTTACAAAACAAAGAGATAAGCTTGGATACTTGGAGGATATTTAGAATAATGAGTGAATTTGTTGAGGGTTTTGAGTCTCTTTCTTGGATAAGAAATGGTGTTTCTTTTTTTGGTTCTAAAATGGTAAAAAGTAATCACCCTTATTATAAACTTGCATATGATGTGGCTTATCTTTTATCTAAAAATGGTTATACTATAATTACAGGTGCTGGTTCTGGTATAATGGAGGCCGCAAATAAAGGTGCATATTTTGCTAAAGGCGTATCAGTGGGGCTTAATATTGTTATACCACAGAAACAGATTCCAAATCCTTATATAAATTATCTTTTAGAGTTTAAATATTTTTTTGTAAGAAAAGTAATGTTTACTAAATATTCTTCTGTATTTGTCGTTTTTCCGGGCGGTTTTGGAACGCTTGATGAATTGTTTGAGGGATTAGCATTAATACAGACAAAAAGGATTGAGCCACTTTTGATAGTATTAGTTGTAAAGGATTATTGGAAAGAACTTTTAAGATGGTTTAAAGAAAAATTAGTTAAGTTTGATATATTACCCAAAGAAGATTTAAAATTATTTGAAGTTGTAGATAAACCAAAAGAGGTTTTAGATACTATAAAGAAATTTAAAAAGAAAAAATTAACAAAACTTTGAAACACAGATTAAACAAGACTAAACCCGGATTAAACTGATTAAAATTAAAATTTAAAAAATCTATGTAATTTAAAACTAATCTGTGTAATCCATCTTATTATTTGGTCTCGGGGTTTAATTTAATAAAAATGGCTAAAAGCATAGAGCATGGTAAAAAACAAAAACAAGAATTAAATTTATTCTATATGCTATGTTCTTTTTGAATAGTTTAACAACCTAAAAAATTAAATGAGAGGTTATTTAAGGGTTTGGAAAGATTTAGATTTGGAAGATATAAAAAATCATTTAATAGTTATAGGAGAGCTTTCTGCAGAGTGTTTTTTCTGCCACAGTGTTGGTATAAATGTTAAAGCAAAGAGTTGTCCTAATTGTAATACTTTATTTAAATATGTTGGTTTTAGGAGGAAAGTAGACGGCTCTTATATAAACAATCTTGTAAAAGAAAGAGAAGGGGTAATTTTTATAGATTTTGAAGATTTTAAAAAGATATTGGATAAAGAAAAAGCCAAAAAAGCTTTGGATATATAATTAAATTATGCGCCTGTGGCTCAACTGGATAGAGCATCTGGCTTCGAACCAGAGGGTTGGGTGTTCAACTCACCCCAGGCGCAAAAAAATATGTATAAAAGTTCTCAATTAGATCTGCCATTACATTATGGAAAGGCGCCTAAATGGCTTTTTGATAGGATGGTTAAGTTGTCAAGGTATATTTCTGAAGCAATAATAATTGAATTCGGAAGAGATTATTTCTTAAGACAACTTTCAAATGCTTTTTGGTTTCAATCTTTGGGTTGTGCTTTAGGTTTTGATTGGCATTCTTCAGGCCTTACTACAACAACATGTTTTGCATTAAAAAAAGCATTTTCTGATTTAAAAGTATATGGGATATTTTTTTGTGGTGGAAAAGGTAAGGCTTCAAGGAAAACACCGGATGAGATTAAAATAATTTCAGAAAAACTAAATTTTAACCCAACTGATTTAATATACACATCTAAAATTGTAGCAAAAATAGACAATAATGCCTTATGTGATGGTTTTAATTTGTATCATCACACTTTTGTTTTTACAGAAGATAAAAAATGGATAGTTATTCAACAGGGGATGTCTGAAAAGGGAAATTGGGCAAGGAGATATCATTGGAGTTCTTTTGATTTATCTTCTTATATTAGTTCACCGCATTCTGATATAACCTCTGATAATTTTTTTATTACTTTAAATTTAGTCGATAAAGATATAGATAAAACTCAAAATTTAATAGCTGAATTATCATATAGAGATCCTATAAAAAACATAAAAGATTTTTGTCTGCTTAAAAATAATACAGAAAAACTACCATCTAGACATAGAGTTTTTATAGAGGATATAAATCCAAAATTTTTAGAAAAGATATTTTTAAAAACATACGAGAAAAAGCCAAAAGATTTTCAAGAATTAATAGCTTTAGATGGAGTTGGCTCAAAAACCTTAAGGGCTTTAGCTTTAATTAGTGATTTAATTTATGGAGCGAATTTAAGCTTTAGAGATCCTGCAAGATACAGTTTTTGTCACGGCGGTAAAGATGGATATCCTTATAGGATTAAACTTTCAGATTATGATAATACAATAGATATATTAGCAAAAATAATTAATAAAGCAAAATTAGACAAAAGCGAAAAAATTTCTGCCTTAAGAAGATTATATAGATTTTATAATAAACATTAATAAAAAGAAAGGAGTTATTATGAAGGTAGTAATTATTTATTATTCAAGAACTTCTAATACAAAAAAGATGGCAGAAATAATTTATGAGAGGATAAAATCCAAAGGGATAGATGTTGATATATTTTCAGTAGAAGATATAAAACCACAAAAATTATTAGAATACGATGGTATAATCATAGGTTCACCCACTTATTATGGAACTTTAGCATATCAAGTAAAAAAACTTTTAGATGAATCTGTTAGTTTTCACGGGAAATTAGATGGGAAAGTTGGTATGGCATTTAGTTCTTCGTATAATATCGCAGGAGGAAATGAGACTACGATACTCTCAATTTTGGAGGCTATGCTTATTCACGGTATGATTATACAAGGGGATTACGAAGGTGATCACTATGGACCTGTGTCAGTTGGAAAAGTAGATAGAAGGTGTGAGGAAAATTGTAAACGTATGGCAGATAGATTTGTCCAATTGCTTAAAAAGATAAAAAGAATATAGGAGGAGGTTTTATGCCTATAGTTGTAATTACGACTATTCCAAAAGAGAACGCTAAAGATTTGGCAAAATTAATTTTAGACGAGAGATTAGGTGCTTGTGTGAATATAATAGATGATATTACCTCTTTATTTTGGTGGAAAGAAAAGGTTGAAGAGGCGAGGGAGTCTATGCTTATTATTAAAACAAAAGAAGCGAGTTTTCCTAAATTAAAAACATTAATAGCCGATAACCATCCTTACGATGTTGCAGAGATTATTTCTTTTAAGATAGATAATATGCATCAGCCTTATTTTGAATGGATTAATAAAGAGGTAAAAAATTTTTGATTGATGTTTTATGATTTATTTTATAATTTAGAAAAGTTAATTTATATTAATAAGTTTTTTGGGATTTTTTTAAGTTTTTTTGCAGGTATAATTTTAAGTTTCTCTCCTTGTGTATACCCATTGATCCCAATTACTTTAAGTATAATCGGCATAACCACAAATAAGTTTAATTTAAAAAATTTTAAAATCATTTTTTTCTTTATTTTTGGAGTCGCAACAACATTTACTGTTTTAGGAATAATTTCATCTTTTTTTGGTATATTATTAAATAAGTTTTTTAATAATTTTTTAGTCTATTTATTTCTCGCGATATTCTCTTTTATCTTTGGATTAATTAGTTTTGACATTATAAAACTAAACACATTTTTTAATACCTCAAATTTAAAAATAAAAGGTTTATTTTCTATATATATAATTGGTTTATTTTTTGCTTTGTCTATAATACCCTGCAATTTACCAATTTTAGGTACAATTTTAACTTTAGTAGCTTATAAGAAAAACATTTTATATGGAGCAATTTTACTTTTTTGCTTTTCTTTAGGTTATACTTTTTTAATTTTTTTAACAGGTATCTTTAGTTTTTTTATTAAAAGGTTGTTTTGTAGTTCATTTTATAATATAATTTTAAACAGAATTTTTGGTATTATTTTATTTGGTATGAGCGGCTATTTTTTATTTAAATTTTTAAATTTATTTTTATGAAAAAAATTTTATTTTTTCTGTTTATTTTTTCTATTTTTAATAATATAGTTCAATCACAGACGCTTTATAACTTGGAAGACAAAGATTTTGATTTTAGTAAGATTAATTCTTTTAAAAAAGTTATTCTATTTTTTTGGACATCTCAGTGTCCATATTGCGTAGCAGAATTAAATAGATTAAATAAAAATTTTGATTTCTCAAAATATAAAGATATAAAATTTTTCTATATAAATATTGGAGAATCAAAAACTAAAATATCTAAATTTATAAATTATTTAAAATTGAGAAGCGAGATAAAAGAAAATATTTTTTTAGATAACTTTGGATTTTTGAGTGAAAAATATTATATTAAAGCTATACCATTTTATATTTTTTTAAAGGACGGAAAGGTAGTTAAATATAGTTTTTTTCTTAATGATAATATAGTAATGGAGGCATTTTAATGTCAGAGAATTTATTTTTAGATTTATATGAACTAACTATGGCGCAGGTTTATTTTAAATTTAAAAGAGATTCTTGCGCTACATTTGAACTTTTTATACGTTCTGATAAAAGACCTTTTTATATCGTCGCTGGCATTGATGAAGCTTTAAATAGTCTGGAAAATTTTACTTTCAACCAACAAGATATTGATTATTTAAAAGATTTAAATATTTTTGAAGATGATTTTTTAAAATATTTAAAAGATTTTAAATTTAAAGGAGATGTATGGGCTGTTGAAGAACCTGAGATTATATTTTCAAATGAACCGATTATTACTGTGAGGGGGAATTTAATTGAGTCCCAAATAGTGGAAAGTATATTACTTAATAAGATTAATTTAGGAACTACTTTAGCTACAAAAGCATTCAGGGTGGTTTTATCCTCAAATGATAGAGCCGTTTATGATTTTTCACTTCGTAGAACTCAAGGTAAAGAAGCATCTTTAGCTATAGCAAAGTATTCATATATAGTTGGCGTAAAGGGGACCTCAAATGTTTTGGCTGGATTTTTGTATAAGATTCCGGTTGTTGGGACCATGGCGCACTCTTTTATTATGAGCTTTGAGAAAGAAAAAGATGCGTTTTTGGCTTTTGCTAAGACCTTTCCAGAAAAAACAATTTTTTTGCTTGATACTTATGATGTAAAAAATGGCATAAGAAATGCTATAGAGGTTACAAGGTTTTTAAAAAATATGGGTTTTAAACTTTTTGGTGTAAGACTTGATAGCGGGAATTTGATAGCCGATTCAAAATATATAAGGTATATGCTTGACAAAGAAGGGTTAGTTGATGCTATTATATTAGCATCTGGAAATTTAGATGAATTTAAAATAGAAAAGATATTACAAAACAATCCTCCTATAGATGCTTTTGGGGTAGGGACAAATATGGGATGCTCTTCAGATCTACCATTTACAGATGTGATTTATAAACTCGTAGAAATAAAAGAAAAATATAAAAATTTTACACCAACTATGAAATTTAGCAAAGACAAAATAACTTTGCCCGGCAAAAAACAGGTAATTAGATTTTTTAAAAATAATATAATGGAAAAAGATTTAATTATTCAAGATGATGAGGATATAAAAAATAAAAGACTTCTAAAAAAAGTTATGGAGTTTGGTAAAAGATTATACAAAGAAAAAGATATAGAAGAAAAACGAAAAATATTTTTAGAAAAGTCAAATTCTTTGCCGGATTATCTTAAAGATATAAATCCTGATAGAAAATATCCTGTTTTGATAAGTAAAAAAATATTCTCATTGGTTGATAAATTAAAAAATAAATTAAAAACACCTATACCTAAAGTTATATTTTTTGATATTGACACCCAAAATGATTTTATAGATAAAAGTGGAGCCTTATATGTCAAAGGTTCTGAAAAAATAATAAAAAATTTAGAAATCTTAACAGAATTTGCCAAAAAAAACAATATTTTGATAATTTCATCGCAAGATACTCATATAAAAAATGATCCGGAATTTAAAGATTTTCCACCACATTGTATAAATAAGACTTGGGGGCATAAAAAACTTAATAAGACACTTTTATCTAAAAATAAAATAAAAATAATAAGTCCAAATATAATGTATGATGATAAATCTTTAGAAGATATAATTTTAAAATTCAAGCAGATTATTTTACAAAAAAATGTTTTGGATGTATTTTCAAACCCAAACACAGTTAATATATTAAGAAGTGTATACCCTGATAAAGTATATGTTTACGGGGTTGTAGCAGAATATTGCATAGAGAGGGCCGTTAATGGATTATTAAAGAATAATTTTAAAGTTTGTATAATCAAAGATGCTATAAAAGAAATATCCATGAATAAAAAAAGAGAGTTATTTTTAGAATGGAAAAAGCAAGGTGTAGAATTTATAAAGACAAAGGAACTTTTATATTTTTTTTGACTTTTAAAAACTTTGTTATATAATTTTTATATATGAAGAAAATTTTGATTATTTTTTTATTTTTTTCACTTCTAAGATTTACAGTAAGAGCGGATGAAGAATATTCTGCAAAAGAATCCCAAGAAGAAGAGTATAAAGTTTATATTCAGGAGGGTATAAAATGTTTAGAGGATGAAGATTATGAGAATGCCAAATCTTTTTTCTGGAAAGCCTCAGAGATAAACCCAGAAAATCCTGACTCCTATGTAAATTTAGCTATAGTCCATATAAATGAAAATAATTTAGAAAGGGCAATTGAATTACTTAATAAGGCAGAAAAATTAGCAAGAAACGATTATCAAAAAAAAGAGATCCTGTATTATAATCTCGGACTTTGTTATTTTTTAAATTTAGATTATAAAAATGCTATTGAGTATTTTAAGAATGCTTTAAAAATATATCCGGATTTTGGAGAGGCATTCTATTATTTGGCTAAAAATTTTGATGTTTTAGAAAATGGGAGAGAGGCTTTGATTAATTCTATTAAGGCAAAAAATATTTTTTTAAGAAAATCACAGGAGGATTATTTAAAGAAGGCAGATGAATTATTTTATACATTGAAAGAAAAATTCAACATATCTTCTTCCCAAATATCAGTTGAACTTGTAAAGGAGGTTGATTCAATTATAGATAATAATAATTTAGCAAAAGGTTTATTAGAGGAAGCAATATCTTTTGATTCTAAAAATAGTTTAGCTTATTATAAATTGGCTTTGATATATATAAAAGAAAATTCTCCGGTCGAAGGAGTGGAGTTATTAAAGACAGCCTATAATTTAAATCCGAATGATAATAATATAGCTTTATCATTAGGAGAACTTTATGTTAAATTTAAAAGATACGAGGAAGCTTTAGATATTTTTAATAAGGTTATGTTAAAAGATAAAAATAATCCAAGGGCACTTTATGATTTAGGTTTTCTTTATAAAGAATTAGGTAAAGATCTAAAATCCAAAGAATATTTTTCAAAAGCAAATAGTATATCTAAAGAAGAGGAGATATTCTCGTTTTTAAAAGAAAAAATAGAACCCAAGAACATTCAGGCAATTCAACCAATTAAAAAAGAAAGATTTAGAAGTTTTTATACTTCAGATGTTTCTTCTAAAAAAAATAAAGGTGTTTTTAAAAAGGGCTTTTATATTGGAGAACCGTCTTTGGATAAAAAAATAAATAAATTTCAAAAAACTTACGATTATTAATTTTTAAAAAGGAGAGATGTGAAAATTAAGAAAATTTTTTTATTTTTTATTTTTAGTATTTTTATTTTAAATGCATATCCTCTTGATAGTGTAGATTTATTAAGCGGATATTTTGGGGTAGGTAAAAAAGATTTAGAAGAGACAGAAGCCACTTATGAAGGTGTTCCTTTATTTTTGTCTTTAAATTACAATATTACACCATTTTTTGAGAAGATAGGGATAAAACAGAGAGGAAAATTTTACTTTTTAATTGAACCATTTATAAATACAGTAATTGAGCCAAATAGTAATATTGAAACTGGAGTTGATTTTCTTTTTAAATATAGTTATCCTATAATAGATTATTTTAATATATATATAAAAGGTGGAACAGGAGCTAGTTTTATGAGTTTACATACGAAAGAACAATCTACGCAATATAATTTTGTATCACAGGCAGGATTAGGTTTTTCTTTTAATATAACAAAAAATATACTTTTTAATTTAGAATATAGGTATAGGCATCTTTCTAATGCGAGCATAAAACATCCAAATAATGGTATAAATAGTGATTTTATATTAGGTGGTTTTACATTTCTATTCAATGATAAGAAAAGCTAAATTAGTTGACGCTAAATCTATCTATAATCTTATAAATTTTTGGGCAAAGGAAAATAAATTATTGGAGAGGTCTTTAAATTATATTTATGAGCATATCAGGGATTTTTGGGTTGCAGAGGAGAATAAAAAAATAGTTGGATGTTGTTCTTTAGTTGTAGTTGGTTGGGAGGATTTGGCAGAAATAAAATCTTTAGCAGTTGATAAAAAATATCAAAATAAAAATATAGGAACAGAATTGGTAAAAAATTGTCTTTATGAGGCAAAAACTTTAGGAATAAAAAAAGTTTTTGCTTTAACATTTGTACCGGATTTTTTTGAAAAATTAGGCTTTAAAGTTATAAAAAGAGAAGACCTTCCTCATAAAATTTGGAGTGATTGCATTAATTGTGTTCATTTTCCAAATTGTAAGGAAGAAGCAGTAATTTTTAAATTATAAAGAAAGGAAATGCTATGAGTTTAATTAATTACAATTTAACAGAAGAACAACTTATGCTTAAGGATTTATGTAGAAAGATTGCAGAAGAAAAAATAAGACCATATTCAAGAGAATTGGATGAAAAAGAAGAGTTTCCTTCAGAGATTATGAAGATTTTGGCGCAATCTGACCTTTTTGCTGTATGTATTCCTCAGGAATATGGAGGAATTGGCGGTGGACTTTTGGATTTATGTATTGCTACGGAGGAGATTTCAAGAGTTGATGGTGGTGTTGCTGCATCTTACGCTGCATCTTTTTTAGGTATGTTTCCTATTCTATTATATGGCACAGAGGAGCAGAAGAAAAAATATCTTCCTGATATAGCCTCAGGTAAAAAACTAGCAGCATTTGCATTAACAGAACCAGAAGCCGGTTCTGATGCTTCAGCTATTAAAACAATAGCAAAAAAAGATGGAAATTATTATATTCTAAATGGGACAAAGCATTTTATTACAAATGGCGGAGAGGCAGAAATTTATACTGTGATTGCTGTTACAGATAAAAACAAAGGTGCAAGAGGGGTATCTGCATTTATAGTTGAAAAAGGAACAAGTGGTTTTACTTTTGGGAAAAAAGAAGAAAAACTTGGTATTAGGGCTTCTTCTACAAGAGAATTAATTTTTACCGATACAAAAGTTTCTAAAGAAAATTTATTAGGTAATAAAGAGGGTATAGGTTTTATAGCCACCATGAAGACTTTTGATCAATCAAGACCCGGAGTTGCAGCACAGGCAGTTGGTATTGCTCAGGGAGCACTTGAGTTGGCTATTGATTATTCGCATAAAAGATATCAATTTGGTAAACCTATAAGTTCATTCCAAGGTATTCAATGGATGTTGGCTGAGATGGCTACAAAGGTTGAAGCCGCAAGGGCTTTGGTTTATAGTGTAGCAAATATGGTAGATAGGGGTATAAAAGAGGTTGGTTCTGTAAGTGCTATGGCAAAACTTTTTGCTTCAGATGTTGCTATGGAGGTTACTACAAATGCAGTTCAGATATTTGGAGGTTATGGCTATATGAGGGATTATCCTGTAGAGAAATTTATGCGTGACGCAAAAATTACACAAATCTATGAAGGCACAAACCAGATACAGAGAAATATAATAGCTTTAGATTTAATTAAACATTATACATAAATGTTCGTGAATATGAGAATTTTATATTTTTTATTTATAATTTTTTTATTTAATCCATTTAGTGTTTTTTCTTCCGGAGTTGAGATAGCAGAAAAATTAAAAGAGTCAAGAAAGTTAATAGTTGATTTAGCGCTTTCAAGAATAATAGAGCGGGATATGGAAAATAAAGATACAAGTTCCTGCAAAATAAAGGACAGTAATGAAGGCTATTTAAAAGTTTCTTATCCTATATTTGAAATATTTCAGCCATATGTAAAGATTGGTTCATCTCAATATCAAAAAGAATTAAAAGAAAAAAGTTTACCTACTTTGGGGAAAAGAGATATAGATTTAGAATATGAATGGGGTATCGCTTATGGTGGTGGTTTATGTGGAAGAGTTAATCTTTTAAAAGATTTTTTTATTGGATATGATGGTCAATATATAATTAGCGATAATGAACTTAATAGTGTAAAACACAACGAAGAAGACGGCGTCGATGTAAGTGGTAAAGAAAAATTTTCTCAATTAAACTTTGCTGGTTATTTAGGAAAAGATTTTATATCAAAGGATTTTATGATAACTCCTTATATCGGTGCAAGATATTCTAAATTTTGGTCTAAAGTAAAAGACGCCTTAAATTATAGAGTAAGTGAAGGAACTGTTTATATAGATGAAGACAATCAAGAGGAAGATAGAATAGGAGGTTTTTTAGGATTAAATTTAAAATTTTATGATAAATTTAGGATTAATATGCAAGGTAGATTCTTAAACGAGGAGGCTTTTACTTTTTCTGTTGGAGGAGAGTTTTAAATTATTTGATGCTCTTTAAAAACAAAGATATTTTATTTTGCAGTTTTTTAATTGTTTTAGTCTCGGCTTTTGAGTTGTTTTGGATATTAGATTTTAAAAGATATTCTTTTCTATTTTATAATTACCCTAAAAATATAATTTTAATAAGGTATATTGTTTCAATTATTTTAAGGGTAAGCCTTATAATTTCTGCATTTGGTATCCTTTCTTATAAAAATATCTTTAGAAAAATTATAATTTTTATAAGTTTATTTAATATATTTTTTGTTTTTTTCAAACACCCGGTTAGTTGCTTTGATAACATTTTAAGGACCACAATCCCATTAAATAGATACAGCCTTTTAGAATTAAATATAATAAAATTTTCTGCCTTGTTTATTAATTATTTATTTGATATATTTTTTTATATTTTTTTAATATATTATTTTAATAAACCGGATGTAAAAAAAATTTTTATAAAGCCTCTAAAAAATCGTAGATAAAAACCCCTGATTACAAAATATTGATTTACAGATTAAATATTTAATTACCCTAAATTAGATACTAAGAGTATTCGCATTGTGTAATATAATTTATTTAGACGAAGAAATAGAGTGTATTGATAAGAATAAAGAAGTTGTTAAATGTCCTAATTGCGAAAAATAGAGTTGTAATTGCAGGTATAATTAATACTTTTGTCCCACCAGCACGTTATGATATATTTATAGAAGATATTATTAATTTTGTTGACAAAATAAATTGCCTAATAAATTAGACAAAAGAATTATGAGAAAAAATAAGACAATAGATATATTCAGTGCGACAAATTTACTTAGAGTATTATCAATTTTGTTCAGTTCCCAAGTAAAGAATTTTTAGCCAGTGAAATTTAAAAGGCAACTCAAATTGGTAGAGCAGGAGTATATCCCGTTCTTAAAGAGATTATGTGGTATGATTTGATTTTATCAGAAAAAAGAGGTAAGGTTATTTTTATCGGATTATCTATGGTGACGTCGTAATAAAACAGTTTAAGATTTTAAAAAATATATTTTCTTTGCGCCCTATATAGTAGCGAGAATTAAACTTTTTTCGCGTAAAATTATACTTTACGGTAGTTATAGCCGTGGAGAAAAATGATTTCTCAAGCGATATTAACCTTTTTATTATTGTAAAAGGCCCACAGGGAGTAAAAGATCCCCTCTTCCTTAAAAAACTAAACAAAAGTTTCAGGTTGTAATTAAGACTGCAAGTGAGCTCGTAAGTTTTAGAGAAAATGAAAAAATTTTTATACAAGAAGTTTAACGGGGTGTTGTGTTTTGGGAGGAGAGGGAATGAGTATAGAATATGATGATTGCGTAAAAAGAGGAAAAATTAAACCATTTTCACGTGGACCTGCTTTGGTTAAGAAGGAAATCGATGCGGCAGAATTAAATTTAGAGAGAGTGCTTAAGACTTACGAAGAGATAGATTATAAATTGGCAATTATTCAAAGTTATTATTCAATGTTTTATAGTGCAAGAGCTTCGCTATATAGTAAAAGTTTACGTGAGTATAGTCATTATTGTCTTATGGCGGCGATTAAAACTTTGTATGTGGATACAAAAATTATTCCGGCATATATTTTAGAGAGTTTTCAACAGGCCAAAACTTTAAAGGAAGAAGCAGATTATTATAACCGTTGTTCTAAAATAGGTTGTGAAAGGTTAATAAAACTGGCTGAAGAATTTTTAGGTATTGTTAAGAATATAGTTTTAGAAAAGAAATAACTCACCAATAGAAAAAGATTTTTTTAAATTATTTAAATAAAAATCTACTCAACGTGTAAAATTTCATTTGATTTTGAAGGGTAAGATAAATCATTTCTAATTTTTTATAAAAATTTAACGAATTTTTAAAATACCTCTTAAAAATAACTTTTTCAACTTAATAGGCACTGTAAAATATTGTGTGTAAAATCTTGACAAAATAAACAAAAAGGCTATACCCTCCTATAAAGAAGAAAGGAGGTGTATAGCCATGAAAGAGATAAACTTTGAATCTAATAAAAATCTACTATTAAGATGGTCTTTTGTCAAGGAAATTTTACCTAAAGAGGTGTTCTGGCAAGATATAAGAAGTAAAGTAAAACAGATGATAAAGGAAATATTAGAGTATAGTCTAAATAAGGAGTTAGAGGCGATATTAAAGGCAAAAAACTACGAGCATACTTCATTAAGACAAGATTATAGGAATGGTTACCATAAAAGGAGCCTAATTACTCATATTGCAGGAAGGATTGATAACTTTTTAGTACCCAGAGCAAGGAAGAGAGTTAAATTTAGCCTCCTCAAAACATATCAGAGAAGAGTTGATGAATTTGACTATTGTATACTTAACTGCTTTTTAAATGGCCAATCAACCAGAAAAATAGCCAATTTTTTCTATAATTTCTTTTCCGAATCTAATATAAGTCATCAAACTGTATCTAATATCCTCAAGAGATTAGATAGTTCAGTTAATCAATTCTTAAATAAGAAAATAACTGATCACTATCTTTTTATAATTGTAGATGCCAAATATATAAATATCACCCCCGAAAGCAAAAGAAAAAAGCCCTGTTTATTCTGTATAGGAATAAAAGAAGATCTAAGTTATGAGGTCCTTTATTTTAAGATAGTCTCTTCTGAAAATGAGATACACTATACAAACTTTTTCTTTGATCTAAAAGATAAGGGATTGGAAGGAAACAAATTAAAGCTACTTATCTGTGATGGTAAGAGATGTATTGAGAATGCCTTCTTATTTGTATATCCAAACAAAGATATCCAGATATGTTATATTCACTATTGTAGAGAAGCCCTAAGATACATAAGAAATAAAAAACACCTTGCCTCTTTAAGGAATAAAATCTATGATCTTTATAAATCAAAAGATAGTAAAC
>Ga0272448_1002174_pt1 | contig 25130 bp, 20 predicted proteins | sample YNPCB0191_FD_202220 | JGI IMG/M metagenome (GOLD analysis project Ga0272448, IMG submission 202220) | Hot spring sediment microbial communities from Yellowstone National Park, WY, United States - YNP-CB-019-1 | ecosystem: Environmental > Aquatic > Thermal springs > Hot (42-90C) > Sediment... | reverse complement strand
AGATTCAGGAGCAGTTCGGCACCGTCGCCTTCGTCGGCGACGGCATCAACGACGCGCCGGCCCTGAAGGGGGCCAACGTGGGCATCGCCCTGGGCACGGGCACCGACATCGCGATAGAGGCCGGGGACGTGACCCTGGTGCGCGGGGAACTCTCGGGCGTCGTGGAGGCGATCAACCTGAGCCGGGCCACCTTCCGCAAAATCCGCCAGAACCTCTTCTGGGCGTTTTTCTACAACGTGGTGATGATCCCGCTGGCGGTGGTGGGGTGGATGCACCCCGTGCTGGCGGAAATCGCCATGGCCACCTCTTCGGTGACGGTGGTGACCAACGCCAATACCCTGCGGCGGGTGGACATCCGGATGAATCAATTTGCCACGAATTGAACGAATTTGCACGAATTATGAAAAAATTCGTAATTACCTACTACTCTGTCAAGGCTGATTTTTCAGTTTGGCCGGATTTGAGAAATACCCTGCTGGCTGGATATGTGGGCCTATAATGACCTCATTTGCCCATATTTGGGGGTATTCAACCCCATCGCAAATATAAGTTTCATAATTGACAGAGTACTACCCTGAATCGTTTGCAGATAATGTAGCGTAGGCTTTAGCCTGCGAATACAGGCCTGGCGGCCTGCGCTACAGAGGTATGCCTTCGCCGCGTCTTTGATAGCGCTTGCCCGGGGGCTCCCTGGTAGGTAGTTACAAAAATTCGTGCCAATTCGTGAAATTCGTGGCGAAGGAAGATTCTCCAGAGAGAGGCAGGGTATGGAGGAGACGGGCATCCCCATGCTGGTCGTTCTGGAGGGGGAGACTGCCGGTCAGCGGTGGCCTCTTCGGGAGGACCAGGTGCTCATCGGCCGGGGGCTGGATTGCGACATCATCCTCCCGGAGCGGCAGATTTCCCGCCACCATGCCCGCATTGAGCGGACGGCCGACGGCCGCTATCTCCTGCACGACCTGGGCAGTAAAAACGGGACGTGGGTGAACGGCGAGGAGGTGCGGGAGGTCCCCCGTCTCCTGCAGGACGGCGACGAGATTCAATTCGCCCTCTGCGTGAAGATGACCTTTGTCGGCTCGGACGCGACGCTCCCGTTGGGCGGGGAGGGGCCGGTGCGCGGGATTCGGGTGGACCGGGCCGGGCGGCGGGTGTTCGTGGGCGGGCGGGAGGTCGTCCCCCCCCTCTCCCCGGCCCAGTACCGGCTGTTGACGGCCCTGCTGGACGCCCGGGGCCAGGTCGTCTCCCGGGAGGAGATTGTCCGTACCGTCTGGCCCGATGAGGACGTCCGGGGCGTTTCCGAGCAGGCCATAGATGCCCTGGTCCGGCGGCTGCGGGAGCGGCTGGCGGAACTGGACCCCCAGCACGAGTACATCGTCACAGTGCGGGGGCACGGCTTCCGGCTGGAGAACCGATGACGGACGACAGACCACAGACGACGGACGACGGACCACAGACGACAGACCACTGACCACAGACGACGGACGACGGACTGCTGACAGGTGATAATACGCGACGGCAACTGCCCACCTGAGTCATTGCGAGCCGCCGAAGGCGGCGAAGCAATCTCAAGTTCCATAGAATAACAAGAGCATTCGTGAGTTCCATAGAATAACAAGAACATTCGTGGAGTCTGTGAGGGGATTGCTTCGGCGGCGCCTCGGGCGAAGCCCCCTCGGGCCGAGGCCCCTCGGGGCCGAGGGCTCGGCGTGGCCCTATTGCCGCCTCGCAATGACGATAAGGTAACTACCTACCCGAATGTTTGCGGATAACGTAGCGCAGGCTGTCAGCCTGCATGCAGGCCTGGCGGCCTGCGCTACGGAGGCACAACTCCGCCATCATCTCTTAAGGCGCTTGCCCGGAGGCCCCCTGGTAGGTAGTTACGATAAGGCAGGTATTTACTGAAGGCTGCGATACGCGATACGCGATAAGCGATAAGCGATACGCGATAAGCGATAAGCGATTAGCGATCCGCGATGCGCCGCTGGATGCCGTGGTTGCTGACGCTGGGGGCCCTGCTGGAACTGGCGGGCGCGGTGACTCCCTGGATTCCCCACCGGGCCGCCGCGCTCCGGCTGACCGCGCTGGACCTGTTTGTCGTGGTCCGGCTGCTGCCGCCGGTGCGGGACGGAGTGGTCCGCGTTGCCCGTGAAGTGTTCCTCCTCCCCCTGCTGGCCCCAGCGCTGGTGCTGGCACTGGCTCCGACCTTCTGGACCCGGCCGCGCGGGCCCTTCCGCTACGGGGGCCCGCTGGTCGGGGCCTTTCTGGCGCTGACCGTTCTGCCCCCCTATCCGCCCATCCTCACCGCCTGGCGGGACCCCCTCTACCGCGGCCAACTATTTCTGGTGCTGGCGACATGCGCTCTGGCGCTGGCGGCGCTCTGGGCCCGCCGTCTGCCGGAGCAATGGCGGGGCGGGCTGGCCGCGGTGCTGGCCCTGGTGGGCTGGCTGCCCCCGTTTCTGGCCGTTCTCCGCGTGCGGTCCCTCTTCTCCGCGCTCTACGGGACCCCGGTGGGCATCGGCCCAGGCCTCATCCTGGGCGCGCTGGGTGCCGGGTTCGTCCTGGTGGCCGGCGCAGCGGTCGCGCTCCTCAGACGCTGACCCAACAATTCCCCCCTTTTGACACCCCTCCCACCCGATGTTATAATCCTCATCAGCCCGCGCGCTCGGGCAAAACTCCCGCCCCGGTAACGACCGACGAGGGAGTCTCTGGAGTTCAGAATAAAGACATCGGGAGGTCCGACCATGCCCAACGAACTGCCGCCAGAACAACTGCGCCGCTCTTGCGACCCGCAGCAGTTTTCCTTTGAGACGACCGCCGAACTCCCGCTGATTCCGGACATCATCGGTCAGCCCCGGGCCACCCGGGCCATTGAGTTCGGGCTGGATATGGAGGGCCCCGGCTACAACATCTTCGTCCTGGGGCCGGGCGGGACGGGCCGCACGACCACCATCCAGCGCTTTCTGGCCCAGCGGGCCGCCCAGGAGCCCACCCCGGACGATTGGGTCTACGTCCACAACTTCTCTCAGCCCCGCAGCCCCCGGGCCATCCGCCTCCCGCCCGGCCTGGGCGCGCGCTTCCGGGACGACATGGCCGCGCTGGTGGCCCAACTCCGCCAGACCATCCCCCGGGCCTTTGAGAGCGAGACCTACCAGGAGGCCCGCCGTCAGATTGAACAACGGTTCCAGGAGGCGCAGGAAACGCTTCTGCGGGAACTGGACGCCCAGGCCCGGCAGCGTTCCTTCGCGGTGGTGCGCGCCCCTTCCGGCCTGGCCATCGTCCCCCTGAAGGACGGTCGTCCCCTTCCCCAGGAGGCCTTCCAGGAGTTGCCGGAGGAGGAGCGGGAGCGCTACGCGGCCATGTACCGCGAACTGGAGCCGCTGGCGGAGGCGACCATCCAGCACCTTCGGGAGCAGGAGGGCGTGGCCCGGGAGGCGTTGCAGAAACTGGACCAGGAGGTGGTGGCGGCGACGGTAGGCCACGCGGTGGACGAACTGAAGGCCCGCTACGCCGAACATGAAGAGGTCGGCGAGTACCTGGAGGAAGTGCGCGCCGACATCATCCGTCGGGCGGAGGAGTTCAAGCAGACGGAGTCTCCGTCCCCCGAGGCCCCCGGTGCGCCCCCGGCCCCGCCTTTCGGACGGTACCTGGTCAACCTGCTGGTGGATAACAGCCAGCAGCAGGGCGCGCCCGTAGTGGTGGAAACCAACCCCAACTATGCCAATCTGATCGGGCGGACGGAGTACGAAATCCGCATGGGGGTGCCCGTCACCGACTTCACCCTTGTGCGCGCGGGGGCGCTGCACCGCGCCAACGGCGGCTACCTGGTCCTGCAGGCCCGGGACGTGCTGGCGGACCCGCTGGCCTGGCAGTCCCTCAAGCGCGCCCTCTCCGAAGGCGTCATCCGTCTGGAGGACCGCGCGGCGGCCCCGGTCTCCGTCGTCAGCCTGGACCCGGAGCCCATCCCGCTGGATGTGAAGGTCATCCTCATGGGCAGTCCGTATCTCTACTATCTCCTCTACGCCCTGGATGAGGAGTTCCGTGAACTCTTCAAGGTCAAGGCCGACTTCTCCACTGAAATGGACCGGACGCCGGAGAACGAGCATCTCTATGCCCTCTTCATCCGGGCCCGCTGTGAGGAGGAGGGACTGCGCCCCTTTGACCGGACCGGGGTGGCGCGGGTGGTGGAGTACGGTTCCTGGCTGGCGGAGGACCAGAACCGTCTCTCCATCCGCTTCGGCGAGGTGACCGACCTCCTGCGGGAGGCCCACTACTGGGCGGGCAAGGCCGGGCGGGACGTGGTGACGGGCGAGGACGTGGAACGGGCCATCGCCGAGCGCACCTACCGGGCCAACCGGGTGGAGGAGGAAATCCGGCGCGTCATCACCGAGGGCACTCTGTTGATCCAGACCGAGGGGGCCGTGGTGGGGCAGGTGAACGGGCTGAGCATCCACGTGGTCGGCGACCACACTTTTGGCCGGCCCACCCGCATCACCGCCCGCGCCTACGTGGGCCGCAGCGGCGTGGTGGACATCCAGCGGGAGGTCAAACTGAGCGGCCCCACCCACGGCAAGGGTGTGCTGACCCTGGCGGCCTACCTGGGCGGTCAGTACGCCACCGACCAGCCCCTGACCCTCTCCGCCAGCCTCAGTTTTGAGCAGACCTACGACGAGGTCCACGGCGACAGTGCTTCTCTGGCGGAACTCTATGCTCTTCTCTCCGTTCTGGCGGACGCTCCCATCCGCCAGGGCATCGCGGTCACCGGTTCGGTGGACCAGCAGGGGCGGGTGCAGCCGGTGGGTGGCGTGACCCACAAGATTGAGGGCTTCTTCCGGGTCTGCAAAGAACGAGGGCTGACTGGCGACCAGGGCGTGGTCATCCCGGCGGCCAACGTCCGCAACCTGATGCTGGACCCGGAGGTCGTCCAGGCGGTGGCGGAGGGGAGATTCCACATCTACCCGGTGACGACGGTGGACGAAGGGATAGAACTGCTCACGGGCATCCCGGCCGGTGTGCGGGACGAGCAGGGGCAGTTCCCGGAGGGGACGCTGCACGCGCGGGTGCTGGCCCGGCTGAAGGAACTGGCGGCCCGGCTGGAGAAGGGTGGGGAGGAGAAATCCCAGCAGAAAACGCAGGGGCAGGGGATGTAGGGGCGACCCTTGCGGTCGCCCCTGGGGGCAGGCGCAAGGCCTGCCCCTACAATATGGAGGTGCCCATGCTGATCACCCATGCTCGCCTATCCACCCTGGGGACCACCCCCCAACTGATAGAGGACGGCGCCCTGCGCATCCAGGGCGAGACCATCACCGACATCGGCACCACGGCCGATCTGACCCGGCGCTATCCCGATGAGGAGCGCTGGGACGCCGGGGGACAACTGGTCATGCCGGCGGCGATTTGCGGGCATACGCACTTCTACGGCGCCTTCGCCCGCGGTATGGCCATCCCCGGCGAGCCGCCCGCCAACTTCCCCCAGATTCTGGAACGGCTGTGGTGGCGGCTGGACAAAGCCCTCACTCTGGAGGACGTCCGCTACTCCGCCCTGGTCTGCCTGATAGACGCCATCCGCCACGGCACCACGACCCTCATAGACCACCACGCCAGCCCCAACGCCATTGAGGGGAGCCTGGACGCCATCGCGGAGGCGGTGGAGGAGGCCGGCCTGCGGGCCTCCCTCTGCTACGAGGTCACCGACCGGGACGGCCCCCAGCGGGCGCGGGAGGGAATTGCGGAGAACCTCCGCTTCGCCCGGTCGCTGACGCCGGAGCGTCGCCGGTTCCTGGCCGCGTCCTTCGGCCTGCACGCGTCCCTCACCCTCTCCGACGAGACGCTGGCGGATTGCGTCGCCGCGGCGCGGGACCTGGGCCTGGGCTTCCACGTCCACGTCGCCGAGGACGCCGCCGACCAGGACGACAGCCTGCGCAGGAGCGGCAAACGGGTCGTCCACCGCCTGGGGGATGCCGGGGTCCTGGGCCCGCAGACGGTCGCTGTCCACTGCGTCCACGTGGACCCCGGCGAAATCGCCCGCCTGGCCCAGACCGGCACCTGGGTCACCCATCAGCCCCGGTCCAACATGAACAACGGGGTCGGCGTGGCGCCGGTGGAGGAGATGCTGGCGGCGGGCGTGCGGGTGGCGCTGGGCAACGACGGCTTCTCCAACAACATGTTCGCCGAGATGAAGGCGGCGTACCTGGTGCACAAACTGGCCCGCCGGGACCCCCGGGCGATGCCCGGCGACGTCGTGATGCGGCTGGCCTACGAGAACAACGCCGCTCTGGCCCGCGTCTTCTGGCCGGATTTGCGTCTGGGCGAACTGGCCCCCGGCGCGGCGGCGGACCTGGTCTTCATAGACTACCACCCCACGACGCCGCTGACGGCGGGCAACCTCCCCTGGCATCTCCTCTTCGGCGTGGAGGCGTCTATGATCACCGCCACTGTCTGCGCGGGGCGGGTGCTGATGCGGGACCGGCGGTTGCTGACGCTGGACGAGGAGGCGGTCACCGCGCGCTCGCGCGAACTGGCCGCGCAGGCCTGGGCGCGGCTCTTGTAGGACAACTCTTCAAGAGTTGTCCTACACAAGGAGGCAGCCATGGCGGACATCCTGAAGACCCTTCTGGCCTCGCCCTTTGAGGTCATTCTCGTTTAATGAAGGCACAGGACGGGGATACGCGGATTTTCCTCACACAAAGACACAAAGGCACAGAGGTCTCTTTGTGTCTTCGTGTCTTTGTGTCTTTGTGTGAGATTTCGTAACTGCCTACCGGAGGGCCGTTCTGTAAAAACCACGAAGGACACGAAGTCTCCAAAAAGGGCACAAAGGATTTTATTCCCCTTTGTGTCCTTTGTGCCCTTTGTGGTAGGTAATTACGAGATTTCTTCCCAAATATAAGGAGTTGCAATGTTCCACAAACTCTGGTCCATCATTCGCGACGAAGTCTCCGGCGCCGCGGCGGCCCGCGCCGTGGCCGAAATCGCCCGCTTCCACCGCATCCAGGCCAGCCCGGGCTTCCGCCAGGCCGCCGAATGGGTTTGCGGACAGATCAGCCATTCGCTGGTGGCGGGCATCACTTCCTTCCCCGCCGACCCCGACGTCCACTTCTGGGGCGCGGCCAGTTTCCAGGAGTGGAACGCCCGCGCGGCAACCCTGCACCTGATAGAGCCCGCCGACCAGGCCCGCAAACTGGCCGACTTCCGGGACCTCCCCCTGCACCTGGTCGCCCGCAGCCTCCCCTTTGACGGCGAGGCGGAGGTCGTTGTCCTGGAGAAAGGGGAGGAGGAGGCCGAGTACGAGGGGAAGGACCTGGCGGGCAAGGTCGTTCTGGCCCGGGGGAACGTCCGGCGGGCCCACGATCTGGCCGTCGTCCGGCGGGGCGCCGTCGGCCTCATCTACGACGGCATGGCCGAACAGGAACCGGTCCGCCCGGCCTGGGCCCTCCCCGACGCGGTCCAGTACACTTCCTTCTGGTGGCAGGGGCAGGAGCCGCGCGGCTTCGGCTTCGCTCTCTCCCCCCGGCAGGGCGAGGCCCTGCGCCGCCTGGCCCGGGAGCAGACCCTGCGGGTGCGCGTCCACGTGGATGCCGACCTCTACAGCGGGTGGCTGGAGGTCGCGGAGACCTTCATCCCCGGCGCCACCGACGAGGAAATCGTCCTGGTGGCCCACCTCTGCCACCCCCAGCCCTCGGCCAACGACAACGCGTCCGGCGCGGCGGCCCTTCTGGAGACGGCGCGCGCCCTGGCCGCGCTGGTGGAGCGGGGCGAACTTCAACCCCCACGCCGCACCATCCGCTTCCTCTGGGTGCCGGAGATCACCGGCAGCATGGCCTATCTCGCGTTCTCGGAAGGCCTGATCCCCTGCATGGTCGCTGGCCTGAACCTGGACATGGTCGGCGAGGACCAGGACCAGTGCGGGAGTTCCCTGCTGGTGGAGTCCCCGCCCGATGCGCTGCCGAGTTTTGCCGGCGCGCTGCTGGCCCGGATGCGGGACCTGCTCCTGCCGGAGGTGAAGACCTTCGGCGGCGTCGGCGGCTATCCGCTCTTCCGCACCGCCGACGTTCCCTTCAGCGGCGGCTCCGACCATTATGTCTTCTCCGACCCGTCGGTGGGCGTGCCGATGCCGATGCTCATCCAGTGGCCCGACCGGTTCTACCACACCAGCGCCGACACGCCGGACCGGGTGGACCCGAAGATGCTGGCCCGGGTGGCGGCCCTCTCCGGCCTCTACGCGTACTGGCTGGCCCAGGCCGGGGAGCAGGAGGCCCGCTGGCTGGCACGGGAACTCTCCGCCCGCTTCCGCCAGCGGGTCCTGGCCGAACTCCAGGCCGCCGTGACGGAGGCCGACGGGGAATCGGGGCCCGGCCGGGAGGAGGTCCGGCAGCGCCTGGAGTACCGCATCGCCCGCCACCGGGAGGCGCTGGAGAGCGTCCGGCGGCTGGCCCCGGTGGACGTCTCCCCCTGGCAATCCGCCGACGCCGACTTCGCGGTGCAGGAGTACCGCCGCGTGGCCGACGACCTGCCCGACCGGCCCGCCCCGGCGGCGCCGGAGGTGGAGGGGACGGACTGGGTGCCCCGGCGGCGGTTCCGGGGCCCCCTCCACCCCGAGGAGGAGGTGGCCCGCCGGGACGCGGCCACCCGGGACCGCTGGTGGGAGTTCCAGCAGCGGCTGCGGAAGACCGCCTCCGCCCTTCCCACGCTGGCCGAATACTGGGCCGACGGCCACCGGACGGTGGGGGAGATTGCCGCACTGGTCCGCCACGAGACCGGGGTGGAGGCGACGGCGCTCATCGCGGAGTACTTCCGCTGGCTGGCCGACCTGGGGCTGGTGGATGGCGCCGACCTCACCTCACCCCCACCGCCTGCGGCGGTAGCGGCGAAGCCGCTGGGGGAGGGGCGAGGCTGAACAGTTACAACTGATCGTCCATGCGCGTCCGTTCTCTCAGCCTGGAAAACTTCCGCAACTACATCCGCCTGGAGATAGAATGGCCCCCGCAGCCGGTCCTCCTGGTGGGCGGTAACGCGCAGGGAAAGACGTCCCTACTGGAGGCCATCTACTACCTGGCAACGGGCCGCTCCCCCCTCACCGCCGTAGACCGCCAGTTGATCAACTGGGCCGCGGAGCGGGAGGGGCTCTCCTACGCTCATCTGCGGGCGGAGGTGGTCGGGCGCCAGCAGGTGCGGGAAATCGCCATCGCCCTGAGCCTGGCCCCGAATGCCAACGGCGCCGTCCGGCTCCAGAAAAGCGTCCGCGTGGACCGCCGCCCCCGGCGCCTGCGGGACCTGACCGGCTGCCTGAACGTCGTCCTCTTCCTGCCCCAGGACGTGGACCTGGTGTCGGGCCCTCCGTCCGGCCGGCGCGACTATCTGGACGCGACGCTCTCCCAGGTGGACGCGGCCTACGCCGCCGCGCTGGAGACGTACACGGAGACGCTCCGGCAGCGGAACGCCCTCCTGCGCCACCTGGCCGAAGAGGGCGGCGATCCGGCCCAACTGGACCCGCTGGACGAGCAACTGGCGCGCAGCGGGGTGACCGTCGCCCGGGGGCGCCGCCGCATGGTCGCCGACCTCTCCCGCCACGCCGGCCCCCTGCACGCGGAACTGACCGGCGGGCGGGAGTGGCTCCGTCTGGAATATCAGCCCAACTTTGACCCCGCCCGTCCGCCCGCGCTGACCTACCAGATGAGTCTGGCGCCCCACCTGGAACCCGGAGAACCGGGCGGCCCCCCGCCGGGGGTGTCGGTGGAGGACCTGGAGCGGGCCTTCCTGCAGCGCCTGCGCCAGCGGCGGAAGGAGGAGATAGAGCGGGGGTTGACGTTGACCGGTCCCCATCGGGACGAGATGCGCTTCCTGGTGGGCGACGTGGACCTGGGGATTTTCGGCTCCCGGGGCCAGCAGCGGACGGCGGTGCTGGCCCTCAAAATGGCGCAACTGGCCTGGATGCAGGAGACGACGGGGGAGGCCCCCGTTCTCCTGCTGGACGAGGTGCTGGCGGAACTGGACAGCCAGCGGCGGGCCTTCCTGCTCTCCCAGGTGGACCGGGTGGAGCAGGCCATTCTGACTGCCACCGACCCGGAGATGTTCAGCCCGGAGTTCCGCCAGCGGGCGGCCCTCTTTCGGGTGGAAGGGGGCATCCTCCGGCCATATTGAGATTGGGGGATTTCGCGGCGGGCGGCGAAGTCGCCCGTCGCAAAATTCAGGCCTACCCGGTTTGACCGCTGCGCGCTATTGGGCTATAATCAAAATCCGGGCGCGCATCGGCGCGGGCCCGGGGAACGGGCAGGTCGGTATAACCTGCCCCTTCCGTCATCCCAGAGAATGGAGGAGATATGCTGGACCGAACTCCTTCCAGCCGGAGCCGTACCTCCGGCTTGTTAATCTGGGTTGGAATGGTGTTACTGATGGCCGGAGGGGTCGTGGCCGGGCCTCAACTGGCCTCCGGGCTCCCTCTGCCCGTGTCCTCTCCGTTGCCGCCCGACCTGCCGACCCTCTCCCCGTCGCCGCTCCCGCCGACGCCGATACTTACGCCAACACCGACGCCCTCTCCTACAGTGGCACCATCCCCGACGGCCACGCCGACCCCGTTGCCGCCCTCTCCCACCCCGACCCCGGCCGTCTATCCCCCCACCCGCATCGTCATCCCCTCGGTGGGCATAGACGCCCCGGTCGTCCCCACCCACTGGGAGATGAAGGAAGTGGCCGGGGCTCAGCAGCCGGTGTGGGTGGTCCCCGACGCCCCCTATGTGGGCTGGCATGAAACCTCTGCCCCGCTGGGGCGGCCGGGGAATACCGTCCTCAACGGCCATAACTGGCCAGAAAACGGGCCGTTCCGGCTCATGCATAAAGTCCAGCCGGGCGACCCTCTCATTGTGTATTCCGGTGCCATCGTCTTCCTGTATCGGGTGGACGAGGTGCTCCTGTTGCCGGAGGCCGGGCAGCCACTGGAGGTCCGGCAGGCCAACGCCCGCTACATTCAACCCACCGATGACGAGCGGGTGACGCTGGTCACCTGCCATCCCTACGGAAGCACCCGCTTCCGTCTGATTGTGATTGCACACCCGGCAGAAATTCCCGAGCGGTATCGGGAACTGGAAGCGCCATAAGGAGGCGGCATGGGTTTTCTGGACCATCCACTGATAGACCGGGTCCGACGGAATCATGCCCTGGAGCATGCGACCATTCACGTCCTCTCCCGCCGCTACCGGGACTTGCACGTGATGGGGCGGTCTACCCCGAACGGGTTCATCTTGTACGGTGACCTTCCGACTGACGCCGTCCAGGAGGCAGCGCAGGAGGCGCTGGAGCGGCTGCGGGCGGGGGAGCACTACCTGGCGGTCCACCCCACCTGCGGCACCAACGCCGTCGCGGCCGGCACCTTGGCGGGGCTGGGGGCGTTTCTTGTCCTCTCCCCCCGCCGCCGCAGCGTGACGGAGTGGCTGGGCCGCCTGCCGACTGTCTTCCTGGTCACCACCCTGGGCTTCATCCTGGGCCAGCGGCTGGGGCTGGCCCTTCAGGCCTCCTTGACCACCGACCCGCGCGTGGGGAACCTGCGGGTGGTGGCGGTCGTCCGGGAAGAGCGCGGCCCCATGGTTATCCACCACGTCTATACTGAAGGGGTGTAGGGCACGAAAGGCGAGAAAGACGAGAAAGGCACGAAAGACACGAAAAGCGCGAAAGGCACGAAAAACCTTCGTGTTCCTTCGTGCCCTTCGTGGTTATAAAGACACGAAAAAAACTTCGTGTTCCGTAACTGCCTACCCAAGAACCGTTTCATAAAAACCACGAAGGACACGAAGGCCGCACAAAGGGCACAAAGGATGATATTTTATCTCTTTGTGTCCTTTGTGAGTACTTTGTGCCCTTTGTGGTAGGTAATCACCGTGTTCCTTCGTGTCCTTCGTGGTTAATCAAACATGGATAGCCCTCGCTTCTACATTTTCCACGGCAGCGACGAGTTCACCCGCAGTGAGGCCGTCGCCGACCTGCGCCGCCGCATGGGGGAACTGGGCGAACTGAACACCGTCCACCTGGACGGGCGCACCGTGAGCCTGGAGGAACTCCGCCGCGCCTGTGAGACGGTGCCCTTTCTGGCCGACCGGCGGCTGGTGCTGGTCACCGGTCTCCTGACCCGGCTGGGGCGCGGGAAGGAGCGGGGGCTCCTGGACGGAGTGGTCCGTCTCCTTCAGACTCTGCCGGAGACGACCCGGCTGGTCTTCGTAGAGGACGGCCCCCTGGCCGAGGACCATCCCGTTCTGAAATACGCCGCCGGGCGGGAGGAGGGGTTCGTCCGACAATTTGAACCGCCTTCTCCGGAGGCCCTCCCCCGCTGGATTCAGGAGCGCGCCCGCCTGCACGGCGGAGAAATGGAGCGGGACGCGGCCGTCCACCTGGCCCAGGTCATCGGTCCCGGCGACCTGCGCCTGCTGGACGGGGAGATCGCCAAACTGGTCACCTACGCCGGCCCCGGGCGGGCCGTCACCGCCGACGACGTGGCCCAACTGGTGCCCTACGTCCAGCAGGCCGTGGTGTTTGACCTGGTGGACGCGCTGGGCCGGCGCGAGGGCCGCCAGGCGGCAATTCTCCTCCACCGGCTGCTGGACGCGGGGGAGAACCCGCTGGGCATTCTGGCCATGGTCGTCCGCCAGTTCCGGCTCATCATTATGGTGAAGGACCTGGCCGGGCGGGGGGAAAATCCGGCATCCATGGCTCAAATGCTGGGTCTGCACCCCTTCGTTGCCCGCAAACTCCACGCCCAGAGCGCCAACTTCACCCTGCCCCAACTGGAACGTATCTACCGCTACCTGCTGGACCTGGACCTGGCCATCAAAACCGGGGACATGACCCCCGAGGCCGCGCTGGACCTGCTGGTGGCAGGACTGGACCAAGTCCACGAATGAGTCCACGAATGCCACGAATGGCACGAATGAGACACGAATGCGGAGGACATCATGACCCGACATCCCCATCTGGACCCCTCGCCGTTTCTGTTGGAAGGTGGGCCGGTCGGCATGTTGCTGATTCACGGTTTCACCGGCTCCCCGCCGGAGATGCGCCTGGTGGGGGAATACCTGCACCAGCGGGGGCTCACCGTCTACGCGCCTCTGCTCCCCGGCCACGGGGCGACGGTGGAGGAGATGAACCGCTGCCGCTGGACCGACTGGACCGGTCACGTGGAGCGCGCGCTGACCGACCTGCGCGCCCGCTGCGAGACGGTCTTCGTCGGCGGGCTCTCCATGGGCGCCGTCCTGACCCTGTACCTGGCCGCCCACCACCCCGAACTCCCCGGCGCCGTCGCGTACTCCCCGGCGACCATCGTCGCCGACCGGCTCATCTACCTGACCCCGGTCCTCAAGTACTTCATCCCCAAACGGGCCAAGTCGCCGGAGAAGGACCTGACCGACCCGGAGGCCGACCTGCGCCTCTGGAGTTACGAAGAAAATCCCGTCTTCGCCGCCCACGAACTGCTGAAACTGACCCGGCGCGTCCGGCGCCTGCTCCCCCGGATCACCTGCCCGCTGCTGGTCATCTACAGCACGTTGGACCAGGCCATCCACCCCCGCAGCGGCCCGTACACGTATGAGCGGGCCGGTTCCCGGGATAAGAAACTGGTCGTCCTGTACAACTCCGGCCACTGCATCACCGTGGATAGCGAGTGGGAGTTCGTGGCCGAGAAGACCTACCAGTTCATCCAGAATCATCTCTGATGCCCGACCTTTTCGCCCTGTTGCCGGCCCTGGAGGGCACTCACCCACTGCTGACGGAGCGGCGGATTTCCCTGATCGGCGTCTCCGTCATCCTGCGGGACGACGAGGCCTGGTACTTTGAGGTGCAGCGTCCCCGCTACTGGGCCCGTCGCCCGGACGGCGTCCTCTCGGTGGGCATCGGCGGCATCGGCGGCGGCCTGCACGCCGGGGAAGACGCCCTGACTGCCCTGCGGAGGGAAGTGCAGGAGGAACTGGGGGTGGGCCTGGCGCTGGAGACGCCGCCCCATACCGTCCTGCTCCACGAGTGGCAGATGGCGGGCTACCTGGAGATTCCCGCCGGCCCGCCGGGGCGGGAGGCCCACCCCTATATCGTCAATCTGCTCCCGCCCCAACTGGGCGGCTCCGAGATGCCCGACGCGCTGGCGATTGTGACCTTTCTGGGCCGGCCCCTGGGCCGCCCCCGCCGGGGCGACCTCTTCGGCCTGCTGACGGTGGCCCCGGCGGCCCTCGCCGAGTTTCTGGATGCCCCTGAGTGGACCGTGGCGGCCATCCAGGCCCACCCCGGCCTGGGCCTGGACCTGGCCTCCGAACTGCCCCCGGATTGCGTCCTCCGCCCCGTTCTCACCGCGCGGGCGTTCCGGGTGGTGATGGGGCAGGGGCCGAAGCCCGGTGGCTGATGAGTTTCGTTATTTTGGGAATCCTGCGCCGGTTGCGCCGTTCATTAAGGTGTGGTATACTTGGACTGCTACAAGTCCGCTGATTTGAACCTTTTACCCCTCAACGCGGTATTATATATGGAGTCTCAAACTTCCGATCGGCCGGACATCCCGGATGGAGTGTTGGTCGCCCGGCTGCGCCGGGGGGATACGGCCGCACTGGCCGAACTGTACGAGAAGTATCAAGCCCCTATATTCCGCACTGCCCTGGCGATCACCCGGGACCCGGGAGCCGCAGAGGACATTCTTCAAGAGTGCTTCATCCGGCTCCTCACCCACGCCGACCGCATCCGTACGGATGCTCCGGTAGGGCCATGGCTCTATCGGGTGGCGATTAACCTGAGTTGCGATTGGATAAACCACCGTCAGCGCTGGTCGGTCTTGCTGAGTAAACTGGTGGAGCGCTGGACCGCTCCCCTTCGCGTGGAAGGGACGGTGGAGGAGCAGGAAATTCAGGAAAAGGTTCGGGAGGCCATCCGTACCCTGCCCCTTCCCCAGCAGGTGGTGATTGTCCTCTACTACCTGGAAGGGTTGAGCCTGAAAGAAATCGCTGAAATTCTGGAGGTCCCGGAGGGAACAGTCAAATCTCGCCTCCACTATGGGCGGGAAGCGCTGAAGGAGCGCCTGGCGGAGTGGCAGCCCCGGCGCGGTGTGGTGTATGAGTTGACGTGAGCCGGTACAGGGAGAGATGGACGCACTGGATGTTTTGATCGCTCAATCTCTACAGGACCGATGGGGCAACGCGAAGCCATCCCCGCGCGTATGGCGGCGAATCATCCGGCGCGTTGCTTCTCTGTTTCCTCCGATTTCCCCTGCCTGGCGCAACAATCCCGCTTATTATCCGAAACATCCCTTTGAACCCATTCTCATCGCACCGTTCTCCTCCGCTGGCAGCCTGCTGCTGTGGCGGTACGACCTTCTGCTGATGCGGGTCGCGTAGACCTGTTACTACTTTCAGGAGCAAGGAGTCTTTATGGCTATCTTGATGGACGTCAGGAACCTGGTCACCCGTTTCTACACCCAGGACGGGGTCGTCCACGCCGTCAACGGCATCTCCTACACAATGGAGGAGGGAGAGATTCTGGGCGTGGTCGGCGAGAGTGGATGCGGCAAGAGCGTCCACGCCCTTTCCATTATGCGCCTCATCCCCAGCCCTCCGGGGAAAATTGAGGGTGGTGAGGTCTGGTTTGACGGGCGCGACCTGATGCAACTGAGCGAGGCCGAGATGCACCATGTGCGCGGGGCGGAGATCGCGATGGTCTTCCAGGACCCGATGACCTCGTTCAACCCGGTCTTCACCATCGGCTTCCAGATTATGGAGGCCCTCAAACTCCACCAGGGGATGGACGACAAACAGGCCCGGGAGCGGGCCGAAGAACTGCTGACAATGGTGGGCATCCCGGAGGCGAAGACCCGCCTGGATGACTACCCCCACCAGTTCTCCGGCGGTATGCGCCAGCGGGCGATGATCGCGATGGCCCTCTCCTGTAACCCCAAACTCCTCATCGCCGACGAGCCCACCACCGCGCTGGACGTCACCATCCAGGCCCAGATTATTGACCTGGTGAAGCGGCTCCAGGAGCAACTGGGCATGGCGGTGATGTGGATCACCCACGACCTGGGGGTGGTGGCCCGGCTGGCCCAGCGGATCAACGTCATGTACGCCGGGTTCATCATTGAGCGGGGCAACGTCAAAGACATCTACAAGCGGCCCCGCCACCCCTACACGATGGGTCTCCTGGGGTCGCTGCCCCGGCTGGACGAGGCGCCGGGGACCAAACTGGTCTCCATCCCCGGCCTCCCGCCCGACCTGATTGACCTGCCGCCGGGCTGCCCCTTTGTCCCCCGCTGCACCTACGCGGTGGACCGGTGCGTGGAAGAGAGGCCGACTCTCAAGGAAGCGGATACGGCCAATCATCTGGTCGCCTGCTGGCGTTGGGAAGAACTTGCAGGGAGGAGCCGCTAATGGCCGCCGAACGAGTTCCCCTGGTTCAGGTCATTCACCTCAAGAAGTATTTCCCCATCACCCGTGGGGTCATTTTCCAGCGCCACATCGGGGACGTCAAGGCCGTGGACGACGTCACCTTTGACATCTACAAGGGCGAGACCCTGGGACTGGTGGGGGAGACGGGTTGCGGGAAGACCACCGTCGGGCGCACCATCCTGCGCCTCTATGAGCCGACCTCCGGCCAAATCATTTTTGACGGGGTGGACCTCCTGAAGTTGAAGGGCAACGCACTGCGCCGGATGCGCCGCCGGATGCAGATTATCTTCCAGGACCCCTACGCCTCCCTGAACCCCCGGATGACCGTGGGGGCCATCATCGCCGAGCCGCTGGAGGTCCACGGCGTCGCCCGGGGCAAGGAGAAGGAGGAGCGGGTGCAGGAGTTGCTGCGGGTGGTCGGTCTGAACCCGTACTTTGTGAACCGCTACCCGCACGAGTTCTCCGGCGGTCAGCGGCAGCGCATCGGCATCGCCCGCGCCCTGGCCCTGAACCCCGACCTGATTGTCTGCGATGAGCCCATCTCCTCGCTGGACGTCTCCATCCAGGCCCAGGTGGTCAACCTGCTGGAGGAACTCCAGGAGCAGTTCGGGCTCACGTATCTCTTCATCGCCCACGACCTGAGCATGGTCCGCCACATCAGCGACCGGATGGCGGTGATGTACCTGGGCAAGATTGTGGAATTGGCCGACCGGGACGAGATTTATCTGAACCCGCTGCATCCGTACACCCAGGCGCTGATGAGCGCGGTGCCGGTGCCGGACCCGGAGATAGAGGAGAAGCGGCAGCGCATCATTCTGAAGGGCGAGATTCCCAGCCCGGCCAATCCGCCGAAAGGCTGCAACTTCAACACCCGCTGTCCGGTGGCGATGGACGTCTGCTACGAGGCGGAGCCGGAGTACCGGGAAGTGAAGCCGGGCCACTGGGTGGCCTGCTATCGGGTGTGACGCAGACCACAGACCACAGACGACGGACGACAGAACACAGACGACATCCCCCTGGCCGATGCGGAGGGGATGATGATGCCGGATACCGCAAAAAGTACCGTGACGGCCGAGATCACCTGGGAGGACCTGCTCCGGGTGCTGGAGGAGCGCCCGGAGTGGCTGGAGCGCGTCCGCCAGGTGGTGCTGACGCGGGAACTGCTCTCGTTGCCGGAGGCGATCCGGGAACTGGTGGAAGCGCACCGGCGGGGCGAGGAACGTCTGACCCGCGTGGAGGCCGCGATCCAGGGGCTGGCCGAGGCTCAGTGGCAGAGCGAGGACCGCCTGGCCCGCCTGGAAGCCACCATCCAGGAACTGGTGGAGGCACACCGGCGGGGCGAGGAGCGGCTGACCCGCCTGGAAGCCACCGTCCAGGAACTGGTGGAGGTTCAGCGGCGACACGAGGAGCGGCTGGCCGGCCTGGAAGCCACCGTCCGGGAACTGGTGGAGGCACACCGGCGGGGCGAGGAGCGGCTGACTCGCCTGGAAGCCGCCGTCCGGGAACTGGTGGAGGCCCAGCGGCGACACGAGGAGCGGCTGGCCTCGGTGGAGGACCGCCTGGCCCGCCTGGAAGCCACCGTCCAGGAACTGGTGGAGGCCCAGCGGCGACACGAGGAGCGGCTGGCCTCGGTGGAGGACCGCCTGGCCCGCCTGGAAGCCACCGTCCAGGAACTGGTGGAGGCGCACCGGCGGGGCGAGGACCGCCTGGCCCGCCTGGAAGCCACCGTCCAGGAACTGGTGGAGGTTCAGCGGCAACACGAGGAGCGGCTGGCCTCGGTGGAGGAGCGGCTGGCCTCAGCGGAGGACCGCCTGGCCCGCCTGGAAGCCACCGTCCAGGAACTGGTGGGGGCCCTGAAGGAAGTCTCCGCTCAGGTCCACGAACTGGCTCAGGCCGTCTTCCGGCTGACCCAGACGGTCTCCCGTCTGGAGGGCACGGTCGGGGACATCAAGGGGAGACTCCTGGAGATGGCGTACCGGGATAAGCCCTACGCCTACTTCGGCCGCCTCCTCCGCTCTATCCGGGTCGTACCTTTTACGGAAATAGAGGACCTGCTGGAAAAAAGCCTCTCCCGGGAGGAAGTGGATGACCTCTTCCAGTTGGACCTGCTGTTGCGCGGTCGGTTGAGGGACCATCCGGAGCGGCCGGAGGTGTGGCTGGCGGTGGAGGTCTCCAGTGTGGTGGATAAATGGGACGTGGAGCGGGCCCGGGAGCGGGCGGCGCTTCTGCGGAAGGCCGGCCTTCGGGTAGTGCCGGTGGCGGCGGGTCTGCAGGCCCTTGCCGAGGCCGCACACAAAGCCGAAGTGGAGGGGGTGACTCTGGTCACCGATGGGAGTATCGCCTGCTGGGAGCAGGCCCTCCGGTCTGCGCTGGTCTGAATGACGACCGGCTCACGCTGAGGGGGGAAATGTGCGTACTGACCAGGAAACTCTGACGGCCGAGATCACCTGGGAGGACCTGCTCCGGGTGCTGGAGGAGCGCCCGGAGTGGCTGGAGCGCGTCCGCCAGGTGGTGCTGACGCGGGAGTTGCTGGCCCTGCCGGAGACCGTCCAGGAACTGGTGGAACTTCAGCGCCAGACGGCTCTCCAGGTTCAGGAACTGGTGGAGGTCCAGCGGCGGATCTCCGACCACCTGCTCCGGCTGGAACTCACCGTTGAGAACCTGGTCGGATCCGTCAACGCGCTGGCCGATTCCCTGCGGACCCTCAGCAGCGATGTGGCCCGGCTGAAGGGCTTCTATCTGGAGATGAATTACCGGGAGAAGGCATCGGCCTACTTTGGCTCCCGGCTCCGTTCCATCCGGGTGATGGTGCCGACGGATATAGAGGACCTGCTGGAGCAGTACCTGACGCCCAAAGAGATAGAGGACCTGGTCCAACTGGACCTCATCGTTTCCGGGCGCCTCCGGTATCACCCCCAGCGGCCGGAGGTGATGCTGGCGCTGGAGATTTCCGCGACGGTGGACCGGGACGACATCCGCCGAGCCCGGGAGCGCGCGCTTCTGTTGCGGAAGGCGGGCCTCCCGGCGGTTCCCGCAGTGGCCGGAGCCTATGTTCCCCCGGAAGCGCGGGAAATCGCTCGGGCGGAGCGCGTCGTTGTCTTTGAGGACGGACGGACCCTCTTCTGGGAGGAAATGCTGCAGTTCTACAATATCGTCGGTGCTCCGGAACCCGTTTCCTGAAAGGAGGTGGTGCCTATCGGTGAGGCGAGGAACCGTTCCCAACCATCCCATTACCGTTCCATCCCAATCATTCACATTCCAAGATTAAGGAGGAGGAAGATGTCCAAGAAGTGGTCTCTCGTGGCCGTTGTGGCCGTGCTGGCCGCGCTGGTGGTCACCTCCTGCAAGCCCGCCACCGTGACCGTCACGGTGGAAGTGCCCAAAGAGGTGGTGGTGACCCCCACGCCGCCCCCGCCCAAAGAGTTCAAGTCCAAAGATCCCACCACCTATGTAGTGGCGACCTTTGGCGAGCCGGAGACGCTGGATCCCGCGCTGGCTTACGAGACGGCGGGTGGGGAGATTCTCCAGAACGTCTATGAGGGGCTGATCTTCTACAAGAAGGACAGCGCGATGGAGTTCATCCCTCAACTGGCGACGGACTGGAAGATCTCCGATGACGGGAAGACCTACACCTTCACCATCCGCCAGGGGGTCAAATTCCACGAGGGTGGCGACCTCACCCCCGAGGACGTGGCCTACTCTTTCCAGCGGGGGATTCTGCAGGGCGGTACCGCCTCCCCCCAGTGGCTGTTGACCGAGCCCTTCTTCGGGACGGGGGTTGACGACATCTCCGTTGTGGTGGAGGTGGCGCAGAAGTTGGGCCTGGAGGCGATCCAGGACGGTATCTCTGAGGAGGAACTGGCCGAGGCTCCTGGCGAATTATACGACAATGTAGATGCCATGAAAGCCGTGGATCCGGCCATCCTGAAGGGAGTCTGCGAGGCGGTGAAGGCACGGATCGCAGCCGACAACGCGGCCGGCACCGTGACCTTCCAGTTGGCCCAGCCCTGGGGCCCGTTCCTGGCCACCATTGCCCAGACCTGGGGCTCCATCATGGATAAGGAGTGGGTCGTGGAGAAGGGCGGTTGGGACGGCTCCTGCGATACCTGGGCGAACTTCTACGCCATCACCTCGGAGAATGACCCCTTCACCTCCATCGCCAACGGCACCGGGCCGTTCAAACTGGATCACTGGACCCCCGGCCAGGAGATTGTGCTGGTGCGGAACGACAACTACTGGCGCACCGAGCCGGCCTGGGAAGGTGGCCCGAGTGGCCCGGCGAAACTGGCCCGCGTGGTCATCAAGAAGGTGGATGAGTGGGGCACCCGCTTCGCGATGTTCCAGGCCGGCGACGCGGACTGGGTGGCGGTGAACCGGCAGGACGTCAGCCAGGTGGACCCGATGGTGGGCGAGAAGTGCGTGTGGAACAACGAGAAGGGTGCCTTTGAGCCCTGTGAAGTAGTTGGGGACGGCCCCTTCCGCCTCTACATCGGCTTCCCGACGGTCAGCCGCACCGATGTCTTCCTGAACTTCAACATCAACGTCCCTGAGGGCGGGAACCCCTTCGTCGGCAGCGGCAAACTGGATGGCAACGGCATCCCGCCGGACTTTTTCAGCGACGTCCACATCCGCAAGGCCTTCAACTACTGCTTTGACTGGGACACCTACATCAAGGACGCGCTGGTCGGTGAGGGCATCCAGTCCACCGGGATTGCCATCCCCGGGATGATTGGCTATGACCCCAACGGGCCGCACTACACCTATGACCTGGAGAAGTGCGCCGAGGAGTTCAAACTGGCCGACGTGGATAAGGATGGCAAACCGGCTGGAGAGGATGAAGATGACGTCTGGAACGTCGGCTTCCGGATGCAGGTGGCCTACAACACCGGCAACGTGGCCCGGCAGACCGTGGCGGAGATCCTGGCTTCCAACCTGTCCCAGGTGAACGACAAGTTCCAGGTGGAGATTGTGGGTCTCCCGTGGCCGACGTTCCTGCGCAACCAGCGGGCCCGGACCCTGCCGCTGTTCATCAGTGGCTGGCTGGAGGACATCCATGACCCGCACAACTGGTACGTGCCGTACCTGATCGGCACCTACGGCCGCCGGCAGAGCCTGCCCGCCGATGCAGTAGAGGAATTCAAGGCGCTGATCAACAAGGGCGTCATGGAGACCGACCCGGCCAAGCGGCACGCCATCTACCAGGAACTCAACCAGAAGGTCTACGACCTGGCTCCTCAGATCATCCTGGCTGTGGCGACGGGCCGCCGCTATGAGCAGCGCTGGGTGGAGGGCTGGTACTACAACCCCATCTATCCGGGCCAGTACTTCTACGCCCTCTCCAAGAAGTAGTTGTTCCCTTCCTGGGGCAGGGGTGGATTCCCCACCCCTGCCCCGATTTTCCCTGTGAGGAGAACCCATGACGGCTTATATCATCCGCCGATTGTTGCTGTTGCCGGCCCTGCTGTTCGGGGTGACGGTGATCATTTTTGGCCTGTTGCAGTTTCTCAGCCCGGTGGAGCGTTCGGCCCTCTACGTGCGGGAAATTCCCCATACGGAAGGGGCGGTAGAGGGGATCATCAAGCGATATGGGCTGGATCAGCCCATCTACGTTCAGTACTGGCACTGGCTGGTGGGCCGGATTGACCCGGTGACGGGAAAGCGCGTGGGCGGCATCCTGCGGGGTGACCTGGGCTATTCCCGGGTAGGCTCCCAGCCAGTGGCCAGCCTGATTGCCCAGCGCTTCCCGGCAACCGCTGAACTGGCCCTCTGGGCTGTTGTCCCCATTATCGGCGTGGGCATCTGGCTGGGTGTCCAGTCTGCCGTGCGCCATAATCGCTTCTTTGACCAGGTCGCTCGCGTCTTCAGCATCATTGGCTGGTCTTTCCCCACCTTTGTTTTCGGTCTGCTGGTTCTGATGATTTTCTATGCGAAGTTGAAATGGTTCCCGCCGGGCCGAATTTCGGATTGGGCGTCGGCGGTCATCAACTCCGGTCAATTTCACCAGTATACTCATCTTTACACGATAGACGCCTTGTTGAACCTGCGGTTTGACATCTTCTGGGATGCCTTAAAACATTTGATTCTCCCTGTGCTGACCCTCTCGTACCTGAACTGGGCGCTTCTGCTGCGGGTAACCCGCTCTTCTATGCTGGAAGTCCTGGGACAGGACTACATTCGGACCGCGCGGGCGAAGGGATTGCCGGAGCGGTTGGTGATCAACCGTCATGCTCGTCCGAATGCCCTGATCCCTGTTGTTACTCTCGCCGGACTGATGGTGGCCGGGCTCCTGGGCGGGGTCGTGATTACCGAAACAGTGTTCAACTATCCGGGCATTGGGTCCGCCGCCGCCCAGGCAGCCATCCAGTTGGACGTCATCACTGTACTGGGATTTGCTCTCTTTAACGGCACCATTCTCATCCTCGCCAACCTGATCGTGGACATCCTGTATGCAGTGATAGATCCGCGAGTCCGTCTGGAGTGAGTTTTTGGAGGAGAATCCATGAAAGAACGTCTGAGCCAGGGTTCAGAATTTCCCCCACTGCGAAAAATCGGCTGGTTGGAGCGCCTGGTGGGGCCGGATAACTATCGTGCCCTGCGGGCACTGGTCACCACCCCTGCAGCAATTGCGGGCCTGGTATTGCTGGCCATCTTTGCCCTCGTGGCCATCGCGGCCCCGCTGATTGCTCCACCGGCAAATCCCCGAGACCCCTATCGGATCCCCCGGGATGGCTTCAGCCCGGACCCTCGCCCGATGGGCTCGGAGTGGAAGCATAATCCACCCCCTCTGCCCTTCTGGTGGCGGTTCGTGATGAAGACCGACCGGTGGGTGCATATTTTGGGCACCGCCAGCGGCCAGTGGGACATCTTCTACGGCGTGATCTGGGGAACCCGGACGGCCTTTCGGGTCGGGATCACGATCACTCTGGCGACCCTGATCATCGGAGTTCTGGTCGGTTCCATTTCCGCCTACTATGGGGGCATCATAGATAACATCCTGATGCGGATTGTGGATATCTTTTTGACGCTCCCGTTCCTGATGGCCGCGCTGATCCTGGCCACCATCCTGGTACCCCGCTTCGGGAAAAGCATCTACCCGGCGGTCATCGCCCTGATCGGGTTCGGCTGGATGGGATATAGCCGATTGATCCGCGGGGACATTCTTTCCATCAAAGAGCGGGAGTTTGTGCTGGCCGCTCGTGCGGTAGGAGCCCGGGACTACCGGATTCTCTTCCGCCACATTGTGCCCAACGCGATTTTCCCCACCCTGGTGGTCGCCTCTATGGACATCGGCTCCTACGTGCTGAGTTTTGCGGCACTGGCATTCCTCGGGATTGGTGTGGAGATTGGCTACGCGGACTGGGGCCAGTTGCTGAGTTTCGCGCGCAACTGGATCACCAGTCTGGCCGATTACTGGTACATCGTTGTGTGGCCCGGCCTGGCTCTGGTGTTGTTCGTCCTGGCCTGGAACCTGGTCGGCGACGCCCTCCGGGATGCTTTGGATCCCCGAATGCGCACCATCAGACGGTAAAGAGAGGCCGCCAGTCATACATTCAGGGGGGCGGTCTGCAGGCAGGCCGTCCCCTTTTTTACGTTTTACGTTTCACGTTTCACGTCTTCACGATGTCTTCCATCCAGTCTTTCGCCGAACGTCTCATCGCCAACGTAGAACGGGTCATCGTGGGCAAGCGGGAGGCGGTGGAACTGGCCGTCATCGGCCTGCTCTGCCAGGGCCACCTGCTCATTGAGGACGTCCCCGGCACGGGCAAGACGATGCTGGCCCGCAGCATCGCCCGCTCCCTGGGCTGCTCCTTCAGCCGCATCCAGTTCACGCCCGATATGCTCCCCAGCGACGTCACCGGGGTCTCCATCTACAACCAGGCCACCCGCCAGTTTGAGTTCCGCCCCGGCCCCATCATGGCCCAGATTGTCCTGGCCGACGAAATCAACCGGGCCACCCCCAAGACCCAGGCCGCGCTTCTGGAGGCCATGGAGGAGCGGCAGGTCACCGTGGACGGCGTCACCCGCCCCCTGCCCCGTCCCTTCATGGTGCTGGCGACCCAGAACCCCATAGAGTACGAGGGGACTTTCCCCCTGCCCGAGGCGCAACTGGACCGCTTCCTGATGCGCATCCGCCTGGGCTATCCGGAGACGGAGGACGAGGTCCGCATTCTGGAGCGGCAGCAGTTCCGCCACCCCATAGAGGAACTGGAGCAGGTGGCATCGGTGGAGGAGTTGCTGGAGGCCCAGGAGGCCGTCCGGGCCGTCTACGTGGCCCCCCGGCTGAAGCGGTACATCGTGGACCTGACCCGCCGCACCCGGGAATACCCCGACGTCTATCTGGGGGCCAGCCCGCGCGGGAGCCTGACCCTCTACCGGGCCGGGCAGGCCCGGGCCGCCATCCACGGGCGGGACTTCGTCCTCCCGGACGACGTGAAGGCACTGGCCATCCCCGCCCTGGGCCATCGGGTGATCGTCGGGCCCACCGCCCGGATGCGGGACGTGACCGCCGAGCAGATTGTGGAGGAAATTCTCCGTCAGGTACCCGTCCCCGGCGGAGACTTCGCGGAAGAGACGTAGCGCTGTACAGGCTAAAGCCTGTGCTACAAAATCGGTTGGCTCATGTCGGTTTTAAGGTGAAATGGGGTACCATCAAGGCTCTCAGGAAATCAGCGGTCACTCGCTTCAAGTTGTAAGCCCAGGCAAACATCGCCACATAAATGGCAAGATACTTTTTGTGGA
>Ga0272448_1002172_pt1 | contig 25144 bp, 22 predicted proteins | sample YNPCB0191_FD_202220 | JGI IMG/M metagenome (GOLD analysis project Ga0272448, IMG submission 202220) | Hot spring sediment microbial communities from Yellowstone National Park, WY, United States - YNP-CB-019-1 | ecosystem: Environmental > Aquatic > Thermal springs > Hot (42-90C) > Sediment... | reverse complement strand
CCCGCAAGACAAAGGAAAAGTCGAAAGGTGCATACAAAACCTGAACAGAGAGTTCGTCAACCACCTCAGAAAATTCCCCGAATGGCTGAAAGGCAAACTACACGAATACAGGGAATGGTTCAACCACGCACGTCTCCACAGAGGAATAAACACGTTCCCCGCCCAACTATACAACTGTAACGTTGGAAACTTGACATGACACTGGTTTAACAATTTCAGCCTTTAAAAACAAAATGAATAGAAACAAGCAGTAAATTCCGTTACTCAAAATTGGCCGCATTCAAGCCTTCGTCCGTTTTTCAACTATTGCTGTGGGCAGATTTGGCAACCTTTTAACATCCTCAAAGTTATCGAAGTGCTTGCCAAAAGAGTAAATTTCCCGAACGCCCTCACTGATCATGAAGGAGTATACACAAATGCAAACCCAAAAAATAGACGCGCAAGCAAAAACAATGCAACAAGAAACACTTAATTAGCCTCATAAGAAATCCTATGAGACATAGGCAACACAAGGGAAACAGATGGAAACACAAAGAACACTGGACGCCTCAGACGTCGCCTCAGGCTCAATCTACCTAACCGTCCAAAGCACGTTCACAAACCTGATCGGCATATTCGGAATCACGTACCTAGCAAGGGCAATAACCCAAGAACAAATGGGAATGCTGTCCGCCATAACGCTTGTCAACTCGTTTGTCCAAGTACTGTCCGACTTTGGACTATCTTCATCACTGCCAAAGTTTATTTCTGAACTAAGAGGAAAAGGCAAAGACGCCTCCGCACACATCTTGGCAGCCTCCATCTTTAAGGTTCCCGTAACCTTACTCCCATGTTTAGTGCTCTTCATTTTTTCAGGCGAAGTGTCAAACACCCTTTTCGGCTCAACAAACAGGTTTGACCTCGTAAGGTTAGCAGTCATCGACTCCTTCATCCTAGGTCTCACACCCATATTTAACAGCACACTCCTAGGCTCTGGACTCATGAAAAAAATCGCCACTATAGGCGTATTCTCAACAACCGCCAGATGGACAATCATCGTGCTCCTTTTGCTAAGCGGATACGGATTCTACGGCACAGTGATCGGGTGGATAATCGGCGACCTAACACTTCTGCTACTCTATGTGGCAGCATCGTATAGACTCTTAAGACGTGAAGAAACATTATTTCGCCAAAGCATAAGCTTGATACCCAGCATCCTAAAATTTTCTTGGCCCCTTTTTGCCTCAGTGATAGTGTCTTTTCTATACACGTGGTACGACAAAGCCATAATTCTGGCTCTGCTGCCAATAACAGACTTAGGAATCTACGACGTAAGCTACAAAGCCTTCACCGTTCTTGCAACATTAGCAACAGCTCTCGGCTCAGCCCTATACCCTTTCTACGGCATGGCCTACGGAAAAAACGACCATCAAACAATATCTTCAGGCATCAAAAAAGCCACAAGATATCTGGCAATCATCGTTTTCCCACTTGCTCTTGGACTATTTTCAACAGCGAAACCCGTGATCACCCTCTTCGCTGGACAACAATACCAATCAGGCTGGGTCATACTTGCAACGCTAGCGGCTTTCGGCCTCGTTTACGGGCTGCTTCCAGCATTCACTGGACTACTTGTTATCTACGAAAAAACAAAAACAGTACTGCTTCTAAACATTGTTCCAGTAGCCTCAAGCCTATGCTTTTTGCCCCTACTCTGGATCCTAGGCCTAAACGGACTTGCCTTCATAAGAGGCGCCTCGCTTTTCTTCACATTACTGCTAACCGTCTATTTCATTTCAAAAATAGTCAAAGTCGAAATCGACAAAGCAGTGCTAAAGGCACTTGCCTCATCAGCCATCATGGCAGCCACAGTCTTGATTACACAGCAGGTCTACTATAGATTACTGTTTTTCCCAATCTACGTCGCCATAGGCGGCGCCACATATTTTGCATGCATCAGAATCTTCAAAGTCCTCAACGAATCCGACATCAGCCTCATAGAAAAAATCCTTGGAAAGAAACTGGCAACAATTGTAAGAAAGATACTGATCCCCTAAAGTACAAGATTAATCAGTTAAGAAAAGACAACATGGAATTGCCATTTATAGTACTAAAAAGAAACCCGGTCTTGTAAGCATAGGAAACCAAAATTCTTTAAGGCGATAATTAACTTTCAACCGCTCAAGGTTTGAAACAACAATTTTAAATATCTTCAAAAACAATAAAAAATAAACAAAACTCATCTTTCTAAGGAACCTTAAAAATGACGCAGCAAAAAAGCAAGAAATGCTTGCCACTCATTCTTCTTGTGGAAGTTTCAGTCTTAGCGTTTGCCTTCTTACCACTCGTAAATACTGTATACTGTCCACCCCTCAAGCCTAAAAGTACTTTGATTTATACTCGCCCAAACGGAAGAATCGGCGACATCACTCTTCTTCCTTCTGGGCAGCTTCTTTTCTCAAATTACCCCACTAAGCCTGGGAAAATCTTACTTTTAAACAAGAGTTACGAGGTAGAATATTACATAACCGGGTTCTCGACGAGGGACTACTTTGGTATAGCAGTTTCTCCTAAAGGAGAAATCCACATTTCGGTTCCTGCAACAGGCCAAATATTCAAAATTGGGAAAGACAATGTGGAGATCGCAGTTTTCGGGTGGGCAACCAAGAATGTCGGTAGCATAGCCTTTGCGCCGAACGGAACGCTGTTCATGGCTGAGACTATTCCTACAGAAGGCTACCAATCGATTTATAGGCTTGACCCTGACCCAGCTTCTCCAACCGTCTTAAGAAACGTCAAAGTGTTCACTCCGCAATGGTCCATAGGCGGAATAGCCTTCAACAGCAAAGGCGAATTGTTTTACAGTGACGGAGCAAAAGGAAGGCTTTGGAAGGTTGTAAACGGCACTAGCCAGCTCTATGTTGACAAAGGTTCATGGTCGACAATGTATGGAATAACGTTCGACGCGCTTGACAACATTTACTTCTGCGACTGGAGCAGCCCTGGAAACATCTACTATTTAGATTTTACAATAAGTCTAGGATACCAGATCCTAAGCAGTAAAAACATTCCTCTGATCGGTGCAGAAGTATCAGCTAAACTACCAAACAACACTGTGCTGCTGCTGACAAGCAACTCCACAGGGTACGTATCTTTCAGCAAAGCTTTTCTAGGAACATATGAACTATCCGTGAAGTGGCAAAGCATCTTAGTAGGTAAATTTACATACGATGAGACTGCCAGCGGAAGCCGAAAACTGCAATGCAACGTTTTTGACCTTAATATCATCGCAAAAGACAGCCTAGGGCAACAACTGGAAAAATGCACACTTAACATTCAACTTCCAAACGGCACATCTGTAAAAACATTGTCTCCAGCTTCTCTGACGTTAATTCCGGCAGGAACTGTCACAGCTGTGCCAGTGTATAAAGATGTTCAGGTTGCAGAACAGTATGCAATCAACTTAACAGCAAACCAAGAAGTTTCGATATCATGCCTAGTTCACTCCCTCTCAATAGAAGTCATAGACAACAACATGAACCAGCTGAGCAACCCCATAATTCAAGTCTACCTTGGCAACGATCTTATAACAAATCAGACTTCAGTCTCTGGAAAACTTGCATTGAACGGATTATTAAACGGCAGGTACACGGTCGCCGTAAACCTTGGACAGTTTCGAGTCGCAGAAACCGAGTGCATACTAAATTCTTCTCAAACGGTTGTGCTTAGAGCAAACTTATCAAAAATTGTACTGACAGTAAAAGACGTGTTAGGGACTTACATGCAGGGAGTAAACGTTCAAGTTACTCTGCCAGATGGCTCCTCATTTTCTGGAACCACCAACGAATCTGGGGTATTTACGTTAACTCAGCTTCCTATGGTCAACGCGCAAGTCTCTGTTTCCTCAGAAAATGAAAGAAAAGAATTTTCAATAAATCTTGACAAACCCGTCATTGAACTATCTGCAACATTCACTTTATCTTCTAATGTTAAGACATGGTTAGCTGTAGGCTTATCCGCCTTTTTCATTACCTTTGTCCTTGTTATACCGCAAACTAGACATCTATTAGTCAAGTTAATAAAAGCCGTACCAATCGAGATATCGATTGAAAGTGAGGAAAAGAACCTCACATTGGCGTATTCAAAATTCTTATCAACAGTCGGGTTGCATGTTGAAGAAGCAAAGGAGACACTGGAAGGAGAAACCAGAATCATTGTCGAAGGCAAAGTTCTCCCTAATCTTAAGATAAGTGAAGAGCATGCGGTGTTTCTCGTTTCAGACAACCACGTATTACCGTCCAGAAAAGAGATAAGAGTTGTCAAACAACTAAAAGACATAAAAACAGACATAGCAAGCCTATCAATGATTACACAAGCATACTCGAGGACAACTGGAATTGGGGCATTAGGTATACTGATTTGCGAAAAAGTAACGGACGATATGCTTAACAGCCTCAAATGTTTACAAGGCGAAGTTGTTCTGATGGAAAAACGAATTTTAAAAGAAACAACTGAATCCAGCTAAAACTTTAAACAATACAAACAGATTTGAAACCAAAAACATCACTCAAGAACATAATTATTTTACCAAAAAACTTTCTTCAGACTCCATCACAAAAACAAGGTTTAACCCTTAATAACCATTTTAAGGCTTTCCACAGTTTCACGTTACCTAAGAGGGTCATCCATGACGAAATGGCCTGTTGAAAACGTTCAAAAAAACCGTTCATCCACACTCATGCTTGCCGCCGAGCTTGAAGAACCCGAAGACAATCTCAAGAACAGTTTTCCGTCGCCCCAAAAACTTCACTGTAGCAGAAAAACTTTACAGATCATCTGCGGAAACGAGGGGACGAAGCTTACGCACGAAACCCTTTTTGAACTTTCACGCTCAAAAGTTAGACTCATCCCACAGGCTCATAGATTGGTTAACGCCTTCGAACGGCGAAAGTGAATGTAAGACAATGGTTCCCCGAAAACCTTGGTACCGATTATTTTTCTGTGGCACGGCGAAACCTTAATCCGTCAACCGCAACTTACATAACAGCAGTTAAAAGAGTTGAAAGGCATGTTGGACTGTAAAGGATTTGTTGATGTTGAAGCGCCAATTGGTAAACTTGACAAACGCTGTTACGGCCAATTCATAGAGCACCTTGGCAGATGCATCTACGGCGGAGTCTGGGTAGGCGAAGACTCAAAAATCCCAAACGTGAAAGGCTTCCGCCTCGACGTGCTTGAGGCAGTCAAAGGCTTGAAGCCCGCGATCGTAAGGTGGCCAGGCGGAAACTTTTCCTCAGGCTACCACTGGCTTGACGGCGTAGGACCTAGGGAAAGGCGCCCTCGACGTTTCGACATGGCTTGGAACTCAGAGGAACCTAACACGTTCGGAACAGATGAGTTCATACAGTGGTGCAGGCTTGTCGGAGCTGAACCCTTCATCGTTGTTAACGCTGGAAACGGCACTCCTGAGGAGGCCGCAAGGTGGGTTGAATACTGCAACTCTTCAGCTAACACTAGTTATGTTACGCTTAGGAGACAGCACGGTCACCCAGAGCCGTTCGGCGTCAAGGTTTGGGGCATAGGAAACGAGCTTTACGGCAGGTGGCAAATCGGCTTCAACGTCGACGGCGAAGAGTGCGCCCGCAGAACCGCTGAGTTCGCCAACGAGATGCGCATGGTTGACCCCAACATTAAACTGGCCGCGGTTGGCTGCGAAGACCCAGAATGGAACCTAGACATGGTTAAGAACGCGGGGGAATACTTTGACTATTTGTCTGTTCACATCTACATTTGGGGTCCAAAACCGCACAGAGAACTGGCCGCAATTCCCTTAAACATTGAACAAAGACTAAACAGCGTCTACAGCCTCGTCCAGTCTGCGAGGCAAAGATTCAACGTGAAACGCGAGATTAAACTCGCATTCGACGAGTGGAACGTCTGGTACCCCGAAGCCAAGCAGCCTCTGCACCACCAGATCACAAACGTAGGCGACGCCGTCTTCACTGGCGGAGTCCTAAACGCTCTGCACAGGCTTTGTAACAAGGTGCCTATAGGCGGGTTCGCCCAAACCGTGAACGTTTTACCCATGATTCTTACGACAGACGAGGGCGGCATGTTTTTGACTCCCCAATACCTTGTCTTTAAGCTGTACGGGTTAAACTCAGGCGACTTGGTTGTCAAATCAGTTGTGGATTCGCCGTCTTACTTTTCAGGTGAACTTGGAGAACACGTTCCCTTCGTCGACGTTTCCGCAACAACGTCAGAGGACAAGAAAACCCTTTACTTTCACGCGGTGAACAGGCATGAAACTGAACTGGCGGAAATATGCGTTTCTTTCAGAGGTTTCAAGCCGAGAACTGGTTCTGCTGAATGTGTTGCCGGCGAGTCTCTTAACGACAAGAACACGTTCGAAGAGCCTAACAAGGTTAAAATTGAAAAGTCTTTTGTTAAAGTCGAGAAGGGCAGGTGCGTCGTAAGCCTGAAGCCTCACTCAGTGACCGTGGCAAATCTTCAAGCATGAAAGGCTTTTCTGTAAAAAAGTACAATATACTATTACTTGGGGTTAAAGCATGATCAATATCGGCTTGTTAGGGTCAGGATTCGTCGCAACCTTCTACATGAACGGACTAAGGGACGTCCCAAACCAGCAGGTTGTCATAAACTATTCGCAAAGCAAAGAACGCGCGAAATCATTTGCCAACGAATGGAAAATCCCAAAGTGGACAACAGACATGACCGAGGTTACTGAAAACCCCAAAGTTGACTTGGTCGTCATAGCCCTACCTAACTTCCTACACAAGGAAGCTGCGATTTTGGCGTGCAAGTCACGAAAAAACGTTGTCTGCACCAAGCCCTTGGCAAGGAACGCTGAGGAAGCCAAGGCAATGCTGGACGCCGTTAAAAAGGCAGGTGTTCTCCACGGGTACGCTGAAACAGAGGTTTTCAGCCCAGCTGTCATGAAGGCAAGAGACGTAATTGAACGCGGAGGCGTAGGCGACGTTTTCTGGGTCAGGTCCCGCGAAGCCCATTACGGTCCACATTCAGGCTGGTTTTGGGATCCATCTTTATCCGGAGGCGGCGCATTGTTGGACATGGGTTGCCACTGTGTCGCAGCTTCGAGGTACTTCATCGGCAAAGACGTAAAGGCTGTTGAGGCCTTAGCTTGGGGCGACACCTTGGTTCACCGCGTAAAATGCGAGGATAACGCCTTGCTCATGGTCAAGTTTGAAGGCAAACAACTCGGCCAAGCGGAGGTCAGCTGGTCTTCACGCGGAGGCTTAGACTTGAGAAACGAGGTTTACGGCTCGAAAGGCGTCATCTTCACAGACGTCACCCGTGGAACGCCGATAACCGTGTTTACGCTTGAAAGCACCGGCTACGTTGTGGAAAAGGCTGAGATGGATAAGGGCTGGGTTACCCCATGCGTAGACGAGGCGAGAACCTACGGCTACCACGAGGAGATGCGGCACTTCGTCGAATGCGCACAAAAAGGCGTGATGCCCAGAGAAAACTTCTTAGACGGCTACATCTGCAACGCCATCTTAGACGCTGGATACAAGTCTATGTGCACAGGCAAATGGGAAAAAATATCGTACTAAACCATTTTTTCAATGACCCCCATTTTTTATCCACAAACCGAATAAGGTTGTTCGTCAAATCTATTTTTACTATTTATTCTGTATTCCACGCCTTTTGGTCTCATCTCAGTGCCATCGATTGCCCCAATTATTCTTGCATTCAATCTTAGGAAAAGAGGAAAAGGCGCCGCGACTGGTCTTAAGATTAGTAGGGGTTCAACACTCAAAGACCGTCAACTAGTTGGGTATCCGCGGCTTTCTCGAACAGCTTCATACATTGCCAAAACATTTTTCACAGGGATTCTCGGCTGAACATTGTGGATTGTGTTGAACACGTAGCCTCCCTTAGGCGCAAAAATTCTGATGCGCTGCTGAACCTCGTTTTTCACTTGCTCAGGTGTTCCGAACGGAAGCGTGTTCTGGGTGTCAACTCCGCCGCCCCAAAAAACGATTCTGTCACCGTACTTGGCTTTAAGCATCTTTGGATTCATGTTTGCAGCCGAGGTTTGAACGGGATTTAGAATGTCGAATCCTGCTTCGATGAAGTCGCTGATTAACGATTCAACTGAGCCGCATGAGTGAATGAAGGTTTTCCAACACGTGTGTCCGTGTACCCAATCGTTTACCCGTTTGTGAAAGGGCATATACATCTTGCGGTAGGACTCTTTCGACATCGCGGGGCCTTTCTGGGTTCCAAAATCCGTTCCAGAAATAAACACGACTGAAACCTTGTTTCCTACAACCTTTCTTATTTTTTCGAGATTCTCAAGCGCAACTTCGCATTGTCGTTCAAAAACTTTAAGTATAAAGTCGGGACGCCTAACATGGCACATATACCATTCCTTGACACCTCTGACCCCCCTGGGATGCTTGAGATGCAATCCAGGCACAAGAGCTATGTCGCCAAAGCTTGTTCCGCCAAAGCTCGCAAAAATCGCCTTGTCCGTTTTTGTGTAAAGCCTTTCAACTTCGGCTTCGTAATACGCCAAATCTTCATTTGAAACCGCGGTGAACTCTTCTATGTTGTCGAGAACGTTCAAGTTGTTCCAGTCGATTGGCTGCTGCCTGTCAACAGCGTCGAAGTAAAACCCGTTTTTAGGCATCCTTCCACTCGGCGGCGCTGATTTGTCGCCCTGCGGAAACATCAGTATGTTGCCTTCAGCGTCGGATGTAGTGTTGAACCCCGCTTGAACCAGAACAGGTGTGCCGTCTGACAAATTCCATCTTTTCCAGCCTTCGTTTTTAAACCCAAACATCGTTGTTGGGCTGTTTAACCCGACAACATCAACCCCTAAAGCCTCAACTAAGTCCTGCGCAATTTCACCCAGCATCTGGTAGGGTTCAACGACCTTAACAGGCGTTCCAGGAGGGTCAAGCCTCAAGGCTTGCCTCAGCGCATAGACGGTGCTTACATGCATCCCTGTGACTGCACTTGCTCCTAAATCCAGCGGTACCATGTCCGGCTCTTCGTGGCCTAATGTAATTGACACGCGTTCTCTCGAGTTCAAATTTTTCGCACCACACCCTTCAATTGGACATGCCATAATTTAGTTGCCAGGAAAGATTAAATTTGCTCTGTTAACAGCATTAAGAAAAATATTAGTAAATTTTTATATCAGAATTGCGTGTTATCAGTTAGCAATATGAATGTCATTTGAGAAAGGTGGTGTTATGGACGAGCTAAACATAGCTCTTGTTGGATGCGGAGGCATGGCAGGCGCCCACGTCGAAGGCTACAGAGACCTTTACATCCGCGGATTAAGAGCCTTCAAAGTAAAGGCAACCTGCGACGTTTCAGAGGAAAACGCAAGAAACAAGGCTCAAACCATCGGGTTCTTCCAGAATTCTAAGCCGAAAGTCTACAATAAACTGGAGGACATGCTGAAAAACGAAGACTTAGACGCAGTTGACATTTGTTTACCGCACAACCTTCACCACTCAGTCGCCATCGAATGCTTAAACAGAGGAATACACGTCATCGTCGAAAAACCCATGGCAATCACGATGAGAGCAGCGAAACTCATGATAGACCAGGCCAAGAAATCAGGAAAAATCTTAGCTGTCGCGGAAAACTACCGGTGGGAACCCAAACAAAGAGCGTTCTGGTGGGCAATCAGAAAAGGCCTCATAGGCGAACCCCGCATCGTTCTTTGGACAGCTACCAGCTGGGGTCCCAGACCTTGGGGCTGGAGAGAAGACAAACTTATCGCTGGTGGAAGCTGGGTTTTCGACGGCGGAGTCCACTGGGCTGACCTGGACCGTTACCAGCTTGGCAGAGAGGCAGTTGAGGTTTTTGCAGCAACGCACACCTTTGACCCTGTTAAAGACGGCGTGAAGGTTACGGTGGACGACATGACCATGGCGATTGTGAAGTACGAGAACAATGTTTATGCACAGTGGCTTTGGACCAGGGCAACACCCGCCAAGGGAATGTGGACGCACATAATCTACGGCTCAAAAGCAGCGTTGTCAGATGACGGACTGCAAATTCAGAAAGAAGAAGGCAAAGTCGAAACGCAAATAGTGAACTCGTTAACGTACAGCATGCGAAATGACATGCCGCCAGAAGAAATTGAAAGATTCTTCCCAAAAGGGTCAACAAATACGGTTGCCACTGAGCTTTACGATTTCTACTCTTCCATCGTGAACAAAAAGAAACCCGAAGTAGACGCCATCGAGGGATACAAAGACATGGCTATACCCTTAGGCTTCTATGAGTCATCTCTGCTCGGAAGAACCGTGAAAATCAAGGAAGTTGAAGAACTCAAACTTGAGGAATACCAAAAAGAAATAAACGAAAACCTTGGACTGTAAAATCTAAATTAAAACAACTGGGCAAAAAACAAAAAGATTACCTAAAAAAAGAAAAAACAGTCTATACGTGAATTCCATAGTTCCACAGTGAACCCACAGGGCATACATAAAGAAAAAATTCTTGGCAAGAACGGAACAAGCACAAAAATAGGCAAGATGGCCAGAAAAGCTGACCTGACTATATATATCCCCCTCCCCCTCGACAACATGCACTGAACAAGAAAAAATCCTAACGAAAAGCCTAAATAAGAGACCCGTAAAACCCAGCAAATCCTGATAATCCACTAGCTTAAATATTATTTCTCTTTATTGAAAGGGTTGAGGCGCTGAGGTTGGACCCGTTACCTGCTGACAAAGACGTTGAAACCCACTTTTTTACATTGTTTAAACTCGCCGAGATGGGCGCCAGAGACAGAACAATAAAAATCTCAACCAAGTTTTTAGCGGAAAAAATGGGGCTTTCCCAACAAACCATCTCCCGCCGCCTAATAGAACTTGAAAAGAAAGGCCTAATACAGAAAACCGTCACGCGAGACGGCTGCCTTATCAGCATAACAAAACAAGGAGAGAACCAGCTAAAAAAAGTTCACGCGGCGTTAAGCACTGTTTTTGAACAAAAACGCCCAGTTTCAGTAACAATCGAAGGAACCGTCTTCAGCGGACTAGGAGAAGGCGCATACTACGTCACTCGACCACACTACAGAAAACAGTTCATCCAGAAACTAGGATTCGACCCATACCCAGGAACCCTAAACATAAAATTAACGAACGAATTAGACCTTAAAATGCGTAGGGAACTGGACGCTTATGATGGAATAATGATTGAAGGCTACACGAACCAAGACCGAACCTACGGCGCCGGAAAATGCTTCAAAGCCACTATTAACAACAGAGAAAAAGGAGCCGTAGTTATAGCGCTGAGAACCCACTACGACAGCTCAGTAATTGAAATCCTCGCTCCTACGAACCTACGTAAACGCCTAGGACTTAAAGACGGGAATAAAGTAAAACTGGAAGTCTGCCTAACTGAACCCTAAAACAGCAACCAACAGCTACTTCTTAACCAGCTGAACAAGACGCTTATCCTTTGCCAAAGAAGAAACCGAAACTAAGCCTGAAACCTCCAGCTTCATTAAAACATTGTTTAAATCGTCAAACCCAATTTCCTTATAAAAAGCCTTCAAAGCCTCGAAAAGCTCAACGTCCGTGATAGAACCTTTCTCGCGAAGAACCTCAACAACCGTCGCATAAACCGGCTGAACCTTCCACGTGCTTCCCGCCATAACCATAACACCCAAAGAAAATTATGCTACGATAGGCGCAGGCTTCTGCACCTTCCTAACCTGCTTCGAGAAACTCTTGTACCAGTTCTCCATGTCCGCCGTAATGCTTGGACCAACCCTCTTAAACGCCTCGGTAAAATCTGCTAAAGTCACTTCCTTAGAGTTTATGTCTCTACGAAGAGCGTATAAAGCTGCTTCCCTGCAAGCTGACTCAAGATCAGCGCCAGAATAACCCTTCGTTAACCGGGCCAGCTCCATTAGGTCCACATCCTTAGCCAACGGCATACCCTTCGTGTGAATCTTAAGAATCTGTAACCTTCCTTCCTCACTTGGTTCAGGAACATAGATTAACCTGTCAAACCTTCCAGGCCTCAAAACAGCAGGATCCACAATGTCAGGCCTGTTCGTAGCAGCAATTACAACAACGTCCTGAAGAGCTGAAATTCCATCAATCTCCGTAAGCAACTGGCTGATCACGCGGTCAGTTACACCGCTGTCACCATAACCTGATCCTCGCCTTGGAACAAGAGCATCCATCTCGTCAAAGAAAATAATCGACGGGGCAGACATTCTCGCCTTCCTAAACACTTCGCGAATAGCCTTCTCAGACTCTCCAACCCACTTTGAGAAAACCTCTGGGCCTTTAATTGAAATAAAGTTCGCCTCACTTTCCGTAGCCACAGCACGAGCTAGCAAGGTCTTACCGCAGCCAGGTGGACCAAACAGCAGGATACCTTTAGGAGGCTTAATCCCCATTCTTTCGAAAACCTCAGCGTTCTTCAAGGGCCACTCAACAGATTCCCTAAGCTCCTGCTTAACCTCCTCCAAGTCTCCAACTTCGTCCCAGTGAACCGTCGGAACCTCTATGGCAACTTCCCTCATCGCAGTAGGCGTAATCTCCCTGAAAGCGTTCATAAAGTCATCCATCGTAACCTTCATCTTCTCCAAAACAGCAGGCGGAATCCTCTCCTGTTCAAGATCAATTTCAGGCAAATACCTCCGCAAAGCCTTCATCCCAGCTTCACGACTTAAAGCCGCCAAGTCTGCACCCGTGTATCCATGTGTTACCTCAGCAAGTTTCCTAAGATCAACATCGTCAGCTAAATACATGCCGCGCGTGTGAACCTGCAAAACCTCGTAGCGTCCCTTCTTGTCAGGAATGCCGATCTCAATTTCACGGTCAAACCTTCCAGGCCTCCTAAGCGCTGGATCCAAAGCGTTCGGACGGTTCGTCGCACCAATCACAATGACGTTGCCGCGGCTCGTTAAACCGTCAAGCAACGCTAAAAGCTGAGCCACAACTCTCCTTTCCACTTCACCAGTAACTTCTTCACGTTTCGGAGCAACAGAATCAAGCTCATCAATAAAAATAATGGCTGGAGCATTCTTCTCAGCCTGCTGGAAAATCTCGCGAAGCCTTGCCTCAGACTCGCCGTAGAATTTGCTCATGATCTCTGGACCGTTGATCGAGAAAAAGTTCGCGTCAGACTCGTTGGCAACAGCTCGAGCTAGCAAGGTCTTACCGCAGCCAGGCGGCCCGTGAAGCAAAACACCCTTCGGCGGATCTATTCCAAGCCTTTGAAAGATTTCAGGATGCCGCATTGGAAGCTCAACCATCTCTCTAAGCCTCTGAATCTCCTCCTGCAATCCACCGATGTCCTCGTATGTTGTTCGTGGAACCCCGAGCTTCACTTCAGGAGCCGGCTCAGAAAGAATTTGAAGCTTAGTGTCATAGGTCAACCTAAGGATGCCGTGAGGCCTCGTCTTCATTACAGTGAACTGAACAGGGTGACCGAGCATCATGACAAGGGTTGTGTCTCCTTCGACGAACGTTCTCTCCATAAGCCTGTTCTTCACAAAATTAGTAAAATCCTCATCCACGTTAAGCCGCATATCAATGGGTGCCAAGACGATGCTTATTGCGTCCTTAACCTCAGCCTTGCTTATAGTAACATACTCATTAATTGACACGCCAGCGTTCTTACGGGTGAACCCGTCTATCCTAATAATGTCTTTGCCTTGATCCTCAGAGTAAGCAGGCCAAGCAATCGCAGATGTCCTCCGCTTACCGATTATTTCAATAACATCACCAGCGGAGACATTCAATTTCTCCATTGTTTTCTGGTCGATTCGGGCGATTCCCCTAGCCACATCTCTTTGTTTTGCGTCTCCAACTCTGAGCGAAATCTCGGTCATCCAGGTCACCTTTACATTAGTGCTGAATAATCTATATACAGAAAACGCTAAAAACCATATATAAACGTAGTGAACACTAAACTCTTCTAACCATTAACGATTGAAAGTCACTTATTTTATCAATTTTCCTCAAACTTAACTCAACATCATCGATGCTTCCTTCCCTGTCCTCAGGAACCAATATGTGCGCTATTATGGCCACAAGCCCGAACGCTATGGGTTCCTCCTCAAACTGGTAAACTGAGGCATATTCCGGAAGAGTCTTCTCTATTTCCCTTTTCAAGACTTCACGGTCGACATCAACGTCTGAAGGAAAAATCTTCATTGAAACCATGACCTTTTTCGCCAATGTTAGTCCTCCTTTGACTGCTTTAAAGAAACTGTACTGCTATTTTAAAATTGTGTTAAAAATTCCCTAAAACCAACATTATTCAACGCGTGTATGGTACTGTGTTAAGAAAAATTTGTTTACATACTTTAACGAACTGTTATCTCAACGCTGTCAACATAGTAAGTCATAACCGTTTCCCATCGAACAGAAATCCCCAAGGCAACCCACAATTCACCATCAGATTCAGTGTTCACTTTTGTTTCCAACTTGTATTGCTTCCACCCTGCAACCTGATTAGCGACACCAAGAACCTCGAAGTCAGATTCTTCTTCCGGATTACGGATTCCCGCATAAGCCACGACGGCAGCTATAGTGTTGAAACTTTCATGTTCACTGTAAAGCCAGAAAGACATTGTAACTAAAACTTGCGCGTTCCTTGAAGTGACTATTCTTCTTTCTAACCAGATTGTTCCATCATCCTGCGAACCGTCAATGAAAAGCTGAACAGCATATTGACCTGAATAGGCAATGTCTGTTGACCTTGTAATGTTCCATCCCACGGTTTGACCAGGATTGTTTGGATCATGGGGAACATCTGCATCAGCTTCCCACTCTTCAAATCCACTTTCAAAGCCTTCCTTAACAACTAAGGGGTTAAGGTAAAGCCAAATCTGCCAAACACCAAAACTAACCGCTATTACTAGCAAAAGCACGATTGTGTAAACGACTTTTCGGTTCAACCCACAGTTCACTTCCAGCGCTTTTTTACCGTAAAGCTTCTCGTTCTACAAGATAACTCTAAATCTTAGAACACTCAAAGCGAAAGCCGTCTAGAAATCAGAACAAAAACCGTTCAACACACAATTACAAAAATTTTTAAAGCCTTCCACTTATTCCCTTAAACGGCGAAACAAGATGTGAGACAATGAAGACTAAAGAAACAGACGTTCTAGTGATCGGCGCGGGACCAGCTGGACTAATCGCCGCCCGCGAGGCTGCAAAAAGAGAAACAGCAGTTACGGTTCTAGAAGAACACGCTGAGATTGGACAGCCATGCCATTGCGCTGGACTCCTTAGCATAAAAGGCTTGGAATGCTTAGGCTTACCCAGTAATGAATTTTACGTCCAAAAAAAAGTAAAAGGCGCACATTTCTTTTCGCCGTCTGGACTGACTTTTACAGTTGAAAGAGAGAAGGATGTCGCATGCGTTGTTGACCGCGGTCTCTTCGACAAGTTCCTAGCAAATAAGGCAACAGAATCTGACGCACAGATAATCCTAAACGAAAAGGCAAAAAGCATAGAACGCAGCAAAAACAGCGTTTCCGTCCAAACAGAAAAAGACAGGTACACAGCAAAAATGGTAATCGACGCCGAAGGCGTGTCCTCAAGAATCATAAAGGACATGGGGCTGAAACCCATAGAACGCAACTCGGCTATTCTAGGAATTCAATACGACCTTGAGAACGTAGACGTAGATACAGAATACGTCGAGGTTCACCTCGGCAAAAAAGTTGCACCAGGCCTCTTCGCCTGGGTCATTCCGCTTGGCCCAGATAAAGCAAGAGTCGGCCTCGGATGTAAAGGAGTAAATCCTAAGAGTCTTCTTGACAAATTCATAGAAAAGCAGTTCAGCAGCAAGCATGTCGAAATAAGCGAGGTCCGCTCTGGATTGGTTATTACGGGTGGACCAATTGACAGAACATTCTGTGACCAATTTTTAGTTGTTGGCGACGCATCGGGACAAGTCAAACCAACAACAGGCGGAGGAGTAATACTTGGGGGAATCTGCGCATCAATTGCGGGAAGAACAGCTGCTGAAGCCATTGTCCACGGAGATTGTTCCGCCGTGTTTCTCAACCAATATGAAACCTTGTGGAAAAAACAGCTTGGCAAAGAATTCAGGACGATGCTGCTGGCGAGAAGAATTTTGAACCGTCTATCAGACCAGACGCTTGACAAGATCTTTAGAATAGCTGCGAAAGAAAACCTTCAAGACCTTTTTTCAGCAGAGGGAGACATGGACTTCCAAAACAGAGTTCTGCTTAAATTATTCAAGAAAAAAGAGGCTCTTGGAGCTTTGCCCTCACTACTTAGAGACGCCGTACAATTCTGAACCTTTTCCCATAACAGAAATTTAGAGCCTAAGGGCGTCGCCAGTCTTTATCGGGCTGCATCTTCTGCCGAAAGCTTCGATCAGCCAGCTTAGGGGCTTTTGCCCAGTGCAATGACATGGACAAATAAGATCTGGGTTAATTTCAGCCAAGTCGCTTATTGTCGCTTTGACCGTTTCCTCGCTTGAATCGTTTAGATGAAAGCCTCCGATTACAGCGTGAACTCTTTTGGTTCCAGTCAACTTTTGAGCATGCCTAACGGTGTTTACTATACCTGCGTGGGCACAACCAGCTATCACAGCTAAGCCTTTATTCGGCAGGTTAAGTATAAGTGCTTGGTCATCCTGCACTTGGTCTTCAACAAACACGTCGCCTTCTACTGTCCAGAACCCTCTTGGCTTCTCGTACTGCGTTAGACGTTCTATCTCGCCAGTTGTCAAGATGTTCTCAGTAATAACAACGGAGTTTCTGGCAAGAAGGAACCTTGAAGACTGATTTAAACAAGAGCGCTTTAGAGGCAACCCTATGCATCGAAGGGTCGGCGTTGCCTTGAACTTCGGTTTCAAAACGTCTGGATGCGCAATCACCGGAACGTGCCTGTTTGTTTTTTCCATGACTACAGATAGCCCTCCTGTATGGTCATAGTGCCCATGGCTTAGAAAGACGGCGTCTATCTTCTCCAAACCTAAACCTAGAATCTCCATATTGTGTAAAAGCGTCTCTGAAGATTGGCCGGTATCCATTAAGATTGATTTCCGCGGTCTACTTTGTTGTATGACTATTGATAACCCGTGTTTGGCCTCTAATCCCACGTTCTTTTTCTGAGGGCTTACAGTGTCTTCAACCACAACAGTTAGACTGAACCTTTTCAACATCATACCCTTCAATCATTTTCACATCAAACTAACTGTAAACATCATTCTTGACTAGAGGTGCCCCCTGTAATATTTAGTAGCTGGGCACCCTACGCATTGCTCGGTTTTATATCTAGCGCACGGTTTGCAGTCAACTTTACACGGCGGGGCAGAAAAATCTCTATGGGCCAAGTATCTTCTGATAGGCATGAAAGGTGAATAGTTAACGTCCATTACGGGATAGAATTCTGACCTGCGGATTCCTTTTTCACTTCTAAGCGAGCATTTTTCCATCGATATGCTTTCTAGAGTTTCTTGGTTTTCAGCTGCCACAAGGGCGATCATGTTGAATCCGCCTATTGTTGTGAACATGTAAACTACGCGTGGGCAATTTTCGAAGCGTTTAAGCAGCCTCTGAAGAGTTTCAGGTCCATCAGTCTCTATTAAGACAACAGCTAAGAACAAGTTGAAATGCTTCAGGTTTATTAACGCCGATATTTTTATCGCTTCACTTTCAAGAAGGTTATTGACTCTTTTTTTCACGCCCATGTTTGTGTAGCCGGTTATCTTTCCAAGAGCCTCTAAAGTTGTTCGGCCGTCAATCTGTAGCTGAGAAACTATTTTTCTATCAACTTCGTCCATGGCCTTCATAAGTTTGTTTTCTAAACATAATATATAAATATAGTTTATGATTCAAACTTAACAAGCAACGACGAGGGAAAAATAGTTGACGCAAAGAACAAACGAACAGGAAAACCAGCGATTTGAATCCGTTGACACAACACGCGACGAACAGCAAAAGACGCTCAGAATAAGAATGGATAAAGTGAGACACAAAATTGCCGTAATAAGCGGCAAGGGAGGCGTTGGAAAAACGATGGTAACAGTGAACTTGGCCGTAGCCTTTGCCAAACGCGGTATCCCAAGCCGAATAGGAATCCTCGACGCAGACATACATGGGCCGTGTGTCCCTAAAATGTTAGGCATCAAAGGCCAGACGCTTAAAGCAGGCCCACCAGGTGTCTTCCCAGCGATGGGGCCAATGGGAATCAAAGTTGTTTCAATGGATTTCCTGTTACCAAACCAAGAGTCACCCGTAATATGGCGGGGCCCCCTTAAAATGACCGCGATAAGGCAGTTTCTCTCCGACATCGTTTGGGGAGAACTAGACTTTCTCTTCATCGATCTGCCTCCTGGAACCGGCGATGAACCCTTAAGTGTTATGCAGCTTCTCCCCGAAATGGACGGCGTAGTCATCGTAACTATACCTTCAGAGGTCTCACAAGATGTCGTAAAGAAGGCCGTTACTTTTGCCAGGATGTTGAATGTTCCCGTCATAGGCATAATAGAGAACATGAGTGGTTTTGTGTGCCCACGGTGTGGAGCGCAAATAGACATATTTAAGACTGGAGGAGGAGAAAAAATCTCAAAAGACCTTGAAGTTCCATTTCTTGGAAAGATACCTATCGACCAAAGAGTCTGCGAAGACTCGGACAAAGGCATGCCATTTGTGGTCGAGGACGTGAACTCGCCAGCAACAAAAGCCTTCATGACAATTGTTGAAAAAATAGAGAACTATCTAAAGGAGAAGGCAAACCAAACAAACAAAATTGAAAAGAAGGGGTGACCTAGTTGAGGATTGCAGATTCTGCTACTGCACCTAGCCTAGATGCCGTTGTAGATCCACGCTTCGGACGCTGCGCATACTTCATTATTGTGGACACAGAAACCACGAAGTATGAGGTGGTGCCAAACCCAAGCCAATCTGCTACTCATGGCGCAGGCATACAGTCAGCGCAGATGTTGGCTAACAAAGACGTAAAAGTTGTATTGACAGATAACGTGGGTCCCAATGCTTACAGCTCTCTTTCAGCTGCTGGAATCCAAATAATAACAGGGGCAACAGGGACTGTTAGGGAAACAATAGAAAGGTACAAGATAGGCGAGCTAAGTGAGGCGGAATCGCCTACTTTCAGAGGTCACTCTGGACTAAACAGAGGCTTGTAACATGAGCCATGTATCAGTACGCATCCAAAAAAGAGGGTGACGCCGATTCAAGAAACCTAGAAGGTAATGGAAAATGGAGGTGAAAGCATGACTAGAATCGTTATTCCAGTTGCTGACGATAGGGGAGTTGAATCTCAGCTATCAGACCATTTCGGGAGAGCTCCGTTCTTCGCTGTCTTTGACTTAGACGAGGACGGGCAGATAAAGTCTTGTAGGTCGGTTCCCAATGAAAGTGAACACTTCGGCGGCGTAGGGCTCCCGCCAGACCGTATTCTTCAGCTTAACCCAGACGTCGTTATCACGTTCGGTATGGGACCAAGAGCCTTAGGAAGATTCCAAGACGCAAGGGTAGCTGTCGTGAAAGCCAACTCGAATATTGTAAAAGACGTGATCTCAGCGTATCTGAAAAACCAACTCCAGGAGCTAACGGAAGGCTGTCACCATGCTCTGCATCGATGAGTACGACAATTCAGGTACTTAAAGGCAACCAAAAAACTAAGAGTTCTTTTATTACAAAGCATGTCTGGCTACAACAGTGTTACCAAATCGTGTTGAAACAAAGAGTTGAGGAGCTTTAAATGATCATTTCAGTTGCCAGTGGAAAGGGGGGGACTGGAAAGACGACAGTAGCCGTAGGCTTGGCTTTGTCAGCAGAGAATGTACAGCTCCTAGACTGCGATGTTGAGGAACCCAACGTCCACATCCTTCTTAAGCCAAAGATACATCATGAGAGGCCAGTTTACTCTCTTGTTCCACAGATTATCGAAGAAAGGTGCAACTACTGCAGAAAATGCGCCGAGCTCTGCCAATACCACGCCATTTTCGTCGCTAAGAAAAACTTCTTGGTTTTTCCTGAACTTTGCCACAGCTGTGGGCTGTGTTCTGTTGCTTGTCCAGAAAAAGCGATAATTGAAAAGGAGCGACAAATAGGCGTTGTTAAGAAGGGCTTGGCGCAAGGAATCGACATAGTATATGGTGAACTTAACGTCGGCGAACCTATGGCTGGCCCAGTAATAAGAGACGTGAAGAAAGAGATTGACAGAAGGAAATTAGTCATAATTGACGTTCCACCTGGCGCTTCATGCCCAGTTGTCGAAAGCGTTCACGGAAGCGACTTCACTGTCCTTGTCACTGAGCCTACGCCTTTTGGGCTGCATGACTTGAAGATCGCTGTCGAAGTTCTAAGAACTCTGAACGTGCCTTTCGGCGTCGTGATAAACCGGGCTGGAATCGGTGATAAAAAAGTTTACCAGTTCTGCGAAGAAGAAGGAATTCGCATATTGCTGGAAATACCGTTTAGCAGAAAGATTGCAGAACTATATTCCCGCGGAGTTTCCTTTGTAACCGAGATGAAGGAATGGAAAACGAAGTTCCAGCGTCTGCTAGAAACAATCATGGAGGCATAAACAAGTGCGGCAAATAACGGTTCTCAGTGGAAAAGGCGGAACAGGCAAAACAACCTTAGTTGCCTCTCTCGCAGTGTTCGCAGGGAAATTGGTGATCACAGACTGTGATGTGGACGCGCCGAATCTACACATGCTCCTAAATCCAAGTATTATGCGGAAACAGGAATTTAAGGGCTTTAAAGTGGCGGTTCTGGATGAATCGAGATGCATCCAATGCCGGAAATGTGAAGAGAGCTGCAGATTCAACGCAATAAATGACTTTAAGATAGACCCCATACTCTGTGAAGGATGCGGGCTATGCGCTTACATATGCCCAGTAGAGGCTATAGAACTCAAAGAGAAAGTCTGCGGCTACGCCTACATCTCAAAGACGAAGTACGGCTTCATGTCTCATGCAAGGCTTAACCCCGGGGAGGAAAACTCTGGTAAGCTCGTAACACTTGTTAGGCAGAATGCAAGACAGATAGCCGAAAAGGAAAACGTTGACTTAATCATAAATGATGGACCACCAGGAATAGGCTGCCCAGTAATAGCTTCGGTTGGCGGAGTCGACTTAGGAGTCATCGTAGTTGAGCCGACTTTATCCGGAATCCACGATATGAAAAGGGCTCTGAAGATGCTTAACCATTTCAAAGTTAACCCGCTGGTCTGCATAAACATGTACGACTTGAACATAGAGAATACGAAGATGATCGAAGCGTTCTGCGGAAGCAACAGCATCGAGGTTGCCGGCAAAATACCCTTCGATCCCCTTGTTACAGAAGCGATGGTACTCGGGAAGACTATCGCCGAATACTCGCCAGAGAGTACAGTTTCAAAGGAGATCAAAGAAATCTTTGGTAAAATCCTGAATCCTCACTAGACGGTGTCAGGGATGTCTATGGTTTATTGAGCCGTTTCCTCCTCCCTAAAAGTAGTGGCCTTCGGCATGAAAAGCAAATTCAATAAACCGGTTTTTCTCCTTTCAATTGGTGGAGAGCACTACCTTTAGCACCAGCAGCAAGTCTTAACACTAGTCCTAGAATGGAGAGGATCAAATAAGTAAGTGTTAAAAAATGGGCGAAGCATCTCTGGGCACATGTCGAACTGGAACGCGTCGATTTCCTAGTAGAATGGGCTAAGGAAAATGAGGTCGAAACCCCCAACACATATAAGAAAAACTCTAACTGAGTTCCCCATGGCTGGCAAGCAGAAGACCCGCAGATACGTGGAAGCCACTCTAAGGAAACTAGGAAAACCCAAGAAGGTAAGCATGAAAAAAGAGACCGAAAAAATATTAACTGAAAAGGTAGGGAATAAATGACGCTTGTCCGCACAAGGTTGACCTGTAATGAAAAAGGTTAGAGTTAAGGGTTCTGACCAAAAAAGAAAAATTTTGAGGTCCTGTTCCTCGACAAGCATCGGAGGAAAGATTTCAGAAACTTAAGGTTCGTTCTTGAACACCTCAACATCAGCATCATCGAGAGGAGATGCCTGCTACGAGGGTTATCAATGTAGACTATTTAGCTATGAGGATGAAGGAACAACCCATACTCACAATGTTGAAGTGGAGGATAAGGTTAGATAGCTATTACTTCCTCTAAGCAAACGCAAAATGGTTCTTCTCTATAATATGAATATTCAAGTTAAAGGTTTCAGTCAAGTTCAATCTACTATTTTACCATTTGGGGTAACATTTCCTGTTTTGCTCGGTAACTCTATGAATATAACAAAAGAACCATCATGCCCAGTATGTTCACAATAGCATCATTAACAGCCATAGCGACTTTCTCTTTCTGTTCTTTCGTATGCCCAGCAACCAGATATATCCTGACAAAAGGCGATAGATCACCTCTAGTTTTTAATAGCAGCGATATTTCACAATATGTATAGAACCTTTTTCATAGCATTTCGCAGATCTGTGATGCTAAATGATAAGATTTGGAAGTTTCATTCCTCAAGGTTGGAAGGGCGAATTCGCTAGCTGAGGTGACTAGGAAAAGAGTTCGATGCGATCAAGAATATTGCCTTAGAGTGTAAGCGCCTTGGCTTCGATTCAATTTGGGTCTACGACCATTTCATCACTGCCTGAAGCTACGACGCAACCATGCTTTGAGAGCTGGACGACCTTAAGTGCATTGGCAAAATAGTTACTGACAAGCTAGGCCTTGGACAATTTGTGACCTGTCAATTATTTAGATGCCCATCGGTCTTGGAGAAGATATCCGCAAAACTCTAGACAATATTAATAACGGTCAAGTGAACCTCGGCATAGGAACTGGTTGGTACAAGTTAGAATATGATGCTTGTGGGATATCTTATCCCACTACCCCTGAACGGATAACATAGTTGGGGAAAGCAGTGAAGATAATCAAGAAAATATGGACTGAAGAAAAGCCTACCTTTGAAGGCAAATATTACTCTATAGCAGAGGCAATTAATAGTCCTAAGCCAGTTCAGAAACCTCATCCGCCGATTCTAATTGGCGGTAGAGGAAGGAAACTAACACTGAGAATCGTGGCCGAATTGGCAGACCAATGTAACTTCGGCGGTTCGCTAGAACCAGAGGGATATGTTGAGATACTTGATGTTTTGAATAGGCATTATGCGAAAGTGGATAGAAGCCCAGACGAGATAGAGAAAACCCATATCGTTTATGACGCTATAATCGCAAGAAGTGAACGTGATCTAAAACAAAAGATCAAACGATTTAAGCCAAAAAATGTGTCGGCACACAAATTCATAAAGGGGAATTTGATTGGGACACCAGAGCAGATAGTAGAGAAGATCTATAAATTTATCGATGTCGGAGTGACATACTTCATGTTGCGGTTTTTGGACATGATGGCGTTGGAACCGCTCATGATGTTTGCTGAACAAGTGATTCCTACATTCAAATGAGGATAGAATATCAGACGGCGGTCATGTAGATATGGTGCTGCATTGAAGATGCTCGCTGAATTGGGAAGACTGTATAAACCATACAAGAGAAAATTACCCAATTTTAAGAAGGATCAAAATAGAAGGTGATAAACTTCGTGCCAATGGAAACTTATCTTTTTTTCATCACATTCGCTTATATGCAATGGCTATATGGAACAAGCCAGAATGTATACAGAATGCACTGATAGAAAAAATCGGGGTGTATTTATAGTGGGGAGAAAACTTCGAGTAGCGCGTTGGATTATCTAGTTACCGTGATGGCGACTAGATGCGGGGCTGCCGAGATGACATTCGAAACAAAGTCGATGGTGCTTATTTCCACTTCCGGCAATGGATTCTCCCAGGAATACTTGATTAAGTGAGTCTCAAAGCCCATTCTGCGCGTGGCTGGATTTGAACCTCGCCACACTTCCTCTGCTTCTGTAGGCGGTCTATCCTCTGGTCTAACCCACCAATCCATAATGTTCCGTTGGTAAAGAATGGGCACGTTTTTTGTCTGTCCATCCGCGTAATGGATAACGTATTCCCCTAGCTTGGCTCCTTCATTCGCACTCCAACCACAAGAATGCAAGAAATGAAGATGTCGTCCTTTTCGGTTTACCTTGATTCCTCTCACGGCTTCAGGGAATACAACCCCCGTGACATCCAACGATTGGCTTCCTGCAAGCTGAATCAGTCCCCGTACATCAAACGCCACGCCGCCGAATACATGGACACCTTTAGGCACATCTTGAAAATCATGGCCTGGATGTTGAAACCAATCATCATCTAGAGAGGCATTATAGTAATCCGACAAATCCACCATATCTGGATTTGCCTGCGGACTCCGTGGCAGGATAGGGTTATCAATTGTCACCATCTTGAACCCCTCATATTTGGGTTCATTGGGTTCGACTGTAATACCAATCAGGAACGGAGCCGATTCGGTCATTGACGAAATAAAGTCGATCATCTTTATCTCCTCATTAGGAAGCGGATTGTTAGCCGTATACCTATATAACTGGACTTTGTAACCTAGCTTATGCGAAGCTTCGTTCTCACCAGTCCAGGCGATATCAGCATCTGTGGGGACGGGATCGCCCTCACGAATCCACCAATCCCTCAGATGTCGTTGATATACGATTGGGATGCTCTTGGTCTTGCCATTTGCATAATGGAGAACATACTCTCCAATCTTTGCATCTTCTTCAGCACCCCAAGCTGTACCGTGAAGAAAGTGAAGCTTCCGGCCTTTGTAGTTGATCTTGATTCCCTTGACTGCCTGAGGAAAATTGATTTTCGTTTCCTTGATCGCTCTTTTACCTGCCAGTTGGATGAGTCCACGCACGTCAAAAGCAGCTTTGGCGAACACTTGGACACCTTTAGGTAAGAACGCTAGGTTAGCCCCCGGCTTCACCAGCCAATCATCATCCAGAGAAGCTGTGTAGTAGTTAGACAAATCCACTAGATCTTGATTCGCCTGCCGACTTCTTTTTGGAATGCTTTTACTCTTATCCGTCATTATGTCACCTTGCTTTATTATTATAATAATAATTTCTTGCTTTGTGGAATAATTAAGGTTTTTCTGTCTTTTCTACGTTATTCTTTTTTGTGAGTGTTTATGGACTGGAAGGGTGTTGATGAGCGGCTTGTTAAGCGTGGGGAATTGTTGCTCAGCCTCGATT
>Ga0272448_1002168_pt1 | contig 25167 bp, 22 predicted proteins | sample YNPCB0191_FD_202220 | JGI IMG/M metagenome (GOLD analysis project Ga0272448, IMG submission 202220) | Hot spring sediment microbial communities from Yellowstone National Park, WY, United States - YNP-CB-019-1 | ecosystem: Environmental > Aquatic > Thermal springs > Hot (42-90C) > Sediment... | reverse complement strand
CTTCTCCACAGGCTTGAACTCCCGATATCCTCAACAATGATTTTTGCATCTGCAAGTGCCTTCCTTATTTTATCAGAGTCCGCATACCTCTTTTCTTTTCGTGCATTCTCTCTAACTGCAAGCAAGGATTCAACAGCACCATAAAGACCGCCTTCAATATTCACGTCATACTCACTGCATATCGGTTTGAGCTTCTCAATGTACTCTTCATCTCTCTTCAATGCGATGCTTATACCCAGTATGCCGAGCAGTGTTAGCAACTCATTAAGCGCATACCTGAGGCTCTCCCCGTGCACATTCTTATCATTCAGGCTCTTGTTTATTATCTTAACAATTTCATTGAGTGCAACCAGCGCATTTGCAGTGTTGAAATCATTCTCCATTGCGCTGAAGAATTCCGATTTCCACCTGTCAACTTCCGCTTCAATATTTCTGTCTGTCCCGGAATTCCTCTCTATTGCAACACGCGCAAACTCAAGCATGTTCGTTATTCTCTCCATATGCTTTTTGGCCTCTTCAAGTGCCTCAAACGAGAAATCTATGGGGCTTCTATAATGCCTGGTGAGAAGATACCATCTAATCGTATTCGGCTCATACCTGCTGATCACATCACCTGCCGTGACAAAATTGTTCAGGCTCTTGCTCATCTTCTCCCCGTTTATAGTGAGGAAGCCCGTATGCATCCAGTAGTTCACGAACTTTTTTCCTGAAGCCGCCTCGCTCTGTGCAATCTCATTTTCATGGTGCGGAAATATAAGATCCCTGCCCCCGCCGTGTATATCTATTGTATCACCCAGATATTTTGATGAGATAGCAGAACATTCAATGTGCCACCCCGGACGGCCCTTCCCCCATGGCGAATCAAAAACAAGCTCGTTTTCCTTGCTCTTCTTCCACAGCGCAAAATCAAGCGGGTTGTGTTTCTTCTCCCCAACCTCCACCCGCGCCCCGCTGATGAGCTCATCTATCTTCTGTTTTGACAGCTTACCGTACTCCTTGAACTTGAGCACTGAGAAGTAAACATCACCATCTGATTCGTAGGCATACCCCCTCTCAATTATCTTCTCGATGAGCGAGATGATTGCAGGAATATTTTCAGAAACCTTTTGGAGGATTGTTGGCCTCTTTATGTTGAGTGCATCCATCTCTTCAAGTGCCTTCTTCATATTCCTTTCAGTGAGTTCAAGTGGATGTATCCCAAGTTCTTTTGCCCTGTTGAATACCTTGTCCTCAACATCTGTGATGTTCTGTACATAGATAACTTCAAGCCCCTTGTACTCAAAATACCGTCTCACCACATCAAAAAATACATAGGTCCTCAAATGCCCGATGTGCATGCGATCATACGGCGTGAGCCCGCATACATACATATGAACTCGGCCCGCACTAACGGGCACAAACACCTTTTCCTTGGCATCAAAGGAATCATATATAATCATTGCCACCTTCCCTCTCCTGCTTGATGGATTTTATTTGGGAAGGATTCTTTATAATCGTATTCAAAAGCGAGACGATTGCGGAGAATGCATAGCCGAAAGAGAGCAGGACCGCAACCACTCCGCATATGAGCGCATATATTCTTGAGCCGTATCGCTTGGCAACCTCTTTCATCTTTTTTATCATTGACCGCCTCTCGCGCAGAGTGCCGTCTCTCATATTCATTACTTCCTCTACTGTGATGGGCTCGCCCATCTGATTGAGCGCCTCAATGATTGAGTAAAGCACGCCGAGGTCTTTCTCTTCCAAGAGCATTCTCCTCAGCTTTTCCCTGCCCGTGAAGAATTTCCTTGCACCAATAGTACTGGCAATCCTTGACCTCACTGCTGGATCTTTGCTGTTAAGGAGCTGTATGATCGTGCTCTCATACTTTTGGGGGGATTTGGCAACCGCATCAAGTGCGGCCATTCGCTTCTCCATCACAATATGCCTGTCATCTACCGCCTGCACGAGTTCGCCCATAACCGCATCTTTCTTCTCCAAGAATGCAAACACACCAACAAGCTGTGACCTTGTCCACGAATCGCTTTTTCTGAATGCCTCTTTCATTATCTGTATACCATCATCGCCCATAAGTGGCATTATCATGAGCGCCTCCATCTTGAGTGGCTGGTCGCTCTTTGAAATAAGCAGTGTCTTGAACACCTCTTTTCCGTGCTCCTTGCGGATGAGGTCCATCCATATCTCTCCCCTCTGGTCGCTCGATACAGTCCTGAGATTATTGATGATATCCCTTACCGTGGCTTTCCTTGAGTATGCATTTGCGCCAAACTCCTTTAACGTGCTCTGCTGGTAGCCACTATACCTTTTTGTATCACTGATGAATGTTTTCTCCATCTGTTGCTCCACTCCCCTATGATGTATAGCGTTTTTTAAAAATATTTAAAAGCCTTTAATAACCCCTACTTCTACTATTGCCACAGGGTACTCCAACCCATATTTTCTTAGGACTTCGGGATGTATCTCCCCGATGAGTGCAGCGCCATTTTTCATTTTTACTTGGGCGCATCTCCCCTCGATCATGAACGGCGCCTGTGCGCTTGATGCCTCATATTTCATGCCAAACCTGTCTAGCAGAAGCCTGAACATCCCGCTTATTGTCTCAAGCCCTGCTTCCTCCCCATAGATTGCTGCGCACAAGTGCCAATCTGTTTTCCCTTCCGGGTGCACAACCTCGCCGATCTCGAACAGCTTCAGGGGCAGCTTGTATTTCTTGTTCAGTGCTATTGCCCTGAGCATGCTCGGGATAAGTGATGTTCTTAGTATTGTGTTATCAACAGTGAGCGGGTTGGCAATCTTAACACACGGCATCTCCTTATCCTCTCTAATCATCTCGAACTCTTCCCGCTCGTTTGTGAGCACGAATGTATTAAGTTCAGAGTATCCCATCTGGAGCATAAGCTCACGCACAAGTTTTCTTGGGCCCTGCGTGTCCCGCCCGATAGTAAACAGCTCTGGCTTTTCAGGCTCAAGGTTATTGTATCCGTATGCGATCGCGACATCCTCAGCAATATCGCTGTTTCCCATTATGTCAACGCGCCAAGACGGGTAGTAGGCGACCGTTCTCCCTCTCTCATTAACCATATCAATCCCGGTCTTGTGGAGAAGGTCCGCAATCTCTTTCTTTGAGAATGCGGTCCCTAAAAGCAGGTTAACGGATTCAGTTGAAAACTCCTGGCTTTTTCTTTTCATAATTGGAGTGTGCACCACTTCATTGCCATAATCTACCTCTACACTCTCAATTCTGCCCCCGCGCATCTCAAGGGCCATCGCAATTATTGATGCAGTGTTCTCAACACTCTTCCTATCAGTCCCAGTAATATCCACGAATATGTTTGTAGTACTCTCACGCACCTTGGTGCGTTCTGAATTGAGTATGGGCGGGAATGAAATTACCCCCTCATCATCAGCTACAATCGGATATTCTTTCTTTATGATATGCGCAAACTCTTTTCCTTTCTCAGTTTTCACCAGTACATCCCGCATGTTCATCTCATCGGTCTCAAATAGCGGTACAAACCGCTCGCTTCCGGCTCCTGCATAGTACCTCAGGTTTTTCCCCTTGAGTGCATCAAGGTCGTGCATCCCAATTGCAATCTTCTTGCGTTTCCTGCCGAATGTCTCGTGTATCTTCTCCTGGAACTGCATCATCCCAGCAATTGTTGCATCACCCATGGCCACGCCTTTTGCAATGAGCGATGCAATGTACGACCTGCTTTCAACTTTATCAACTTTGATCCTGTACTTTGAAGAGGGAACATTCTCGGTTAGTTTCGGTCTTTTTCCAAGGAAGCACAATATAGAGTATGCAATACCCTCAATTGCGAGATAGTCGGGCCTGTTAGGCGTCACTTCAATAAGCAGGGTATTCCCTTCACGCCCATCAAGCGGTGCGCCTATCCTGTCAAGTATCTCAACAAGGTCCTTCTCATCAATTGCATCACCGCACAGGTGCAACAAGTCAGCGAGGTCAGCACGCATTACTGCCATTCATTATCACCATCTGTGTTTTGCATACACTATTCAACAAGCCAGCTGAGTTCACCCTCCTTGAACTTCTCCAGCTCTTTAAGGTCGTTCCTGTAAAATGTTCTTATATCATCAATGTCAAGCATAAGCATGAGCGGCCGTTCCAGGCTCAGCCCCCATGCAAGCACTGGGTAATGCCCGAACAGCGGGAGGCATACCTCCTCTCTGAATATACCAGCACCGCCAAGCTCCACCCACATTTTTTTCTTCTTGAAATAGGCATGCACTTCAAGGCTCGGCTCAGTATAGGGGAAATAGCTCGGCTTGAACAGCACTTTCTCAAACCCTAGTTTTTCATAGAATTTCTGAAGCACCCAGAGCAGGTTTCTGAAATTTGCCTTATCCCACGCAATGATGCCTTCAACCTGATGGAACTCTGCCAAGTGCTTGAAATCTATTGCCTCATTCCTGAATATCCTGCCTATTGCGAAGAACTTGCCCTGCGGTATCTTAAGTTCACTCAGCTTTCGTGCAGAAACTGCTGTAGTGTGCGTTCTCAGTATTGCTTTCTCAGCTTCATCAAGGCTCCAGTGGCCGCCCCATTTCTCAAGGTGCACTTCCTTTACTTTGTTTATGGGCGCGTTTTTATCCAATGCAATCTTAGCAGGGCCTTTCAGGTAAAATGTGTCTGCAAGTTCACGGGCTGGGTGGTCCTGTGGCTGGAACAAAGCATCAAAATTCCAGAATGCACTCTCAACAAGTCCGCCCTCCATTTCTTCAAACCCCATCTCCGTGAAAATCTCACTCACCCGTTTCCTGAACTTTCTCAGGAGGTTTTCACGCCCATATTGTGGCATCTCGCCCGGCACGCCCACATTGTATTTCTTGAATGTGCATCTCTTCCATGCATCCGTGGTTATGTGCTCTTTTGTAAGCCTATCTATGATGCACACATCTGTGCGTGCGCCTTTCTCTTCTTCGAGCATCTTTTTTCCAGCCGGTGTTATCTCTATCAGGAGCTCTTTTTTCTTTCTCTGCACGAGCAATCCTCTTCTGATAAGGTCCTCATCGCCTTCCCCGCGTTTCAGCTTGTTCCTGAGCGGGTATCCCTTTGTGAGCATTGCCTTCCCGTGTTCAGTGATCTCCACCCGGCCGTTTTTCACCGTAACGAATACATTCTTGATTGCCCAGCTCAGCCCGAATTTCTTCTCCTCCTCGCTGAGGTCTGTCAATCTGCACCCACCCTCCACAGATGCCTTCCTTGTAACATTCTCTTCAGGGAACCCTTCCAATGCGTATCTTTTCCCCTCTTCGCTGAGGTCGTATACAGTCGTCTCAACAGCCCTTGCATTGACTGCACCCCTCTCCTTAAGTGCTTCAACAGCGCTGAATATCCCGGATATGTCAAGGCCCCTATCCGCAGCGATCTGCGATGTGCTTACTTCCTTGCCTTTTGCGCACGATTCCAGAACAGCTCTCTCATAATTATTCATTCGGCTTCACCTTTGATTTCAGAACAAGATATGTAGCAAGCACAATTACGAACATTATCATTGCGTATATGCCTTCCTGTGATGAGATGAATCCATAGAACGAATCCTTGAGGTTTATGAAGTATTCCTCCACCTCTTCCTTCAGCGATTTCTCGTAGCGGTATTTGAACCTGAAATCTTGCAGGGTAGTCTTGCCTTTCCAGAAAAATTCTTTATCCGTTTTTTTGAGCATATCAAGGTTCTGTGCGAGCGGGTCCACAGAAATTACCTGCACATCATCCGGGAGTATAATGTATAGATAGTCCGTATCCTCAAGCACAATATCCCCGCGCGTGTTTGTGCCGAATGAAAGCCCATCCTTTGAGATTGAGTAGTCATACGTTCTTGCCTTGACTTGCGTCCCCTTGAATAATCCTTTTGCATCATACTCTATCTGCAGGACGCCTTCATAACTTGGGTTGATCAGGCTGAGTTTTTTGAGCGGTTGCGGGATCACCCTGAGATTGCTTATGGGTGCAGCATTCGGGTTGATGTGGTATCTTATATCATTCACACCTGTCCTTGTCTTCCAGCTCGTTATGTCATTCGTGATTGCAATGTTGCTGTTGTATGTAGTTGCTGATGCATCCCCTTCTATGCGCAGGGTTATCTTCTCTATAACATGTGCATTCCCGTCATGATCAGCGTAGATCCTGACGTTGGTATTCTCGTAGGAGAATGTCGCGGCCGTTAGATTTATGAATAGCACGGCCAAGCATAAGAATAAAAATAATCCACGCATAATACTAGTTAAGTAAGAATATATTTAAAAGTGGTAATTATGAACCTGTTATTCCTCGGTGAGGCCGGTGTTGTTGCATCCTTTCCCAACGGCAAGGTTGCGATTGATCCCGTGGGTACTAGTGTGCCCAAGGAGAGGATAATTGAAGAGTGCAAGGGCCTTAAGCTTATTCTCATAACGCACGAGCATAAGGAGCACTTTGACAGGGCGCTTGTAGAGGCGCTGTTTGAAGCATACCATCCCTATGTTGTAGGCCCGAAGCATGTGCTCGACAATCTCAGTGTCCACTCCACATACAAGAGCGATGTGGTAGTAGGCGATACATTTGAGCTTAACGGGTTTGAGGTGCGCGTTATGCAGGTATTCCATCCACAGGCCAAGTATGCGGTCTCATATTTTGTTAAGTCCGGTAATGCAACGCTTTTCCATGCGGGTGATACGTATGAGACGGATCAGCTCTATAAGATACGCGCTGATGTTGGCATACTTCCCATAAAAGGTATGGAAACGATGGATGCTGCGCGTGTGGCGCGTATGTCACAACGCCTGCTGTTTGGCAAGATATTCCCAGTATACTGGGGGGACAGCAAGAATCTCGTTGAGTTTATGATGGTTGCAAAGGAGAAGGGTGTCCGTCCGAGGCTTGGGGATTGGGTCTCCGTTTAACTGGTGTATTTATGAGTGATGTTGAATCTATCTATGTAGAGAAGAAGATTGTATGCAAGAGGTGCGGGCACGTACACGAGTTTACAATTCGCACAACACTTTCCATAAACAATTTTCAGGTTAATGCGATATGTGCGGCGTGCGGTGCAAAAATCGTGATTGATCTTGATTCGCTGTTCAAGAGCGCGAAACCGCAAGAACAGTTGGAGAATATCCCAGACCCATATGCTATGGATTCATCCTCAAGCACTTCCTCGGCCAGCACAACCATTGATTTGGATGCTGTTGAGGGTATAGATGAGGGTGCTTCCGATTCATCCTCTTCTGGTTCTGAGGAGCCAGTGCAACCGATGCCAGATGTCTCAAGCTTCTTTGATGAGGTTGAAGAGGGAAAATAGCTTTAACCCCACTTTTTTTGTTTTTTGGCTTTTTTCCAAAATAGCTCCTTTTTAATAGGAAAACAAAAATAAAGAAAGAATAAAATTTATATCAGGCCGAGAGATGCTGCAATGAGCGCCCCTGCAAACACCAGTGAAACGGTGTTGAGCACTTTAATAAGTGCATTCAGTGCAGGGCCCGCAGTATCCTTCAACGGGTCGCCCACAGTATCTCCCACAACTGCTGCCTTGTGTGTATCGCTTCCCTTACCACCGAGGTTGCCCGCCTCAATGTATTTCTTTGCATTGTCCCACGCAGCACCGGCAGTGCACATGAACAATGCAAGCAGGAACCCGCTTGCTATTGCACCGGCCAGTAATCCTGCAAGTGCGGCAACACCAAACAGATAACCCACAACGAGCGGTGTGAACACTGCAATAATACCCGGCAGTGCAAGCTCTTTCAATGCAGTTGCAGTGCTGATGTCAACGCACTTTGCATAATCTGCCTTCCCGGTCCCTTTCATAAGCCCTTTAATATCCCTGAACTGTCTTCGCACTTCCTCCACAATCTCAAAAGCCGCTCTGCCCACAGCGAGCATGAGCAGGCTTGAGAATATGAATGGCAGTGCTGCCCCGATGAATAAACCGACAACCACGGGCGTTGAAAGCAGGTCAACAGATGCAAGCTTGCTCTCAGCAGCAAATGCCGCGAACAGTGCAAGTGCACCGAGTGCGGCACCGCCAATGGCAAACCCTTTAGTTGTTGCCTTTGTGGTGTTTCCCACAGCATCAAGTGCATCCGTAACCTTTCTAACCTTCTCAGGCATACCGGACATCTCTGCAATACCGCCCGCATTATCTGTGATCGGGCCGTATGAATCCACAGCGATCACAATCCCGCTCAGCGAGAGCATTGCAGCTGCTGCAAGTGCAACACCGTAGATGCCAGCGAGTTTATAAGAGAGGATTATAGCCGCAATGATGAGCAGTGCAGGTACTAATGTAGATTCCATGCCAACTGCCAACCCGGTGATCAGGTTTGTGCCGGCACCGGTCTTAGCGGCTTCAGCAATCTTTCTTACAGGCCTGAACTGCGTTCCTGTGTAATACTCCGTAATCAGGAAGAGCAGGAATGTTACTGCTGCCCCAATCGCCGTCACGAAGAAGTAGCTGTTGATCCCGTTCTGGTACAGAAGCGCTCCAATGAGAAGTACAGCGGCTGTAACGAACAGGCCTACATAGAACGAGAACATGATGTTCTTGCTCCAGAGCTTCACGAACAGCGACCCGATTATGCTTGCGAGTACGCCCAATGCGGCTATACCGAGCGGTAGCAGCACCAAGCTTGCTGTGCTCCCAAGCAGCATAGCGGCGATTACGGTGACGACGAATGATTCAAACACATCCGCGGCCATACCTGCACAGTCGCCAACATTGTCCCCCACATTATCAGCAATAACTGCGGGGTTTCTCGGGTCATCTTCAGGGATGCCTTTCTCAACCTTACCAACAAGGTCGGCCCCTACATCTGCGGCCTTTGTATATATGCCCCCACCAACCCTTGCGAAGAGTGAGATGAGCGAGGCACCAAACCCGTACCCAACGAAAGGTACAAGGTCCCCACCAAATAGCATATAGAGTCCACTAAGGCCGATCAATCCAAGACCAACAAGCGCCATCCCCGTTACTGCACCGCCCTGGAATGCCATCCCGAGCGCTTCCTTGAGCCCTTTATTTGCCGCATCTGCAACGCGGACATTGGCTCTCACTGCGGTTTGCATTCCGATATATCCTGCAAGTGCAGATGAGAAAACTCCCACAAGGAAGGCAAGAGCAGTGTTCTGGCTCACGAATAGGTATATGGCCCCTGCGAGCACAAGCACAATCGGAAGCAGTGTCTTATACTGCCTCAAGAGGTATGCATTTGCCCCCTCCTGGATTGCCTTTGATATGCTCTGCATTTTTTCATTACCCTGGGATGCACTCAAAATCCTGAAAACAAGCACACCAGAGTAGATGATTGCCAATATACCAACGGCCAGCGCAAAATAAACTTCGCTGATTCCGAATATCATGGTATATTACACCCCACTATTCGCACTTTAAGGGTGGTGAGTTTTTTAAACGTTTTATTACTAGCCTAAAATGATAGGGGGCACAATATATATCCCAAGCGCAATGAGGAATGCACCCAGCCACACGATCCAGTTCCACCATAGCACCTTACTTCCATCCAATGGGAATATGGGGAGTAAGTTGAACAGTGCAAGTATGCTGTTTATGCTGAACCCGAACAGCGCAATTGTGCTTAGTATGGAATGCGGCCCGAATGCAGCAACTGCAAACGGCAGTATTGCTAAGAATATTAGTGCAAGTATCATATTCATTACCGGGCCTGCAAGCGATATAATCCCATTCTGCTTTTTCGTAATATGCGGTGCATAGATGTACACTGCACCCGGTGCGGCGAGCACAAACCCAAAGAAAGAGAATAAGAATGCCAGAAAGAGCCCGAGTGGCCATACCCTGAACCCTGCTTGTGCACCATATCTCTGTGCAACTATTTTGTGCGCCATCTCGTGCAGTATGAACGCACTGCCCACCGTGATTATGAGGATACCCACCTGTTTTGCAATCTCTGTAATAGGCATCTTTAGGATGTTTAAAACCCCGGCATCCGCATTGAATGCTATGAATAGCGCAATTGAAATAGCCAATGTTGCTATTGCAATATCATTTATCTCAATCAAATCTATCTTGAACATCTTTCTCACACCATTCATTGTATCTCAATAACCTGCGTCTCATCATTTGCCTTCACCTTTGCTCTTGAGAATGTGCCAGCATAGTTGGTAATCTTGCATTTAATCTCTTTACCGTCCTCAGTCAGCACGCGGATCTCCTGCCCCTGGCGCCCGCTCTCAAGCGCTTCCCCGCGCAGGCTCCCAACTACAGCATCGCTTGTAATCGTAACCATATCGCCTTTCCTTACACCGCGCACATGCGGGTACCAGAACGGTGAGAGTAGGGTAATCCCGAGCGCAAGCGCCAGCAGTTTCAGAAGCAGCATCAGATCGCTTTCTGGGAGTACTGCAAATGCTACCAGCGCAAGTGCAAAGGAAACAAGGAAGGTGCCAATGAATACCCTGATGTTGAAATTCATTCTGCTCACCTGTATATCACATTCTCAATCTCCTTGAATTTCTGTATCCTTCCCATATCCGTCTTAGTTGTTGATGGCTTGACTATCTGTAATGCTTTCTGGAAGTCCTGCATGGTTATCTTATCATCAACCCTATTCTCGCGGATGAGCACCATCCCAGCCTCCCTGCACACACCCTCAATATCCGCACCTGAGTATCCCTCGGTCAGTGCAGCAAGTTCTTTGAGGTTCACATTCTTTGCAAGAGGCATATGCTTGGTGTGCACCTTGAATATCTCCTCGCGCGTCTTCTCATCCGGCATATCTATGCTTACAACATAATCAAACCGCCCTGCACGTATCAGCGCCGGGTCAAGTATATCTGGCCTATTGGTTGCGGCAATCACCACCAACCCTTTCGTATTCGTCATGCCATCCATCTCTGTGAGTATGGTATTAACTATCCGCTCCGTAACCTTGGTTCCTTCATCCTGCCCGCGTACCGGTGCAATCGCATCAATCTCATCTATGAACACGATGCACGGTGATGCGAGTTTTGCTTTCCTGAATATCTCGCGCACGATCTTCTCGCTCTCGCCAACCCATTTGCTCAGCACTTCCGGTCCCTTGATCGAGATAAAGTTGGCCTGGCTCTCCGTTGCGACTGCTTTTGCGAGCAGCGTCTTCCCAGTACCGGGCGGGCCTACGAGCAATATCCCTTTAGTGGCCCTGATGCCAATCTTCTCAAAATATTCAGGATGCTTTAGCGGGAGTTCCACACCCTCTTTGAGTATTCTCTTTGCATTATCAAGCCCGCCGATATCCTCCCATTTGACATTTGGTACCTCAGTGAATATCTCCCTGAGTGCGGAAGGCAGGATCTCTTTCATGGCTTCGAGGAAATCATCCTGTGTGACTTCAATAGTGTCAAGCACTTCTGGCGGTATTGCGCCTTCAAGGTCAAGTTTGGGCAGTATCCTCCTGAGTGCGCGCATAGCTGCTTCCTTGCTCAGCGATGCAATGTCTGCACCCGTATATCCATAAGTGATATCCGCAAGTTTCTTCAGATCAACATTCTTTGCTAGAGGCATATGCCTTGCGTGAATTTCCAATATCTCTTCCCTAGCGTTCCTGTCCGGCACGCCTATCTCAATCTCCCTGTCAAACCTACCGGGTCTTCTGAGCGCCTGGTCTATTGAATTTGGTCTATTGGTAGCGCCTATCACGATTACCTGGCCTCTGCTGGTGAGCCCATCCATTAACGTTAGCAGCTGGCTCACCATTCTTCTCTCAACCTCACCAGTAGCCTCCTCTCTCTTGGGCGCAATCGCATCAAGCTCATCCATGAATATGATGCTCGGGCTGTTCTCCTCTGCTTCCTTGAACAGCTTCCTCAGCCGCTCTTCACTTTCACCGACATACTTGCTCACAAGTTCTGGGCCCCCTATATAATAGAAGTTGGCCTCGCTTTCAGAAGCAACCGCTTTTGCGAGCAGTGTCTTTCCAGTACCGGGCGGGCCGTACATCAACACTCCTTTAGGCGGGTCAATCCCCAGCCTCTGGAACAGTTCAGGATGTCTCAATGGCAGCTCCACCATCTCCCTGATCTTCTGTATCTCCTCTTTGAGCCCGCCAATATCCTCGTATGAGATCGTTGGAACCCTCCCCATATCCTTTGTGGGTTCATTCTTGAGTGTGAGGTCGGTATCATTTCCTATCAATACAATACCCGTAGGGAATGTCTGCGTTACAACCAGTGGGTATGGTGTTCCAAACACTGCAATGTATATGATATCCCCCCTTGTGAGCGCCCTCCCTACAAGCCTTCTCTGCAGGATCTTGTCAAACCCTGTGGGGAACTGCATCGGTTGTTTTGGCGTGAGTGTGATCTTCTTTGCCTCCTTTACATCCGCTTTCTTTATGGTGATCTTATCACCGATTGCAACACCGGCATTCTGTCTCAGGTATCCATCCATCCTTATGATTCCAAAACCTTCATCGCGTGGGTGGGCCTGCCACACAATAGCTGCAGTGCTTCTCTTCCCTTTCAATTCAACAACATCTCCAGTAGTTACATCGAGCTCTTTGCGTGCTGCACTATCTATCCGCACAATTCCTCTCCCGACATCGTGCTGCAACGCTTCAGCAACCTTTAACTCAAACTCCTTGCTAGCCATAAAATTCACCTTGAGTAGAATATTCCAGACAATTTAAGGTGTCAACTAATATAAAAGATTAGCACAAGCATGTTCCCGTGTTCTAAATGTTCGAAATGCATAAATCGCAATGTTTTTAAAAATGCTCCCTGCCCTAATAGGGATGGGTGTCTCAATGGCAAAAGAGAAGATTGAGGATATATCTGTTTATGAAGAGCTCCGTTCGCAGATGGGTGCACAGGAGCTTGTGCTCTATGATACGGTTGCATTAGGCATTTTTACAGAGGCCTACCGTGCGCTCAAGAAGGCCCTGCACGATGAAAGCATGAATGTTTCATTAGAGAATGCGGATGCCTTCGCTGAAAAGGCGCTCAACATACAGGATGCACTCAAGGAATACGAGAGATTGCTTTTCGCTCTGGACTCAAACATCCAGCCGAACATTTCAAAGTTCATCGAGCTTGAGAATGAGGATGTACTGGACAATGCATTCTCAAACTTCCTGAAGATGCACCTCACGTTTACGCACAATCAACTCATGGACTACTTTGATGAGAGATATTCAGAAAAGACGCTGTTGAGGTATGTGGGCAATGTGCCCATCTATAGGAAGCGCCTCCTCTTTGATAAGAAGGAGATAGAGGATAGGCTTGCTGACCTCATAAGCAATGGCATAATACTTGAATCTTCATCCAAGGATGGCAAATCAAAGAAATCATCAAAAGACAAGTACATCTCAATGCCTGCGGTTTATGCAATATTCAGCGGCGCCTGGAACCCATTAGTGATATACCCTGAGATTGAGTATGTTGCGAATGAATCTTCACGAGTGCTCCGCGAGCTTATGACGATGGAGGAGGCGGAGACCAACCAGGCAGGCAAGATGCTCAAACTGCTCTTCAAGAACGGCAGCACTGAAAACTTTATCACAAACTTTGCAGGGTTGCTGAGCATGTATTATGAGCAGATGAACGAGCCGAGGCCCGAGTTCATAATTGAAACTGCAGAGGGTCAGGCAATTGTGCTCTCTTTCCAGGAGGGCGCATTCTACGAGACAGTGACTGTCTAAGCATATTTTAATATTTTCATCTCTTTAATTTATCCATGCCAAAACCTGTTGATTACGAATTTGTTATTAACAAGTGTCTCAGCGAATTCAATGCAAATGCTGATGGTGTTGCAGCAAGGCTCATTTCAGTAGGCAATTTTGATTTTGATGTGGAGATCATCAGCCAGAACCTTCAGGATGTTGTTTTCAGCACTACTGAAGACCTGATGGCCCGGTTCAAGAAGAACGGTATGCGCGGGGAGATGTCCTGGTTTACAAAAACAGACTTGGATAAGATGCTCGTCCGTTTCAGGATTTAATTTTTGGGCCTAAATTGCAGAAAATAAAGAAAGAAGTAGAGGTTTTAATTTCAGTTATCAAAATTTCAGAAAGCAGAATTATTACTTTTTTGTTTCAGTTTTCTTTAGAATCTCCACGATTTCTTCATACTCATTTTTAGAGGCCAATATCCGTGCGGTCCATCCGGAATTATCTTTAGCATTCACATCTGTTCCTGCTGCAATAAGCATCTCTACGATTTTGACTTTTTTAGATCCAACACAAGCATACATCAGTGCGGTCCATCCATATTTATCCTTAGCATTCACATCCGCTTCTGCTGCAATAAGAACATCTACAATTTCTTCATACCCTTGCCAAGAAGCCCACATCAGTGCGGTCATTCCATTATTATTATCCTTAGCATTCACATCCGCCTTATTTTTAATAAGAATATCAACAGTTTCTTTATGCCCATTTTTAGAAGCCCACATCAGCGCAGTCATTCCATAATGATCTTTAGCATCCACATCTGCACCTGCTTTTAGTAATCTTTCAACTTTTGCCTTGTCTCCACTCTTTGCTGCTTCTAGGAAGTGTGCATTAATTTGTTTCTTTTCTTCAGGAGTGAGGTTCACTTTCTTTATAATACCCTCAACTTCTAATTTATTATGCACTTCTATCTTATTATCTAGCGTTTTTTTCCCAATTTTCTCCGGGTTGATCTTTTGATCGGATTTCATGTCACTCACGTGTTTTTGGTGTATAACAGTACTTATAAACATTTCCATTATTTTGGCATCAGTCGAACCAAATTGGAAAAATAAAAGATAGAGAAGCAGCTATTGGATCAAACAATCCCATATTTCATCACTCCTTTGCTCCAGCTTCTTCTAGGATAAATGTGATTTCGCTATACCCCTCTTCACAAGCCAATCTCAGTGCAGTCTTTCCATCTTTATTTTTCGCATTCACATTAGCTTTTTCTCTAATGAGAATTTCAACAACTAGTATCTCTTCAGCCACAGAAGCATACATCAGTGCAGTCATTCCGTTCTTATCCTTAGCATTCACATTAGCTTTCTTTCTAATTAGAGTTTTAACAGTTCTGTAATTTCCATTCTCAGAAGCCCACATCAGTGCAGTCTTTCCATTCTTATCCTTAGCATTCACATCCGCTTTTTTTTCAATAAGAATCTCAACAATTCCTATATTCCAACTCTCAGAAGCGTACATCAGCACAGTCTTTCCATTATTATCCTTAGCATTCACGTCTGCACCTGCTTTAATGAGAATCTCAAAAACTTCTTTACGACCCACCTCAGAAACATACATCAGTGCAGTCTTTCCATTCTTATCCTTAGCATTCACATCCGCTTTTTTTTCAATAAGAATCTCAACAATTTTTATATGCCCACTCACAGAAGCCCACATCAGCGCAGTCATTCCATCCTTATTCTTAGCATTCACATCTGCACCTGCTTTAATAAGCATCTCAGCAATTTCATGCTCATTTTTAGAAGCCCACATCAGTGCGGTCATTCCATCCTTATTCTTAGCATTCACATCTGCACCTGCTTTAATAAGCATCTCAATAATTTCCTTATTAATTTTCCTATGCTCCTGTTCATTCAGTGCAGTAAATCCATAATTATCATAATTATTATAACTCATATAAGAAGCCCACATCAGCGCAGTCATTCCATGATGATCCTTAGCATTCACATCTGCTCCTGCGTTTAGTAATCTTTCAACCTCTGCCTTGTCTCCACTCTTTGCTGCTTCTATGAATTGTGCATTAATTTGTTCCTTTTCTTCAGGGGTGAGATTCACTTTCTTTATAATACTCTCAACCGCAGGCTTTTCAAATATTTCTGGCTTCCTAGGTGTTTGTTTCAACACTGCATCAGTTTTTCTTTTATTTTGGTTAGATTCCAAAGCCATATCATCACCTTATATTCCAGCATACAATACATTTATAAACATTTCCATTATTTTGGCATCAGTCGAACCAAATTAGGAAAATAAAAGAAGCAAATCCTCTCAAAGCAATCTTGCTTTTTTCTTCCCAATAATATACATATCCTCGTACCTGATTCCTTTCTTGAAATACTGCCCTGGCTCAATCGTGATCACAGAATTCTCTTTAAGCGTATCAGTTGACCCGGCATAGAGATGCGGAAACTCATGCACTTCAAGGCCCACTCCATGACCTATCCCGTGCGGGAACTCTCTCAACCCATACCTCTTTAGTATTATATCAACTTCCTTAATGAACTCCCCTATTTTCTTTCCTGCAACAGCAGCATCCGCAACCTCAAGTGATGCATTCCGCAACTGTTCATACGGGCCATCCATCCCATCAAGATCTCCAATACACCTTGTCATATCTGAATTGTAATGCTTGTATTTCACACCCATATCTATGAGCACATAATCAGTTATCTTATCCCTACCCGCATCAATATAGTGAGGGAACCGTGCATTTCTTGAGTTTGCAACAATCGTCTCAAACGCTTCTGTACATCCCATCTTTGCAATCTCAACAAGGACCATTTTCTTTATTTCCTGCTCGCTTTTTCCTCGCATGTCCTCCTTTGAAATCGCATTCAATATACTCATTGTCTTACGCTTTGCCTCTCTCATTACCTCAATCTCGCGGTTATCCTTTACCTCTCTTACACTTAGGATCTCGCGTCCAATAGGTTTCATACCCTTGAGATGCATCCTCCTGTAAACCACATGTGGGATTACACTGGCATCCAGTGCACACCTTGAATTCCCGCACACGTTCTTGAGAACATCCCTAACCGTATTTTTCTTATCATAGAACAAAACATCTGCAATCCCTTCATATCTCTCCTTAACAAGCGCTTCATTCAGTTTATTTGAAATTAGTGTAATGCCCCCATTCTTATGCAGCACCAGAACTGAATGGTCAATGTCCATCCCTGCAAAATAGAAAAAATTCGGTGAATACCCACCCCATCTCGGAATTATAACTGTAGAACCAATCTTGCCAATTATCTCATTTGCTCTTTTTTCAATGGTGATCCTATCAATTTTCATTGCCGGCAACCCTTGTCTCTTCAGTGGCCATTATAGGTTTAGTCAACTGCAGGCTGACAACCTGCGATACCCCATGCACCTTGCTCACACCCATCACTGCATCTGCGGATGAGAGTGTAGTATCATTATGCGATGCAACGATGAACTGTGTTTCCTTTGATAATTTCTTTATTAGGTCAGCCACAAGCCCGCTCCTTATCTTATCAAGCGTTGACTCGATCTCATCAAGTATATAGAATGCAGATGGGTGATACATATGTATCGCAAACACAAGCAATATTGCAATGGTGGATTTTTCTCCTCCAGATAAACCCTCAAGCCTCTCCTGCCGTCCCTGCTCGCGTATGAGCTTGACATCAAGTCCGCCTTCAAACGGATCCTTTGGATTTTGCAAGACGAGATGCGCCTCGCCCGTGGCAAACGTCTGCGAGAATAATCGTTCAAAGTTCTTGTTTACCTTCTCAAATGCTTCCATAAACACATCTATCTTTCTCTTCTCAACCTCGTTGATCATAAGTATTACTGCATCCCTTTCCTTCTCAAGCTGTGCCAAGCGTTCGTTCATCTCATCCGCTTCCTTCTTCCTCTCCTCATACATTGCGGGTGCATTCAGGTTTACATTTCCTATACTCATAAGTGCAGCTTCCTTCTCTTTCAGTTCAGCTTTCATCTTGTTTAAGTTCCCCTCTATGAGTTCAAACTCCTCATTAGTGGCCTCTGCTTTCAGGTCTACGAGCTTCTGCTCGTGCAGTGCTTTCTTAGTCTCTATCTTGCCCAGCTCCTGCATTATTCCCTCTTTGGTGCGGAAAAGCCCTCCCTTATTCTCCGCGAGTTTATCCGCCTCCTCTTGCACAGCATCTCTTTTATGTACAAGCGCCCTGATCTCTTCATTTGTTCTCTCCATCTGTTTCTTCTTCTGTTCCATCTCCTTTGCAAGTTGCTCCATCCTCTTCTCGGTCTGTACGCTCTCATCATCATTTGCCTTGATCATCCCTTCAACTTCACTTATCTGGCTGTTCAGGTCATCCATATTTCTTTTCAGGAGCTCAACCTCTGTAGTACTACTCTTGAACTCCGCCTCAAGCATTACAACTTCATCCTGCAACACGCTGATCTTTTCCTCAGCCCCGCCCTCTTTCTTATAGAGTACAGAATCAATCTCATTCTTCTTCTGGCGTATGGCTGCAAGCCTCTCCTTGAGTTTAAGGACCTGCCCCATTGCTTTCTCAATCTCCGCTGCACTTTCGCGTTTGGTCTTCTCCAACTGTGCAATCTCCTCTTTTAGCAATTTCACCTTGGCCCTGCTCTTCTCCGCCTCATCAACATTTTTGGCAATTGCCTGTGCATCGATCTGCAACGATTTGATCTGCACTTCAAGTTCTGCGCGCTCTCTCCTAATGCGCGCCGATTCGTCGCGAAGCTGGTATAACGAGTTTACGATCCCTTCCCTCTCCGCCTGCAGGTTTGTAATCCTTTCCTCAAGCTCTGCCACTTTCTTCTTCTCAGCAAGCTTCATCCCGGAAACGAAGTATCCACCCGTGATCGCGCTTGACTTTTCGATTATATCCCCGGCAAGTGTTACGAGCCGTGCCTTGCCGATGAGCCCGACATCCCTCGCGCTTTCAATATCACTGACGAGTACAGTATCCCCAAACACGTACATCATAGGTCCAGCATACCTTGGGTCATACTGTATGAAATCTATGAGCCTGCCGAGAACACCCGGATAGTTCAGCGGTTCCCTCTGCATATCCACATTCATCTTTAGCGGGAGGAATGTAGCCCTGCCAAGCTTCCTTGCCCTCAGCTGTTCAATAACCTCCTTGCTCGCTTCAACATTCTCAACAATGAAATAGTTCAGCCTGCCCCCAGCAGATGCCTCTATTGCGACTGCATATTTAGGGTCAAATGTGCAGAGCTCCTGTACCGTTCCGTGGATGCCTTTAACCGCATTTTTTTCCTGCAATTCCTTAATGAAGTTTATCACGCTTTCAGCGTGCGATGAGCCGGCAATCGCTCTGTACTTTGAATGCTCTTCCTTGAGCCTGAGCAGTGTCCTGTCAATCTCAGCGCTCTGCTCATTAAGCTTTCTCTCCTGCACGAATAAGTCATCAGATTCCTTCTTTTTCTTCTCAAGCTCCTTCTCAGCCTCCCTAATCTTCCTCTCAATCTCCCTCTGCTCAGAGGAAATACTCTCTTCAGCAGCACGGAGCGCTTTCTCAAGCTCCTCGCTTTTTGCACTAAGCCTGATATCTGCTTGAAGGGCTGTACCCTCATGCCCCCTGAGAATTTCCTCTTTTGAATATATCTCATCCTCAAGCGATTTGATTTCTTCCCCAAGCTTCTGTGACTCATTAACAAGTGTTGAATCGCGCTTCCTTGCCATATCCGCCTTTCTCTTAAGCTCTGCCAGCTCATTCCTTGCAGTAATCAACCTCTGCTCCTTCTCGGAGAGTGCGGTGCCAAATGATGCAATCCGGGACTCGCCCTCCATCTTCTTTGCCTGCAGGTCTGCAAGCCGCTTTACCAGTTCATCGCGTTTTCTTGCCAGGTTTTCCTTCTTCTCAGCACTAACTGCAAGCTCGGTCTTGAGTGCATCATACTCCTGGTATGTCTTATTGCTTGCACTGTTCTTGTTTATCTCATCTGAAATCTCCTTAATCAGCAGTGATTTCTCCTTAATCGCATTATCAAGCTCTGCGATCGCATTATCAATCTCTGAAATCTTTGCCTTCTTGATTGCATACTCCTTGGTAACTTCATCATACTCCTCTTCCACTCTCCTGATCTCCCAGTAGATAACGCTGTTCTTCAGGTTTGTGGTCTCCTTCTTAAGCGCCATATACTTGAGTGCAATCTCCCTGTCTTTCTCCAGCTCTTTTATGTACCCTTCCTTCTCCTTGAGCACGAGCCGTGTATCATTAATCCTCTGCTGGACCGTCTCGAGCTCTTTCATTGCCTCATTCTTCTTTGCGTCAAACTCAGCAACACCAGCGATCTCATCAATGATCTTCCTTTTCTCTATGGAATTCATCTCAATAATCTTTTGCACTTCACCCTGTGCGATTATGTTGTGTGTGCCGTTCTCAATATTATACTTCTTCAACAGTTCAATAACAGCCCCGCGTGTGGCATTCTTTCCGTTGATCTTATAGCCGCTTTTTCCCTCCCTGCTTATCCTTCTCGCAATTGTAATCTCACCTTCAGGCGTGCTGATCTCAATGCTTACCTCTGCGTGGTCGGCGGTATGGTTGATCAGGTCTTTTATCCCTTTTGCCCTGAGTGCGGAGAATCGCATCTCTCCTATTGCAAACCTGATTGCATCACATACATTGCTCTTGCCGCTTCCATTCGGCCCCATAAACGCCTGAAATCCCTTAATAAGGTCAACATTTACGTTCTTGAAGGATTTGAAATTCCTGCATTTCAACCTGCTGATGAACGCTCCGCTCACGTTGAAAATTAAGACGGTAATATTTTATAAATGTACTAGGAAGGTGTCATATTGATAAAAGATTGGCAGAAGAAATCTATCTCACTGGCTATTTTCAACTTCCACCTTTATCTTCTCTTCAATCTTCTTTACAAATTCTTCAGTTCCTTCTCTGTATGCGATGATTCCATCGAAGAATCGTCCATAATTCTTCAATGATAACAATTCGACTGTTGTTAGCTTTTTGTATGTCTCGATCGCTTCTTCTGGGCTTTCTTGTATAGCTATACTCATAACAAGATTAAATGAAGAAGAGGCCAAGTCGCTTTTTTCGCTTTCAAGCATTTCATTCAACTTATCTATTTCGCTTGCAAGAATTGGGTATTTCGCTTTATCAAAGTATTTTCCACTAAGATGTTGTTGCAACTTTATTTGATCGAAAAGCTTTTGATCAAACTTTGGAAATTTCTTTTCTAAGAAAAATTGAGCCGCCTTTATCTCATCAAATTCAACATATGTAAGCAGTCCTTTGTAAAGTTGATACTGTATTGCGTGCCACTCTTGTGCAAATGGCTTCAGCCAGTTAGGATATGTATCAATCGGATTTCTTGCATAAAGACGAATCATAGTCTCTCCAAGAACAGAAAGATGGGACTCATCCGGATACTTGAAAACGTCTTTCAGATCTCCTTTCTCTGTTCTTTCTTTCCCAACAAAAAATGCGCGTCTTTCTAAGACACGATAGCCGGATGCTTCAAATGCTTTGTCACCTGCAACGATTGAATGAGCAATAACTGAGAGAAAAGGAAGATGCCCATCCCTGTTCTGGATTGGTGAACCAAATTGGTTTGAGATATCCTTGAAGCTTCCCTCATGGGCTTTAATTGCTTCAATGATTGGTTCAAAATGCACAAAGGGAATTGCCTCTTTCCATGTTGTATTGGTTTCCCAATAGTTTTTTACAAATTCGGCGCTCGCTTCGCCATGTGGAACTCTCTCTGTAGCCTCCCTTTCACAATCATGCAGGTACCCAGCAATTTTTGTTAGATCACTGACAAGCTCAATATCAATGCTTTTACAGTTTTGACCGGCAGCAAGTGCGCGTGCAGTTGCAGATCCATAAGTGGCGACAGCAGTCATATGACTTTCTTCGTGAACTTTACTCAATGCTCCAGCCTTTCTTTTTTCTTTGCACTTTCGTTCCATCAAAGATTCTGCTTCGTTTACAATTTTCTCATAAGCCATAAAAAATCCCTATTTCCACATTTTTTATTCTCTTAACTGGGTATAGGAATATAAATATTTCGGTCAGCCTCCAAATATATCGTCTGGCTCGACCCGTATCCATTGCCCCCCTATATTTAGATATAGTGAATTGGTGGGCGAGTCATAAACAACCATATCGGGCCGTGCCTCTTCAAGTGGCAGGTCTATTGCAATACGTATGCGCGCCAGCATCCACGAGAATTTCTCCCTGAACGGGTTGAGCTCTATAATCGGCGCAGTCTTTTTCTCGGCTTTCTCCTTTTTGCACCATTCTATTACTTCCTCAATCTCGTTGCGTGCGGGCATCATATCACCTATAGCAGGTGCTGTTTGAGTATTGCGCCCACACCTCTCTGCATCGCCAGCGCGCTCTCATACCCCAATTCCTTGTGCAGTTGCAGTATGATTGGGTGTGGTGCAAAATGCGATACAGTAACGGAATAGTTCTCAAACCGCGAGAGTATGGGCGTGTTGCCCTGCACCCTTACCTTGCCCCCGTACACAGCACTTGCGTTAATAGCGGCAATAGGTACAATAGCATTCTCATTGTTGTGATGCTGGAATAAAAACTCAATATCGTGGCCCTCCGTTTTCCTGCTTTTTATATTAACGCCATCTGCATGCCCGTTGAATGAGATTGTTATAGTTGAGTTTGCCTCGCTCACCTTAACCTCATTTTTGCTGAGTTTTAATAATAGATAATGATCAAGGCGCTCCGCCTCCCCTATAGATTTTACCGCCGCTTTTGTAAGGAGTACTATCCGATCATCCTTAAACCCGAGTGCTCTCAACGAGCCCGATGACCAATCGGTTCTCAATTCTCTATTGTCCACCTTTATCCCTTGATAATACCTTGTGGGCTTCGGCAGGGCAACGCGCGGTTCTAAATAAAGAAACGGTTCAAGGAACGGGAAGTCCGCCTGCGAAAATAGAAGATGATTCTCCGTGCCATTCTCAGTATTTACAAGCCGCTGTACATCTTCAAGCATATACTTGCTCAGCGCGCCCGTGTACGCGTTATTGTTTAGTTTTGAACAAGTGTCGCACATTGCATAACCAGCACTATATTAACAGGGCTGAAATTTAAAAAATAGGGAGCGGCACGTCCACGTGTGTGTGGGGGTGTTGTGAGGGCGTGCCGTGTAGCCTCCGAGTTTCACGCCGCCAGTTGGAGGTGTGAATATTACTTTATGATGTAAAGCACCTTTCTTCCCGCCTGTTTCTTATCCAGGTAACCAAGCGAGAACAGCCGGTGCAGGCGCGAGCTTGCGCCATTCGTTCCCTTATACTTGAAGTGCTTTTGCACTTCTTCCGCAGTAACCATCTTCATCTTCTTTACATACCTGAGCAGTTCGGAATCAACTTCACCGAGAAACTCATCCTTCTTCTCGGCCTTCCCGAGCTCTCTCTCCAGCATTTCAATCTTCATCTCAAGCTTCTCCACCTTGCTCAAGACGGTTGCGATAAGGCTGTTTGTTCTCTCGCGCTCCTCCTTGAGCGAGTACATGAGCTGTGCAAGGAATACGGGGTCCTGCGCGTTCTTTGAGAGTGCAATCTTCTCCTCTGCGTTTGCGTCAGCTACTGCTGCCTCAAACTTATAATCTTTTGCTGCCAATTCTTTCTGTTCTTCCATTGCGCTCAACCCGCTTGACAACATCATGTATGTATCATGATATTGTCATGACACTATCATTATAACATCAATGCTTATAAATCTATCGTGATCCCCATGCCCCAGAAAGATTCTCACTTGAAGGATGACCTCAAGAAGATGTACAACAATGTGCGGGTTAGGAACATTCGTGGGCTGAGGGATGTCTCAAACATATTCACGCAGGACCTGCTGATTTTTAGGGACCCGGTTTATCTTGACCTTGCGCTCGTCTCTCTCGTGCTTGCGAAGATGATCGAGAAGCCGCGGTTCTGGAGGTATGAGCAGTGGAAGGATATCCTATTCTCGATTGAGGAAAACCTAAGGCAGTCGCTGGCATGCGCCGAGCGCAACGATCTCAAAGGCATTTCGCGCAATGTGAAATCAATACTCAGCAAGCTCAGTGATGTGGAGCAGCAGGACAGGCGTTATGTGGATTCCGTAGTTATGCAGGTGCGCGTGAAGATTGGTTCAACGCTTTACGGCCAGGGTCTTTCTCTCGGTATGGCTTCATCTTTATGCGGGGCATCGCGCGATGATATACTCCGCTATTCAGGAAGAACGCTCATATCCGACAGGTTCGGTAAGACGTTCTCGATTAAGGAGAGGCTTTCAAATGTCGCAGGAATATTTAGAGATTAACCGCAATTCAATAGTGTGCGATTCAAGCTCGCTGATCTCGCTAGCCGAGAGTTGCCAGCTTGACATACTATCTTTTCTCAAACAGCATATGTACGGCGAGTTCATATACCCCAGGACCGTGCGCATTGAATCAATAGAGAACCCGCTTAACATGCGCGAGCATGCCCTCCGCGCGCTCAGGCTTATGGATTATGAGAAGAGCGGTGCAATACACTTCTTTGAATATGATATTACTAAAGAGATGTCAGAGATTATGGATATCGCAAATAACATATTCTCAGTTAATGGCAAGCCCATCCATCTTGTTGATGCTGGCGAGGCCGCACAGGTGGCGATTGCCCGGGAGTTTGGGATTTCAACCTTGCTGATTGATGAGCGTACCACGCGTACGCTTATTGAAGCGCCGTTGAGGCATAAAGAGCATCTTGAGCGCGAGTTCCGCTGCAATGTCCGTATGGATGAATCGCTTCTTAAGCAGTTCAGTGAACTAACTGGCAACCTGCACGTACTGCGCAGTTCTGAGATTATCATCCTAGCATACAAGTATGGCTATTTTGATCATTACGGGGAGTTGAAGGCGAAGGCGCTTGAAGGTGCGCTTTACGGCGTGAAGCTCTCCGGGTGCAGCATTAGTTTTGAGGAGATAGACGAGATTATGCGTGAGTTGCATGCCAACAAGCTCTTCTGATCTTCACGCGGTAGGCAATACGGCGGAGTCGCAGTCCACGCTCAGCGGTTTCGCTTCCCCCGGTGAAGTGGTTGTATATGCAGACACGCGTGAGGACAGTGCAGTTATAAGCGCGATTGAAGAGCAAGGGTGCAAGGTTGTAATAAAACAGCTCGATGTTGGGGATTATGTAGTTTCAGACAGGGCAGTTGTGGAACGCAAGACGCGTGATGATTTTGAAAGCTCAATCATAGACGGCCGATTGTTTGATCAGGTTTCGCGCATCACACAGGCATATGAGCGGGTTATATACATAATAGAGGGGAGTGCATTTGCAGGCCGGGTCAACAGGAAGGCGCTGATGGCAGCTATCTCCTCGCTTATACTCAACAATAACATCTCGCTCTTCTTCACGCGGGATCCATCTGCAAGTGCAGAGCTCATCTGTGCGCTTGCCTCAAAAGAGCAGATTGAATCTAAGCGCACAATACTTCTGAAAAAGCCTAAGAAGCACGATAATGAGCAGCT